>Ga0137796_10000121_pt1 | contig 47582 bp, 34 predicted proteins | sample OV2TP3_FD_97704 | JGI IMG/M metagenome (GOLD analysis project Ga0137796, IMG submission 97704) | reverse complement strand
GGGGGTGGCGGACGTGGACCTGTTCATGCCGGTGCTGACGTTCGTGTTCGGGGAGGCGATTTTAGGGGGGCGGGCCGCGGTGGTGTCCCTGCACCGGCTCCGGCAGACGGTCTACGGGCTGCCGGACGATCCGGGGCTGACGCTGCTGCGGGCGGAGCGGGAGGCGATCCACGAGCTGGGGCACACGTTCGGGCTGGTCCACTGCCCGGACTACACCTGCCCCATGCACGCGACGCGGTCGGTGGAGGAGATCGACCTGGCCACGGGGGGGCTGTGCCGGGCGTGCGGCGAGCAGACCTCGCGGGCGATTCGGGGGGTATCCGGGAACGGGCGCGTCCGGCAGGCCCCTCCGGAGACCTTCTCCCCCCCATCCCGGCGGCGCTCCCTCCTGTCCGCGTTATTTCCCTTCCTCAAGGGGCAACCACAGAGGGTTGCCCCTACAGAATCGTGACCCGACCTCGTGATTCGTGATTCGGTCCCCCATGCTCATCCCCATTTTGTCGGGCCTTCCGTGAATCCCCTTTTCTGAGACACCCCTGTCCCATCCCGTTGAATTCCTCAACCTCTGTATAACTTTAATTAAATCGGGCTATTGTAAAAAATTCAACGCTTTCAATTATGACCTCTCTGTCTCACATCGCAACAGGTGGAGGACCAGCATTTTTGTTTCGGTTTTTCGGATATAATTATCTGTTAAACAACCTGTTGATCTGACGGGCCGGAGGGTTTCCGGCCTTCCGGCACAGAGATTGCGTTTCAGGCGGTGGGCAAGTCTCTCGAAATGAACCGAATGGACGCATTGGAAGGGGTGGAAGGCAGGAACGGAGGCGTTTATGAGGCGTGGGATCTGGGTTTATGCGCTGGGGGGGATGCTCTGCTATCTGCTGGCCGGGTCGGCGGGCGCGGCATGGTCGCAGACGACGGCCCCGCTCATCACCCTGGGCGTGCCTCTGCACCACGGGCTGAAGGCCACGAAGATTCGGGGCGTGAAGGCCGGGCAGGTGACGCAGGTGGAGGTGTTCGGGGAGGACGTGAAGGGGGCCACCGGGTTCAAGGCCGTTCTGACCTATGACGCGGGGAAGGTGAAGTTCGGGGGGTTCACGGTCAGCTCGACGATCCCCGGCCTGACGGGGCTGAACATCCAGGATAACGCCAAGGGCACGGTGGAGATCGGCGGGACGACCCTGGAGGGGGCGGCCACGGTGGACAGGGGGTTGATCGGGGTGGTCCGGTTTGAGGCGCTGGCGGGGTTCTCGGGCAGGGCGGACATCACGCTGAAGTCGGCGTCGATCCTCCGGGCGGAGGGCCGGAAGGACTCCGAGGTGGCCTCCGTGATCTCGCTGGCGGACGAGGGCGGGGCGGGGCCGATTGCGCTGGACTTAGATGTGACGGCGGGGAAGGTGACGGAGATCAAGAACGCCAGGGCCGGGCAGGTGGTGGAGGTGGAGGTGTTCGGGGAGGATGTGCAGGGGGCGATGGGGTTCCGGGCGACGATGGCGTACGACCCTGTGCAGCTCAAGTTCGCGGGGTTCACGGTCGGCCCGACGATCCCCGGCCTGACAGGGCTGAACCTCAAGGATGACAACAAGGGCACGCTGGAGGTGGGGGGGGTGTCGATAGAAGGCATCTCCGCCGTCCAGAAGGGGAACCTGGGCATCCTGAAGTTCGAGGTGCTGCCCGGCTTCTCCGGCGTCGCCGATGTCACTCTGAAGACCACGACGGTCATCCGGCCCGAGGGCCGGAAGGATTTCGATGCGGTCTGGAAGGTCTCGATCACGCAGTTCGGGACCGGGCCTGAGCCTGTCGGGCCTCCTCCTGGCGGCCCCATTCAGCCGAAGCCCGGCGACGGGACAGGGATGGTGGACCTGGATGTGGCTTCCGGGGACCAGAACTCCCGGACGCTGAACGGGGTGAAGGCAGGTCAGAAGGTGGATGTGCAGATCATTCTGAACAAGGATTATGCCAGCGCCTCCGCGTTCCAGGTGGTCCTGACGTTCGACCCGAAGAAGCTGTCTTCGACGGTGACGGGTCGGAAGGACGGGACGTCGTTTAGCAGCGCCCTGGACCTTCCGGCGCAGGTCAAGGACAACATGGTGACCTACGGGGCGTCGATCTTAGGGGGGTCGACCACGGTCGGCAAGGGGTCAGTGGCGATCTTGACATTCGAGACATTGGGAGACTTCACGGGGGAGACGGAGATCGTGTTGTCTTCGCTGGTGATTCGGGTCTCCGGGGTCAACAACACGCTGACGCCCGGCGCTTCGGTGGTGTTGAGCAGCGGCGGGCCTGCCGGCCTGGCCTCGGACTTCGACGGGAGCGGGGATGTCGGGTTCGACGACTTCTTCCAGTTCGCCGGGGCGTTTGGTCAGCCGGGGACGGGGGAGAACAAGAAGTTTGACCTGGACGGGGACGGGGATATCGGGTTCGGGGACTTCTTCATCTTTGCCGGGGACTTTGGCAAGACGACCAAGTCGGGCAAGGCGGCGTCCAGGCCGGGGGTCAACGCTCAGGCGAGTCTGTCCGTGGGGACGGTCTCGTCGGGCGACAGGCTGACGGCGCAGGTCGGGGCGTCGAACGTGGCGCAGATGCGGGGATACAGCGTGGTAGTGAGCTACGACCCGTCGTCACTGGCTTTTGTAAAGGCGGAGCGAGCAACGGACGCCCTGTTGAGCCGGGGCGGACCCACGCCGCTGTTCCTGGCGCGGGAGATGACGCCCGGGCGGGTGATCCTCGCCGACGCGATCACAGGCGGTGGGACGGTCTCCGGGGACGGGGCGCTGGCGAACATAGTCTTCCGCCGGATCGGCCCGGATGGGGCGGTGAGCGTGGACCTGGCGCAGGTCTTCGATGGGTCGGGTGGGGTGGACGTGCTGGCTGCGGCGAAGGAGACACCTTCGACCTACGCCCTGGCGCAAAACTATCCCAACCCGTTCAACCCGGAGACGCAGATCGCCTACAGTCTGCCGGAGGCGGGCCGGGTGCGGCTGACGGTCTACAACCTCGTCGGCCAGGTGGTGAGGACGCTGGCGGATGGGACGCAGGCCGCCGGAGGCCACTCGGTCCGGTGGGACGGCCGGGACGAGGCGGGCCGGAGGCTGGCCAGCGGGGTCTATCTCTACAGGATCGAGGTCAACGGGTTCTCAGCAGTGAGGCGAATGATGCTGGTGAAGTAGACGTGGGGATCGGGGGCCGAGGCGGAAGATCAGGTCGCAGAAGGAGGAGGTATGAGACGAGATGTCTGGTTTCTGGGCGTTGCAGTGCTCTTGCTCTGTGCGGTAGGGGTCGCGACGGCGCAGTTGCCCGTCCGGCTCGTGACGGAGGGGATTCCGCCCCGCGTGATCAACGAGGGGCTGGTGGATACCACGGTCATCCGCCAGAGTTCTCCCGGCCTGAAGGTGGTGGGCGTGGGGGACGTGGTCTACCTGCTGGCTGACTCCGGTTCCATCCACCTGCCCACGGTGACGTGGACGCTGGGCGCGGTTCCGACCGGCTCGACGGCCAAGCTGTCGGCGGCCACGGGCCTGCGGACGCGGTTCACCGCGGACCTGAAGGGCGATTACATCGTTTCGATGAGCTTGAAGGGGAAGGTCGGGACGACGACGAGGGATACCACGGTCGCCAGGGCGGACACGCTGACGGCCGCGACCTACATCGGTGCGGATGCCTGCGGGCAGTGTCACAGCGGGATCCGGGCGACGTGGGAGAAGACGGATCACGCCAACATGCTCCAGCGCGGCATCAGCGGGACGGTGAGCGCGGGTTACAACGCGGCGTGCATCAAGTGCCACTCGGTGGGCAACAACACCTCCAACCTGGCGGTGACGCCGGGGGACAACGGGAGCTTCTGGGCAAGGGCGATCAAGGCGGCTTGGAAGTTCCCCGGCGCCCTGAGGAACGGGACCTGGCAGCAGGTGGGCTCGGCCTCGAGGCCGGACTCCCTGGTGGCGGGGGGCTGGAAGCTGGAGCTGAAGAACTCCAACTGGGACAGCCTGTCGGCGGACCTGAAGGCCGTGTCGAACATCCAGTGCGAGTCCTGCCACGGGCCGGGGAGCGAGCACCGGGCAGGCGGGCTGGCCGGGCCTCCGGGGTCGCGGAAGATCGGGAAGTCGCTTGCCGTGGGGGTCTGCGCGAATTGCCACGACGACGGGCACTACCACATCCGGCCGGAGGAGTTCGAGCACGCCCTGCACGGCGAGGCGGCTGACATCGAGGAAGGGCAGGTTTCGCGGAGCGCGTCCTGCATCGAGTGCCACACGGGCGAGGGGTTCGTGATCAAGCAGGTGAACGGCAAGACGCCTGCGGTGGCGGACATCAAGGAGCGGGTGTCGATCAACTGCGGCGTCTGCCACGACCCGCACCAGGCGACCCACGAGAGTCAGGTCCGGTTTGCCGGTGCGACGACGGTCAACGCCATGCAGCCAGGGGGCGCCGGAACGCCCACGCCCGCCACGCTGCAGATGGGGAAGGCCGCCACGTGCGCCAAGTGCCATCACCTGCGGACCACGCGGGACGCGGTGGGGACGCGCATGCACGAGTCGCACCAGTCCGAGATGATCTTCGGGATGGGCGGGTATCACTACTCTGGCGAGACCTACGGGTCGGGCGCTCACCGGAACGTGCCCAACGTCTGCGTGGGCTGCCACATGACGATCCAGCCGTCGGGCACCCCCGGCTACCTGAAGGTGGGGGGGCACACCTGGATGATGCGGCACGACCCCGGCACGCCGAACGACCCGAAGGACGACATTCTCAACACACGGGCCTGCCAGCCGTGCCACGGGCAGATGAAGGACTTCGACGTGAACGGGGCGCAGGAAGAGGTTGAGAACATGCTGAAGATCCTCTACGACCTGGTCCCGAAGCGGAGGACGGGCGCGCCGGCGGGCGGCTGGAAGTTCCCGCTGGGCGTGGCCTGGGACTCGGCGGGGGCTGCCACACCGCAGTCGCTGGACCAGCGGAGGGCGGCGTGGAACTACCTGTTCGTGGAGCAGGACCTGAGCGTGGGCGTGCACAACGCCACCTATGCCAAGAAGCTGCTGGCGGATGCGATCAAGTCGCTGCGGAAACCGACCCCGACGGCTATAGCCGGGGACTTCAACGGGGACAAGCGGGTGGACTTTGAGGACCTGTTCATGTTCGTGGCGCAGTTCGGGAAGACTGCCGCGTCGCCGGGCTGGGACGCCAAGTTCGACCTGAACGGGAGCGGCACGGTCGGGTACGTGGACTGGTACATGTTCTTAGACAACTTCGGGAAGTCGGCCTCGACCAAGCCGGTCTACGTGGACAACGGCAAGAACCGGAAGGTCGGGTTCGACATCGGACAGACAGCCCTCCAGTCGGTGGACAACACGCACTTCGCCGTGCAGGTGCAGGTGCAGGATGCGACGGACCTGCGGGGCTACGGCGTGACGCTGGCCTACAACCCGGATGAGATGGAGTTCGTGCGTGTGCTTCGCAGCGAGGGGTCCCTCGTCAAGGAGGAGGGGACGCTGGCGCCGGTGACGGTCCTGGCCAACGAGCCGGGGAGGCTGGTGATCGCGGACGCGGTGGCCGGAAACCGGACGACCTCCGGCTCCGGTCCGCTGGCCGAGGTGGTCTTCCAGCGCAAGGGCGGCGCTCTCAACCCCATCGTGAAGGTGGAGGCGGCGCAGGTGTCGGACGGGAACTTCGGGATGAACCGGGCGAACGCCGGCGAACTGGCGGCCGAGGAGACGGCCCCCACGTTCGTCAACGCCCTGGGTCAGAACTTCCCCAACCCGTTCAACCCGGCCACGCAGATCGGGTTCAGTCTGGCGGAGGAGGGACGTGTCCGCCTGGTGGTCTACAACCTCCTGGGTCAGGTGGTGCGTGACCTGATCGATGAGTACCGGACGGTCGGTTCGCACACCGTGACCTGGGATGGGAAGGATGCGGCAGGCCGGACTGTGGCCAGCGGCATCTACCTCTACCGGATCGAGGCGAACCAGTTCTCCGCGGTCCGGCGGATGGTGTTGATGAAGTAAAGAACCAGCCGTCAGCAATCAGCGGTCAGCCGTCAGCGAAAAGATTCTGGTTTTGCTGATCGCTGATCGCTGATCGCTGATCGCTTGAGGTGTCTATGATCCCCAGAGCGCACGGGGCGTGGGTGATGTTCGCGGCGCCGTTCGTGGTGGCCGCCGGGGTCGCGGGGCGGTTTGACCTTCCGGCAGGGCTCCTGCTAACGGCGGGGCTGGCCCTGTTCCTGGCGGACGCGCCGCTGCTGGCCCTGGTGCGGGGGCGGCAGCGGGGGCGGGCGATCCGGTGGGCGACGGCCTACGGGCTGGTCGGCATCGCGGCGTCCTCGGTCCTGCTGGCGCACTACCGGCTGCTGATCCTGATCCCGTTCGGGCTTTTCGGCCTTGCCGTGATGGGCGTCCGGCTGTTCCAGGCGTCCGTCCGGGCAGACCGGTCCGCCGGCGCGGAGCTGCTGAGCCTGGCGGGTTTCAGCGCCTCGGCCCCCGCGACCTATGCCGTGCTGACGGGGTATCTGGACCTCACGGCGCTGCTGCTCTGGGCGCTCCACGCGCTCTTTTTCGGGAGCAGCGTGTTCTACGTGAAGATGCGCGTTCAGACCGTTGCTCACCGGCGTCGGCCGGACATGCATCATCAGGAGGATGAATCGGACTTCGGTCGGGCAACGGTCTGCTATCACGCGGCGCTGGCGCTTCTGGTGTCGGTTCTATCGGTTGCCGGGCATCTGCCGGCCCTGGCCGCGCTGGCCTTTGCGCCCGTCGTGTTCAGGGCGCTCTGGGCGGTTGCGCGGAGGCCTGACGACCTCCGGCTCTGGCGGGTCGGGGCGGCGGAGACGGGTTACGCGCTGACGTTTGTCGCGCTGGTGGTGATGGCGTTTAGAATTCAATGATGAACTATGAACGCGGAACGATGAACGAAAAGCAAATCAGGTTTATGTTTTTACTTCATCGTTCATCGTTCTGACTTCATCGTTATCTTTTTAGGGTTTCTATGCACGCGTCCAAGAATGAGCTGCGACTCCTGTTCTGGGAGACGACCGTCGGGTGCAACCTGAAGTGCGTCCACTGCCGGGCGTCGGCGCAGGCGGGCCGGGCGCCGGACGAGCTGACGACGGAGGAGGCGCTCGACTTCATCGAGGAGCTGGCGGGGTTCGCGCAGCCGATCCTGGTGCTCAGCGGGGGGGAGCCGCTCTACCGGCCCGACATCTTCCGGGTCGCGGAGTTTGCGACCTGGAAGGGGCTGAAGGTGGCCATGGCGACGAACGGGACGCTGGTGGACGCGGAGGTGGCGCGGCGGATCAAGGCGAGCGGCGTCCGGCGGGTGAGCATCAGCCTGGATGGGGCGAACGCGGAGACGCACGACCGGTTCCGGGGGATGCCGGGGGCGTTCGACCGGGCGCTGGAGGGGGCGGGGCATCTGAGGCGGGAGGGGGTCAGTCTCCAGTTCAACACGACGGTGTCGCAGCACAACGCCGAGCAACTCTCCCGCGTGATGGACCTGGCGGAGCGGATGGGGGCGGACGCGCTCCACCTGTTCCTGCTGGTGCCGGTGGGGTGCGGGCTGGAGATTGCGGACGAGCAGCAGGTGCCGGCGGAGGACTATGAGCGCATCCTGAACTGGTTCTACGACCAGTCGCAAAGGACGCGCATGGAGTTGAAGGCCACCTGTGCCCCGCACTACTACCGGATCCTCCGGCAGCGGGCGCGGGAGGAGGGGCGGAAGGTGACGCCCAAGACGGACGGGATGGCGGCCATGACGAAGGGGTGCCTGGCCGGGACCGGGGTCTGTTTTCTGTCGCACCGGGGGGAGGTCTTTCCGTGCGGGTACCTGCCGATGCGGGCGGGGTCGATCCGGGAGCAGGGGATTGAGGAGATCTGGAGGACGGCCCCTGTGTTTCAGTCGCTGCGCGACCCGGCGCTCTTAGAGGGGAAGTGCGGGGTCTGCGAGTACCGGATGGTCTGCGGGGGGTGCCGGGCGCGGGCCTTCGGGGAGACGGGGAATTACCTGGACGAGGAGCCGTTCTGTCTGTATCAACCGAGGGCGATGCGGATCGCGTGCGGGTGAGTGGCGAGTGAAGCGTGAAGCGTGAAGAGTCGTTGACTGGTCCCCTGTTCTGTGTTATTTTATTGATCATTCTTCCCATACGTCCCGACATCGGGAGTATAGGGTATGTCGTAGCGCATGAAGCGGGATTTTTTATGACGCGCCGAATCTGCATCGCGATCTTCCTGGGCGTCGCTTTTCTGTCGTGCCCTCTGTCCTGGGCGGCCACGCTCAACGGGAGGCTGACCACGTCGCTCTACACGTGGGAGCGGCAGGAGGCGGACACGAGTTCCTCCTCGCACCTGCGGGCCTACCAGTCGGTGACGCTCGACGCGGGGGAACTGGGGGACCGGCGGCTGTCGTTCCACACGTATGCCCTGGTGACGGGGGATGTGTCGGGCCCCGGCAACAAGGGGCAGCGGTTCCGGCTCTACAACGCCTACTTCGAGTGGAGGGACGCAGGGCGGACGCCCGTCGATGTCTCTGCGGGGAGACAACGGGTCTACGAAGGGGTGGGCTACGGGACGATGGATGGCCTCCGGGTGGGTGTCACGCCGAGGGGGCTGTTCACGCTGACGGGGTACGTCGGGATGCTGGCCCCGCTGGTCACCAGGGCGAGGATAGAGGACTGGTCCGACGGCCACATGTGGGGGGCGCGGCTGACGACGGACCGGCTCTGGAACACCTCGGTGGGCCTCAGCTACGCGCACCGGAACCGGAGGCCGCTCCCGTACCTGGCGCCGGGCCGCTATTCGGGGCAGGTGTTCGACATCACCTCAGGGCAGCAGGAGCTCGCCGGGCTGGACGTTCACCGGACGCTCCGGGGGGGCGTGGACCTCTACGTGCGCTTCGACTACGACCTCCTGGGGGAGCGCGTGCGGCAGGCGGAGGGGATCGCGCGGGTCGCGGCGTCGGAGCATCTGACCGTGGCCCTTGAGGGGTTCCACCGCGCGCCGGTGGTCAACGCGAACTCCATCTTCAGCGTCTTTGACATCGAGGACTCTCAGGAGTACGCCGTCCGGGGCAACTACACTGTCAACCATCTCGTGTCCGTGTACGGGAATTTCGCCGAGGTCGTGTACGACGGGGCGCGGGCGCAGCGGGTCGGGTTCGGGTTCGGGGTGGGGCAGGGCTCGGTGAGCTACACGAGGCGCATCGGCGAGGGGGGGGACAACGACGCCCTCTCGGTCAGTCTGGCCCATCCCGTCAACCGCTTCGTGACGTTGCGGGCGGACGGGGGCGTGGCGTCCTACCGGCTAACAGACGGCGTCGGGAAGAAGCTGATGGCGATGTCCGGGGCGCTGGGGATCACCTGCCGGCCCAACCGCCGCGTCACGCTGGACGCGGAGGCGCAGGTGCTCCGGGACCGGATCTACGCGAACGACTTCCGGTTTTTCTTCCGGGGGACGGTCTGGTTCTTTAAAAAGGGAAAGTGAATCCAACCCCTCACCCAACCCCATGAATACACGACTCCTCTACATCTCACTCTGCGTCGCCGCGATGGCGGCCTTTGTCTGGGCGCTCCCGTCGCAGGGCGTGCCCAAGACGACGCTCAAGTTCTCGCATCAATATCATCTCAAAGAAGTGGGGATGGACTGCGCGGGTTGTCACGGGGCGGCGAAGGAGAGCGCGCAGGCCTCGGATCGGCTGCTGCCGAAGATGGAGGCGTGCGGGGAGTGCCACGACGTGGAGGACACGGAGAAGTGCGGGACGTGCCACAAGGACGTGGACAATGCGGGGCCTGTGGACCTGCCTCCGCCGACGGCGCCATTCTCGCACAAGGCGCACCTGGAGAGGAAAGGGGTCACGTGCGAGACGTGCCACAGGGGGCTGGACAGGGCCGACCTCTCGACGCCGAAGTCGATGCCGGGGATGGCGGAGTGCTCGACGTGCCACAACGGGCTTCAGGCCCCGATGACCTGCTCGGTCTGCCACGCGGCGGACTTCAACCTGAGGCCGAAGTCGCACCGGGCGGACTGGCTGCACGAGCACCGCCAGCACGTGCGGGCCGGGGACATCTCCTGCGCGCAGTGCCACACCACCAGCGAGTGCCAGGAGTGCCACGAGGGGGCGAACCTGGTGGAGACGAAGGCGTCGAGGCCGGGGGCCTACGCGCCGTTCTCGCCGCTGAGCGAGGCGCGGCAGGGGATGACGCTCAAGCGGGTGCACAACCTGAACTACCGGCACACGCACGCGCTGGACGCGAAGGGGAAGGAGCGGCAGTGCGCCACCTGTCACGAGTCGGCGACGTTCTGCGGGATGTGCCACCGCCCGGAGGGGGACCTGACCCGGTTCCGGCCCGACTGGCACGGCGGGCCTGACTGGGGGGCCGTCGCGGGGGGGGTGGGCACGGGCGGGGGGCGGCACGCGGCCCTGGCGAGGCGGAACATCGAACGGTGCGCGGCCTGCCACGACGTGCAGGGGGAGGACCCGACCTGCCTGCTCTGCCACGCGGATCGGCGCAGGGGGAAGGGGAACGACCCGAAGACGCACGGGTCCGGGTTTGCGAGCAAGGTGGGCGAAGGGGACTTCCACGGCGACGACGGGGCGATCTGCTACACGTGTCATACCTACAAGGGGCCGTCGGGGGGGGATGGGTTCTGCGGGTACTGCCACGGGAGGAAATAGGATTGAAAATTAGGAAATTAAAAATTGAAAATTGGGGATCGGCCCTCTCCCTCCCCCAACATAAGGAGAAAAGCCCTTGAATCCCCCTCCCTCTCCCGTACGTACGGGAGAGGGAGGGGGCAGGGGGTGGGTGAGGGCCTGATCTCTGACCTTCCCTATCTTGGTCTTGATGCTTAGATTTTATGAGACTTTTATGAACCGTATCTTGTACATCCTGCTCATTCTGTCCCTGATAACGGGCTGCAGCGGCCTGAAGAAGGAATCGCCCACGGCCCCGGGGCTGACGAAACCGGTCACCTACGAGCAGGACATCCGCCCGCTGCTGGAGGCCAACTGCGTCCGGTGCCACACGGGGCGGGAGGCGCAGGGGGGGTATGACCTCTCGACCTATATCGGGCTGCTGGGGGGCGGGAAGGACGGGGTGTCCAACGCCATCCCCGGCGACGTCAGGAGTCTGCTGGTGAGGGAGACGCAGCCGGGGGGGAGCCAGTTCGTGTACGTGGGGTCTGAGGAGAACGCGGCGATCCTGCGGACCTGGGTGGTGCGGGACAGCCTGGCCCTGGCGCAGCCCACGGTGCATCCGGTCGGGTGGACGGACGCGCGGTCGGCCAACTTCCACGGGAAGGCGCTGAAGGCGTCGGGGTGGGACTTCACGGTCTGCCAGGCGTGCCACGGCGCGGACTACGGCGGGGGGATCGCCAGGCGGGCGTGCACGGCGTGCCACATCGGCTCCCCGGAGGGGTGCAGGACCTGCCACGGGGGCGCGCTCAGCGCTGCGCCGCCCAGGGACGTGTCGGGGAATCTGGAGTCCAGGTTCAAGGGGGTGGGGGCGCACCAGGCGCACGTTCAGGAGGGGCCCCTCAGCCGGGCGTTCGGGTGCTCGGAGTGCCACGTCGCGCCGGGGGCGCTCAAGGACCCGGGGCATCTGGACGAGACGCCGGGGGCGGAGGTGACGTTCGGGGTGCTGGCGAAGACGGGCGGGGCGGTCCCGGTCTACGATGGGGCTGCGGTGACGTGCCAGAACGTCTACTGTCACGGGGCGTTCAAGCTGGGGGCGTCGGCAAAGCCGGTCTGGACAAAGGTGGGGGCGGGGGAGGCGGCGTGCGGGACGTGTCACGGTCTGCCGCCGGCCGCGCCGCACCCCACGATCACGCAGTGCCAGCTCTGCCACTCGGAGGTCGTGGACGCCTCGCGCAACATCATTGACAAGAACAAACACGTGAACGGAAAGGTGGAGGTGGCCTCGCTGGCGGCCTGCAACTCGTGCCACGGAGGCCCGGACAATGCCGCTCCGCCGAAGGATGTGGCCGGGCGCACGGACCCGTCGTTCACGGGCGTGGGGGCGCACCAGTCGCACGTGAAAGAGGGGAGCGTGGCTAAAGCGATCGCGTGCTCGGAGTGCCACGTCGCGCCCCAGTCCGTGGGCGATCGGGGGCACATCGACACGGACCTGCCGGCGGAGGTGACGTTCGGGGCGCTGGCCAGGACGGGCGGGGCGTCGGCTGCGTGGGACAATGCCTCGGCGACGTGCCAGAACACGTATTGCCACGGGACGTTCAAAGGGGGGGCGTCGGCCAGGCCGGTCTGGACGAAGGTGGGGGCGGGGGAGGGGGCGTGCGGGACGTGTCACGGATTGCCTCCCGCCTCGCCGCACCCCCAGGTGAAGCTCTGTTCGCTGTGTCACAATGGGATCGCGACGGATGATCAGAAGGTCATTGACAAGGGTCTGCACATGAACGGGAAGGTGGACCTGGTCTTTCCGCAATGATAGAATCACGTTTATGATCAAAAAGACTTGGGTAGGGGCACGGCACGCCGTGCCCCTACTGCCCATTTTTCTCCTATATATCGTCTTTCCGATCGCGGCCTGGGGGCTGTCGGATGCCGAGTGCCTGGAGTGTCACTCGGATAAGACGCTGAAGCGGGAGGAGGGGGCGCGGGCGGGGACGTCGGCGCATGTACCGGCGGACGCCCTGAAGGGGACGCCCCACGAAGGGGTCGAGTGCGCCTCCTGCCACGCGGACGTGAAGGAGGTCCCGCACGAGCCGAAGTTGAGGCCGGCGGCCTGCGGAGCCTGCCACCAGGAGGTCGAGGGGCTCTGTGAGAAGGACCTGCACGGGCAGGCGCGGGCGAGGGGGGATGAGGACGCGCCGACCTGCGGGGACTGCCACGGGTCGCATCAGATCCGGCCCAGGTCGGACCCGGAGTCCCGGGTTCATCCCAAACATCTCCCCTTTACGTGCGCGAAGTGCCACGCGGACCTGGAGGTGGTCAGGCGACATCATATCAACGTCCCGGACCCGCTGAAGGCCTACGAGCAGAGCGCGCACTTCAGGGCGTCGCAGGAGGGGCAGCACGCGGCGGTCTGCAGCGACTGCCACGGGTCCCACCAGATTCACAAGGCGAGCGACCCGGAGGCGTCCATCTACCGGACGCGCGTCCCTCAGACGTGCGGGGGGTGCCACGGGGAGGTCCTGAAGGTCTACGAGAAGAGTGTGCACGGGATGGGCGTGGCCCGCGGGGTGACGGACGCTCCGGTCTGCACAGACTGCCACGGGGAGCACGCCATCAAGGGGAAGGACGACCCGACCTCGTCGATCTACCCGAAGAACATCGCTGAGACGACCTGCGTGCGGTGCCACGCGGACGTGCGGATGGTGTCCAAGTACGGCCTGGCGCCGGGGCGGTTGAGCAGCTATGAGGAGTCCTACCACGGCCTGGCCGTGAAGGGGGGGTCCACGGTGGCGGCCAACTGCGCGAGTTGTCACGGGGTGCACAACATCCTGCCTTCGGAGAACCCCGAATCGACGATCCACCCCTCCCGCCTGGCGCAGACGTGCGGCCAGTGCCATCCCAACGCCGGGGCGAGTTTCACGAGGTTTCCGGCGCACGCCGGGGTCGTCCCCAACGGTAAGGGGGAGCGGGCGGCGGATGTGGTTCGCACGGCCTATCTCTGGCTGATCGCGCTGACGGTCGGGGGGATGGCCGCGCACAACGGGGTGATCCTCTACCACCATCTCCTGCGCAAGCTGCGCCGGCGTCGCGGGGAGCGGCTGCACGCGCGCTTCACCCCCTACGAGGTGGTCCAGCACTATCTCCTCGCCCTCTCCTTTATGACGCTGGTGGTCACGGGGTTTGCGCTCAAGTTCCCGGACGCCTTCTGGGTGAAGGGGCTGTCGTGGCTGGGGCTGGAGGAGGCGGTGCGGCGGGTCGTCCACCGGGCCGCCGGGGTCCTTCTGATCGTCCAGTCTGTCGCACAGGCGGTCTGGTTCGTGGCGACGCGGCGGGGGCGGGGGGAGATCGTCAGCCTGCTGCCCAGGGTGGCGGACGTTCAGGGGGTGATCCAGAACCTGCGTTATCACCTGGGCCGGGAGGAGAGGCCGCCGCAGTTTGACCGCTACAGCTACATCGAGAAGGCGGAGTACCTGGCGCTGATCTGGGGGACGGGGGTGATGGCGGTCACGGGCCTTATCCTCTGGTTTCCGGTAGAGGCCACCTCGTGGCTGCCGGGGTGGGCGGTGCGGGTGGCGGAGGTCATTCACTACTACGAGGCGTGGCTGGCGACGCTGGCGATTCTCGTATGGCACTTCTTCTTCGTGATGTTCCATCCGGGGGAGTATCCGATGAGCGCGACCTGGCTGGACGGCAAGATCACGGAGGGGGAGTTCCGGCATCACCACCCGCTGGAATATGAGAGGGAAAAAGAAAAGGATGAATCCAGAATCCAGAATCCAGAGTAAGATCAAACCGGCACGCTTTTCATTCTGGATTCTGACTCCCGGCTCCTGTATTCTGCATTGAGGTGTTTATGGCAACGAGGCGTCTGCCGAGCATCTTCTACAACTGGACGACGGCGGTCGGGGCGCTGATCGCCGCCGTCACCTTCAGCATCATCTTCCTGCTCTACCTGATCGACCTGGTCGTCAAGAAGACCACGATCTACCTGGGGCTGGTGACGTTCGTGATCCTGCCCATCCTCCTGATCTTCGGGCTGGCGCTGATCGGGGTCGGGGCGTTTCTGGAGCGGCGGCGGCTGGCGCGAGGGACGCCTTCGGCCTTCTCCGGGCTGATTCGGATCGACCTGCAGAACATGACCCACCGGAATGCCCTCGTGCTGGGGCTGACCGGGGCGGGGGTCTTTCTGCTGGCGTCCGCGGTGGGCACGTACAAGGCCTACCAGAAGACCGAGTCGGTAGCCTTCTGCGGCCAGCTCTGCCATTCGGTCATGCACCCGGAGTTCACGGCCTACCAGACCTCGCCCCACGCCCGCGTGGCGTGCGTGCAGTGCCACATCGGGCCGGGGGCGGACTGGTTCGTGAAGGCCAAGCTGTCGGGGGCCTACCAGGTCTACGCGGTGGCGGCGAACGTCTACCCCCGCCCGATCCCCACGCCCGTCCGGAACCTGCGCCCGGCCCGCGAGACGTGCGAGCAGTGCCACTGGCCGGAGCAGTTCTTCGGGGCGCGGAAGGACGTGAACCATCACTTTCTGGCCGACGAGGCCAACACCCCCTGGCCGATCACCGTGCTGATCAACGTGGGCGGGGGGAGCGAGGCCACGGGCAAGGTGGAGGGGATCCACTGGCACATGGCCATCGCCAACAAGGTGCAGTACATCGCGCGGGACGGCTCCAGGCAGGAGATCGCCTGGGTGCGGGTGGAGGACCGGACGGGAAAGGTCGCGGAGTACAGCGACGCCGAGCGCCCGCTGACGCCGGAGGAGCGCGCCCGCGCGGAGGTGCGGACGCTGGACTGCATCGACTGCCACAACCGGCCCAGCCACGTCTACCGGTCGCCTGTGCAGGCGGTGAACGAGGCGATGGCCATCGGGCGGATCGACCGGACCCTGCCCTACATCAAGCGGGAGGCGGTGAAGGCCCTGGACGCGGAGTACCCGGACACGCCTTCGGCCCTGCGCGCGATTGAGGAGAGGCTGACGAAGTTCTATCAGGAGAGCTATCCTGAAGTGTTCGCGTCGCGGAGGGCGGCGGTGGACGGGGCGGTGGCCGGCGTGCAGCGGGTCTACCAGCAGAACTTCTTCCCGGAGATGAAGGTCTCCTGGAATCGCTACCCGGACAACATCGGCCATTCCCAGTTCGTGGGGTGCTTCCGGTGCCACGGGGAGAGGTTGAGGACGGCGGAGGGGCAGACGATCACGAAGGACTGCGCGGCCTGCCATTCGATCCTGGCGCAGGGGACGGACCCGGCGACGGGGACGTATTCGCCGAAGGGCCTGGCCTTCCAGCATCCGGTGGACGTGGAAGGCGCGGAGAAGGAGGGGAACTGCACGGAGTGCCACGCGGGGGGGGCGGAGTTATACTGAAGGCGGAAGGCGGAAGGCGGAAGGCGGAAGTCAAGGATTATGACAGGGAGATGTCTTATGGCGCACGGCGAGGGGCTTCTGAATGGCCGTCCGGCCGGGGGGCGTCGGCGGTTTTTGAACTGGGCGCTGGGAGGGGGGGCGGTCGGGCTGGCCGGCAGCGTCTTCTACCCCATCCTCCAGTTCGTGCTGCCGCCCAGGCTCTCGGAGGCGGTGCTGGCGAGCGTGGTGGCGGGGAAGGTGGGGGAGCTGGCCCCCAACACGGGGAAGATTTTCAAGTTCGGGAGCAAGCCGGGGCTCCTGGTCCGCCTGCCTTCGGGGGAGTACAAGGCGTTCTCGGCGGTCTGTTCGCATCTCCAGTGCACGGTGCAGTATCGGGGGGACCTGTCGCAGATCTGGTGCGCCTGCCACAACGGGCACTTCAACCTCAACGGAGAGGTCCTGTCCGGCCCTCCTCCGGCGCCGCTGGAGGCCTATAGCGTGGCTGTCCGTGGGGATGAGATCGTGGTGTCGAAGGCGTAGGGAGAAGGGAGGGTTGCGTGGAAGCCAAGACCAGATCGAAGGTTCTCGACTGGCTGGACGAGCGGCTTCAGGTCCAGGTCGCTCTGTCGTTTTTGGCCAAGAAGGTCGTGCCGCTGCACCGGCACAGTATCTGGTACTACTTCGGGGGGATGGCCCTGTTCCTGTTCTCCGTCCAGGTGGTCACGGGCATCCTGCTGCTGCTGTACTACCGCCCGACGGCGGAGGCGGCGTTCGAGAGCGTTCAGTTCATCGTGACAGAGGTCCGGTTCGGCTGGCTGATCCGGTCGATCCACAGCTGGTCGGCCAACCTCATGGTCGCCGTGCTGTTCGTCCACATGCTGAGCGTGTTTCTGCTCAAGGCCTACCGGAAGCCCCGCGAGCTGACCTGGGTGACGGGGGTGCTGCTGTTTTTCTGCGTGCTCGGCTTCGGTTTCAGCGGGTATCTCCTCCCCTGGAACACGCTGGCGTTTTTCGCCACGAAGGTGGGCACGGAGCTGGTCAACACCGTGCCGGTGGTGGGCCAGCCGCTGCTGATCTTCCTGCGAGGGGGGGAGGACGTGACGGGGGCCACGCTGACGCGCTTCTTCGGGTTTCACGTGGCCGTGCTCCCCATGCTGACCGCCCTGGTCCTCGCCCTGCATCTCCTGATGGTGCAGTTCCAGGGGATGAGCGTGCCGCCCTCGATGCAGGGCCAGGAGGACAGGATGAAGAAGATGCCCTTCTTCCCCAACTTCCTCCTGAGGGATGCGCTGGGGTGGCTGGTGGCGCTGGGGCTTCTGGCCGCGCTGGCCGCGGTCTTCCCGTGGGAGCTGGGGGTCAAGGCCGATCCGTTCGCCCCGGCCCCGGCGGGGATCAAGCCGGAGTGGTATTTCATGTTCATGTTCCAGACGCTGAAGCTGGCGCCCTCCCACATCCTGTTCTTAGAGGGGGAGATGGTGGTCTTCCTGTTCTTCGGGCTTTGCGGCCTCGGCCTGATCCTGGTCCCCTTCCTGGACGTCTGGTCGAGGCGGGGGGAGCGGAGCCCGCTGTTCACGGCCGCTGGCATCCTGATGATCGTGTACATCGCGACGATGACGGCCGTGGGGTATCTGGTGAAGGTCGGGTGATGGACAAAGTGCGATTGAAGATTGAAGATTGAAAATTGAAGATTGAAAATTGAAGAACGAAGGCTGTGGAGCAGGGTGTGAGGGTATCATGAAACAGCTTATCTTATGCGTTCTGGCCGCGCTTTTTCTGGCCACCCCGGCGCTGGCGGAGAAGAAGGACACGTGCGTCTCCTGTCACCGGGACCTGGACGGGGAGATGGCCGCGCCGGTCCAGGGGATGCAGGGGGATGTCCACGCGCAGTACGGGCTGTCGTGCGCGGACTGCCACGGGGGGGACCCGACGCAGGAGGACATGGAGGCGTCGATGGACCCCAGGCGGGGCTACCGGGGGGCGCCGACCGTTGAACAGATCCCCGAATTCTGCGGGACGTGCCACGCCGACGCCGCCACCATCCGGAAGTTCAAGCCGGGGCTGCGGGTGGATCAACTGGAACTCTACTGGACCAGCGTGCACGGCCAGCAGCACCAGAAGGGGGACTGGAAGGTCGCGCAGTGCGTAAGCTGTCACGGGGTACATGGCATCCTGCCGGGGTCGGACCCCAGGTCCCCGGTCTACCCCACGAACGTGCCGAGGACGTGCGCCCGGTGTCACAGCGATGCGGGCCTCATGGCGGGCTATCGGATTCCGACGGATCAGTTCGACAAGTACAGGACTAGCGTGCACGGACGTCCCCTGCTGGAAAAAGGGGTCCGGGGGGCGCCGGCGTGCAACGACTGTCACGGCAACCACGGGGCGGCCCCTCCGGGGGTCAGCTCGGTGAGCAATGTGTGCGGGCAGTGCCATCCGGTCAACAGCGAACTCCTGAAGCAGAGCCCCCACCAGAAGCCGTTCGAGGAGATGGGGGTCGCGGCCTGCGAGAGCTGTCACGGCAATCACGGCATTCAGCGCCCGACGGACGACATGCTGGGCGCAGAGGAGGGGTCGGCCTGCACGTCGTGTCACGAGCGGGGGTCCAGGGGGCATCAGGCGGCGGAGGCGATGCGGGGGGCCGTCGACGGCCTGAAGGCCAAACGGGATGCGGCCGAGGCGCTGATCCTGCGGGCGGAGCAGGCGGGGATGGAGGTGAGCCAGGCCAAGTTCGACCTGAACGAGGTGGGGAACGCCCTCACCAAGGCGCGGGCGTCCGTGCACGCCTTCTCGCTCGTCAAGCTGGAGGAGACCGTCAAAGAGGGGGAGGGCCTGGCCGACGGGACGCGCCGAAAAGGGGAGCAGGCCATCGCGGAGCTGCAGTTCCGCCGGAAGGGCCTCGGGGTGTCGCTGGTCATCATCCTGGGCGTGGCCGTGGCGCTCTTCTTCAAGATCCGGGAGATGGACCGGCGGCGGGGGCTGAGGTAAGGGCAGCGGAAAGGAGAGGCCATGGAGGGGGGCGCGGACCTGAGGGGGGACCTGGAAGTCCTGCGCAAGGCCCTTCAAGAGGTGGAGGCTCGTCTGAGGCGCGTGGAACTGGCGCTCCGGCTTCCCCCTCTCGGCGAGGCGTCCGGGTCTCGAACGGGGGAGGGCGATGTCGCCCCCGGCGCCCAGGCGATGGACGGGGGCGGCCTGGAGTTCAGGATCGGGGAGCTCTGGCTGGGGCAGGTGGGCATCGTGGCGCTCCTGGTGGGGATCGCCTTTTTCATCAGCTATCCCTTTGGTTCGGCCCTGCCTCCGGCCCTTCAGATCCTGGCCGGCTATCTGGCCGCGGGCGCGCTCTTCCTCCTCTCCCGGCGCTGGGAGGCCTCCTACCCCTTCGGCTCTCGCCTCCTCTTCGCCGGCGGCCTGATTCTGCTCTATTTCTCCACCCTCCGGCTGCATTTCTTCACGAAGGCCCCGCTCGTCCCTGACAAGGCCGCCGGGCTGGCGCTGCTGACGCTGGCGCTCGGCTTTCTGTTTTACGTGGCTGTCGCGCGGAGGGTTGAGCACTTAGGGGTGATCGCCCTCTGTCTGGGGTTTGTGACAAGCCTCTGCAGCGACACAGGGCACTTTGCCCTCGCGCTGATGGCCGTCACGTCGGGCGTGGCCGTGTATCTCCAGTGGCGCTGTGGCTGGTTTCGAGGGGTCCTCCTGAGCGTGTTTCTGGCCTACGCCGCCCACCTGATCTGGATGTTCAACAACCCGGTCTTAGGCCGTCCGATTCAGGCGGTGGCCGAGCCCCACTTCAATCTGGCCTACCTGTTTCTCTGCGCCGCGGTCTTCGGGGTCGCCCACCTTCCGAAGGGGCAGGGGCCGGACTCCGCCCCCTCCAGCGTGGCCCTGGCGTTTTTCAACGCGGCGGGGTTTTACGGCCTCGGCGGGGTCGCGGCGCTGACGTACTTCAGGGGGCAGTTCGCGGGGATCAACCTCCTGATCTCGGCCTTTTTCCTGGCCCTTGCTGTGGCCCACCGGGCGCGCCGGGAGAGCCGGTTTTCGACGGCCCTCTACGCCTGCTTCGGCTACGTGGCGCTCAGCGTCTCCATCGTCGCGCACTTCGGCAGCCCGGAGCGGTTCATCTATCTGGGCTGGCAGAGCCTGCTGGTCATCTGCACGGCGATCTGGTTCCGCTCCAAGATCGTGGTGGTGACCAACGTCTTCATCTATCTGGGGATCCTGCTCGTCTACCTGCTCTTAGTTCCGCCCGATCTCTGGGTGGACCTGAGCTATGCGGGGGTGGCCCTGCTGAGCGCGCGGGTGATGAACTGGCAGCAACAGCGCCTCACCCTGAAGACGGAGCTGATGCGGAACGTCTATCTGGCATCCGCCTTTGTAATTATCCCCTACGGGCTGTATCACGGCGTTCCCCAGAATTACGTGAGTCTCTCCTGGCTGGGGGCGGCGCTCTTCTATTTCGCGGTGAGCCTGATTCTGAAAAACAGGAAGTACAGATGGATGGCCATCTGGACGATGTTCCTGACGGTCATCTATGTCTTTGTGATCGACCTGGCGCGGCTCAACCCCGCCTATCGGATGGTGTCGTTTCTGGCGCTGGGGCTGACGCTCTTAGCCGTCTCCTGGGCGTATGCCAGGTACCGCAGGCAGAAGGTCTAGTGGCATCCATTTTGCATATTCCTATGGCTGGACTTCGTTGAAGCGGGTTTTTTCAAGGAATAAGGAGGGTTTAGGCGTCTCGAAGGTCACAGGATGTGAGGCAGGCGTGTCACATTGCAGATTGCAGATTGCGGATTGCGGAATGGAAAACGAAAAGACCCTATTCCGAAATCCGAAATCCGAAATCCGAAATGGAGGACATCATGAAGGAGTCGGTCGTCAAGATCGGGTGGGTCGTGGGGGTCGGGCTGTTGTTCGTGATGCCGTTTGTGATTCTGGTGCTGTTCGCCGTCGCCACGTCGGCCCGGGCGCAGGACGCGCCGAAGGGCCCTCCGCAGTACATGGGCGTGGAGAAGTGCGCCGGGGTCTGTCACAAGACGGAGAAGCAGGGGAAGCAGCTCGCCATCTGGCAGGAGTCCGCGCACGCGAAGGCCTGGGCCACGCTGGCCACGCCGGAGGCGAAGGAGATCGCCAAGAAGAAGGGCATTGAGGACCCGCAAAAGTCGGACAAGTGCGCCAGGTGCCATACGGCGGCGTACGGGGCTGACGCCAAGCTGCTGATGGCGACGTTCAAGGTGGAGGACGGGGTGGGGTGCGAGGCGTGCCACGGGCCGGGGAGCAACTACAAGACGCTGAAGGTCATGAAGGACAAGGCCCTGGCGATGCAGAACGGGCTGCTCATCCCGGACGAGAAGACCTGCGTGAAGTGCCACAACGCCGAGAGCCCGACGCACAAGAAGTTCGTGTTCGCGGAGTCCTACAAGAAGATCGCCCACCCGGTCCCGAAGGAGGCGGGCAAGTAGGGGCCGAACCTGCTGCTCTGTCAGGGAAGTTTTGGCGGGCTGTCATTCTGAGGGCGCAATGCGCCCGAAGAATCTCGGCTTAGAGATTCTTCGCCTCCGTTGCACTCCGGCTCAGAATGACCACTCCCCTCCAGGCCCTTTGAGGAGGTGATGAGGAGGCGATGACGTCGAAACGGAGATGGCTCATCCTGGGCGCCGTCGGCCTGGTGGTCGGGCTGGCGCTGTGGGGGCGCGCCTGGCGGGAGGGGTGGTCCTCCTTTCTTCAGGGAGATCCCGAGCGCGGCGGCAAGGTCTTTTTCAACAGGGGGTGCGCCTCCTGCCACGCCATCTCCGGGACGGGGGGGAAGACCGCCCCTGATCTGGGCCGGGTTCCGGAGGGGCATGTCAGTTTCACGCAGCTCGTGGGGGTCATGTGGAACCACGCCCCGGCGATGTGGGACAGGATGCGGGAGTCCGGGGCGGGCTTTCCGGCCCTCACGGAGCGCGATCTGGAGGACGTCTTTGCCTATCTCTATGTCCTGCGCTACATGGACAGGGTGGGGGACCCGGAGAAGGGGCGGCAGCTTCTGAGGTCCAAAGGGTGCGTCCAGTGCCACGCCGTGCAGGGGGAGGGGGGGACGGCCGGCCCTGACCTGAGCCGTCTGAGCGCGCCCGGCGACCCGATCTCGTGGGCGCAGCGGATCTGGAATCACGCCTCGGCCATGGAGAAGGTCGCGCAGCAGAAGGGGGTCTCCTGGCCCGAGTTCCAGGAGGGCGAGATGGGGGACCTGCTGGCCTACCTCCGGGGCGTGAGCGCCGGACCTGCTCAGGGGCCGGACCTGCTCCCGGCGAACCCCGATGCGGGCAGGGACCTCTTCTCCAGCAAGGGGTGCGCGCAGTGTCATGCCGTGCGCGGCGAAGGGGGGACCGCAGCGCCCGACCTGGGGCGCATGGAGGGGTTTCCGCGCACCTTCACCTCGATGGTGGGGCTTCTCTGGAACCACGCGCCCAGGATGTCGAAGGCGATGCGGGAGAGGGGGGTGGAATGGCCCCGATTTTCGGAGCGGGAGATGGCCGATCTGGTGGCCTACCTCTCCTCCGTCCGCTACTTCGACGAACCGGGCCGCGTCGCCGAGGGCCAGAAGGTCTTCGCAGAGAAGCGGTGCGACCTGTGCCACGCCTTCAACGGAGAAAAGCGGGAGGGGCCGGACCTGGGCCGCCTGCGGGGGCGCTTCTCGTCTGCGAGGTTGGCCTACACCATGTGGGCGCACGGGCCGCAGATGCTCCAGAAGATGAAGGCCCGAAACATCCCGTGGTCGCTCTTTAAAGGGCGGGAGATGGCCGATCTGATCGCCTATCTCAACGCCGCAGAGGGCCGATAGTTTTGTCAAAGTGATTGTGAATAGGAGTGGCCCAGGCGGCTCGCCTGGGCATGCACAGGTTCAATCACAGGCCGGCGGCCTGTGCCACAGCCTGTGCCACCCACATCTGACCGGCGGACAGCAGGCGCGGTGGCCACACCGCGCCTGTTTTGTTTGGGGAGGCGTCCCCACAGTAGGGGCGCGATTAATCGCCCCCCTACTGAGACGTTGTTGTCTCAGAGGGCGTTTGCATGCCGTCCCAGAAAGGGATTTCTGTGATGATCAGATTAAAATGCATGTTTTTGCATCGCATTGTACAACAATAGATTGCGTGGCATATTGATTTTGTTTCGGACAGGCACGCGGATTGCGTCAGGAGAGGGACAGAGGCAGACCTCTCCCTCCTCTCCTAAAGGAGAGGGGCGGAGGCAGACCTCTCCCCCATACCCCTCTCCTAAAGGAGAGGGGCGGAGGCAAAGGTACCAGTACGAATTTCGAACTTTAGAATCGGTGAGCCGGGGGTCCATCGGGGAGGTTATGGAGACATGTTTCCGATCAGGTGTCAGGAGCTGTTGACGAAGGACGTGACTCTGCTGGAGGTGGAGGCCCCGCGCGTGGCGCACAAGGCGCAGGCGGGGCATTTCGTGATCGTGCGCGTGGACGAGCGGGGGGAGCGCATCCCTCTGACGCTTGCGGACTGGGACCGGGAGCGGGGCACGGTGACGCTGGTGGTGCAGGCGGTGGGGAAGACGTCGCGGGGGATGCTGGGCCTGCGGGCGGGGGACGCGCTGCTGGACCTGGCCGGGCCGCTGGGCATTCCCACGGAGGTCGGACCTTATGGCACGGTGGTCTGCCTGGGGGGGGGGATCGGGCGGGCGCCGATCTACCCCATCCTGCGGGCGCAGCGGGAGGCGGGCAACCGGGTGATCAGCATCGTGGGGGCGCGGAATGTGTCGCTCGTCTTCTGGCTGGACCGGCTGGCCTCGGTGAGCGACGAGCTGTTGATCACCACGGACGACGGGTCGTGCGGCCGGAAGGGGCTGGTGACGGACGAGATGCACCGGCTGATCGACGAGGAGCGGGAGATCGACCTGGTCTACGCCATCGGCCCGGCGGCCATGATGCGGGCGGCGTGCGAGGTGACGCGGCCCCATCGCATCCGGACGCTGGTCAGTCTGAACCCGATCATGGTGGACGGGACGGGGATGTGCGGGGGGTGCCGGGTGACGGTGGGGGGGGAGTCGAGGTTCGCGTGCGTGCACGGGCCGGAGTTCGACGGGCATCAGGTGGACTTCGACGGGCTGATCAAACGGCATCGGATGTACCGGGAGGAGGAGCGGCTGGCCCTGGACAGGGCGTGCGCGGTGGAGGTGGTTAAAGCGTGAAAAAAGAAGATATGACTCACCGGGCGGGCCTCCTGAGGTGGGCCTTCCTGGGGGCTGTGGCGGTCGCGCTCGGGGCGACGGCGTGCTTCGGCCTCCTGACCGGCGCGAGCATCGTGCAGGGGTGGGGGTACCTGACGGAGCCGGAGACGGACTCCCTGTCTCACGCGGAGGGCCTGCTGCTGGCCGGGGGGCTTCTGCTGGTCCTGGCGCTGGCGCTGGCGGTGCGGTTTCTTCCGGGGGGGCGGCCGGCGGCGCGGAGGAGGTCTCTTAAAAATACGGGGCCGGGAGGCAGAAAATACGTACCTGTACGGATTGACAAGCTCTGTATAGACAGGTAAATTGGACTGATCGGGACCGCCGGATGGAGGCGGGCGGAGGGGACGCGCATCCGCTTCCACCAGGAAGTTGAGCAGGAGACGGGGGTTCGTGAGGTCCAGGATGAAGTTGGAAGACGCCTCCATACGGGAGCTGACAGCGGCCTTTCTGGACGCGCAGGGCGGGCGGATCGCGGCGGAGCTGTCCGAAAGGCTGGGGCAGGCGGGGTCCCTGTCCCTTCTGCCCATTCATCGCACCCTGCTCGACCTCGTCACGGGGCATATCCGGGACGCATCGCCCTCCGGTCTGATCGCAGAGGTCCGCAGAATGGCGTCCGGGTTCCGGGGGGATGTTCAGGCCGTCATCTCCGGACAGACCGTCCTCTGGGTCGTCCTTCACAGGCTGCTGCGGGAGGTGGACGGCCCTCACAGGGACCCGGGCGTCATCTACACCGTGCTGGCCCTTGCCGGAGATACCCTGGACGGGGTCGCCGGCGCGCTGATCGACTTCTCCCGGTCGGGAGATATGTCCGCCTCCGCGCCGCCGGGGTGGGGGACGCTGGTAGAGCTTGGAAGAACGCATCGGGAGTTCGAGGCGCTCAACCGGATCGTCCGCGACCTGTTAGACGCGCGCGACCCGGCGCGGATGTTCGAGGTCCTCGAACAGGGCATCCTGGGCGCCTTCCACCTCCGGGGCCTGGCCATCGCAGCCGTCAACCACCGGGAGGGGTTCGCGGAGTTCGTCCGCGCCTACCCGGCGGTCCCCGCCAATCTCGACTTCATCGGCCTGCGCCGCGACCTGTCCCATCCTGACATCCTCTGCGACGTGGCCAGCACGGGCCGGATCGAAGTGATCGATGGATGGGACCCGCGCTACTACGAGTGGAGCGTCGGTGCAGACGGCGGTGTCATCTCCCGCCAGCGTCCCAGGGACTTCAACGCGGGTCAGACGGCCTTCTTCGTCCCCATCCTGACCCGGGACCGCGTGATCGGGATCGTCTGCGCGGGATCGACCCAGGAGAGCAAGGAGGTCGTCCTGCGGGAGATCGAGCGGATGCGCCCGTTCCTGGATCAGGTGGGGGCCACGCTCTCGGTCGTCTCCGAAATCGCCGAGCGCAAGCGGGCGGAGGAGGCGCTGAGGGAGAGTGAGGCGCGGCTGAACCTGGCTCTGGACTCTGCTGACATGGGCGTCTGGGACTCGGACTTCCTCACGGGCAGGCTCATCTGGTCAGAGTCCACAGAGGCCCTGTTCGGCCTGGCCCCCGGCGCTTTCGCCGGGACCCGCGACGCCTTCTACAAATTTGTGCATCCCGAGGACCGGGAGGCGGTCCGGCGGGCCGTGGACCGGGCCGTTGAAGAGGGGGTGGACTTCGAGGTCGAGCATCGCATCGTCCGGCCCGACGGGGCCGTCCGATGGATGGCCAACAAAGGCCGGATCTTCCGGGACACGTCGGGCAGGGCCGTGCATATGCTCGGGGCCGTCCTGGACATCACTGAGCGCAAACAGGCAGAGGAGGAGCGCGCCCGCCTGAGCAGGGCGGTGGAGCAGGCCGCGGAGTCCATCATGATCACCGACCCGAACGGGACCATCATTTACGTCAACCCGGCGTTCGAGTGGATCACGGGTTACAGCCGGGAGGAGGTGGTCGGACAGAACCCCCGCTTCCTCAAGAGCGGCAGGCAGGACACGGCGTTTTACCGGACGATGTGGGACACGCTGAGGCGGGGCGAGGTCTGGACAGGGCGTTTCATCAACCGGCGCAAGGACGGGACCCTGTTCGAGGAGGAGGCGATCATCTCTCCGGTGCGGGACGCAACCGGGAAGGTGGTCAACTACGTGGCGGCCAAGCGGGACGTGACGCAGGAGGCCGCGCTGGAGGCGCAGCTCCGGCAGGCGCAGAAGATGGAGGCGGTCGGGACGCTGGCCGGGGGGGTGGCGCACGACTTCAACAACATGCTGACCACGATCATAGGGTTTGCGCAACTGGCGCTGATGGAAGAGGACATCAGTCCTCTGGTGCGGGAGTACATCGCCAGAATCCCGGAGCAGGGGAAGCGGGCGGCGGCCCTCGCCTCGCAGCTGCTGACCTTCAGCCGCAAGGCGGTCGCTGAAAAGCAGCCCATGTCCCTGACGCCGCTGGTCAAGGAGACGGTCAAGATGCTGGAGCGCACCCTGCCGGAGCACGTCGCCATCCGGCTGAACCTCCCGGACGAGGTCGCAACCGTGAACGCGGACCCGACGCAGATGCAGCAGGTGATCATGAACCTGTGTGTCAACGCCAGCCATGCCATGCCGGGGGGTGGGGAGTTGACGGTCGGTCTGAAGGATGTGATTCTGGATGAGGCTTACTGCCGGAAGTACGCCTACGCCCGGCCCGGCAAACACATCTGCCTGTCCGTGCGGGACACGGGCGCCGGGATGACGCCGGAGGTGCAGGCGCGCATCTTCGAGCCGTTCTTCACGACAAAGGAGGTGGGGGAGGGGACGGGGCTGGGGCTGGCCGTGGTCTACGGGATCGTGAAGGGGCACGAGGGGCACATCAACGTGTACAGCGAGGTGGGCAGGGGGAGCGAGTTCAAGGTCTATCTGCCGGCGGTGGAAGGAGAGACGCCCCTCCGGGTCGTCTCTGAGGACGAATCCCCTGCGGGCGGGACGGAGACGCTGCTGCTGGTGGAGGACGACGCCAGGGTGTTGAGCGTGGGGCAGGTGATGCTGAAACGGCTGGGCTACGCGGTGCTGACGGCCTCGAACGGGGAGGAGGCGCTAAAAGTCTACCGCGCCCATCAGGATGAGATCGCGCTGGTGGTGACGGACCTGGTGATGCCCAAAATGAGCGGGCAGGAGCTTTTCGAGGCGCTGCGGCAGGCCGACGCAGGGGTGAAGGTCCTGCTGATGAGCGGCTATACCTTTAAGCAGGACCTCGACGCCATGCTGGCCAGGGGCCTGAGGGGGTTCGTGCAGAAGCCGCTCGACTTTTACGCTCTGGGGCACGCGGTGCGCCGGGCGCTGGATGAGTGAAGACCTCACCCTCCCCCAACCAAGGGGAGAGGCCCTTGTCTCCCCCTCCCTCTCCGTATACGGAGAGGGAGGGGTATGGGGGTGGGTGAGGTTTATGCGAGGACCTATGACTCCTAAGGAGCGCATGAAGATCCCCCGGCAGGAGATGCCGACGCAGCCGCCGGAGGTGCGGATACAGAACTTTGAGGAGGTCAACCTCGGCTTCACGGAGGGGCAGGCGCAGACGGAGGCGCTGCGCTGTCTCCAGTGCCAGAAGCCGCTCTGCGTGACGGGTTGCCCGGTGGGGGTGGACATCCCGGAGTTCGTGAGGCTGGTGGCGGAGGGGCGGTTCGAGGAGGCGGGGGATCGGCTGCGGCGGGACAACGCCCTGCCGGCGGTGTGCGGGCGGGTCTGCCCGCAGGAGGAGCAGTGCGAGAAGCTCTGCGTCCTGGGCAAGCGGGTGGCCCCGCTGTCCATCGGGCGGCTGGAGCGGTTCGTGGCGGACCGGGTCCCGGCGGCCTGCGGGGGTGGGACGGCCCCTCCCACGGGGAGGCGCGTGGCGGTCATCGGGAGCGGGCCGGCGGGGCTGACGGCAGCGGGGGACCTGGTGCGGCTGGGCCATCAGGTGACGGTGTTCGAGGCGCTGCACGATGTGGGGGGGGTGCTGGTCTACGGCATCCCGGAGTTCCGGCTGCCCAAGGCGATCCTGCGGGTGGAGGTGGAGGCGCTGCGGACCCTGGGGGTGACGTTTGAGGTGAACGCGGTGGTGGGCCGGACGGTCTCCATCGACGACCTGTTCGGGGAGGGCTATGACGCGGTCTTCGTCGGGACGGGGGCCGGGCTGCCGCACTTCCTGGACATCCCGGGGGAGGACCTGAACGGGGTCTACTCGGCCAACGAGTTCCTGACGCGGGTCAACCTGATGCGCGCCTACCGGTTCCCGGAGTTCGACTCGCCGGTGAAGGTGGGCCGGCGCACGGCGGTGATCGGGGGCGGGAACACGGCGATGGACGCGGTGCGGACGGCGCGGCGCGTTGGGGCGGAGCGGGCGATGCTCCTCTACCGCCGGTCGCGGGCGGAGATGCCGGCGCGGGCGGAGGAGGTCGAGCACGCGGCGGAGGAGGGGGTGGAGCTCATCACGCTGGTCGCGCCGACGCGGTTCATCGGGGACGAGGGGGGGTGGCTGCGGGGCGTGGAGGTGGTGCGGATGGAGTTAGGGGAGCCGGACGCGTCGGGGCGGAGGCGGCCCGTGCCGGTGGAGGGGTCGGAATACGTGATCGAGGCCGAGACGGCGGTGATCGCGGTGGGGAACGAGGCGAACTCGTCGGCCCTGTCGGGGACGGAGGGGATTCAAACGGACCGCCGCGGGCTGATCGTGACGGACCCGGAGACGGGGGCCACGTCCAGGCCGGGGGTGTTCGCGGGGGGGGACATCGTGACGGGCGGGGCGACGGTGATCCTGGCGATGGGGGCGGGCCGGAGGGCGGCGAGGGCGATTCATGGGTATCTGACAGAAAAGCAGTGAAGAGTGAAGAGTGAAGAGTGAAGAGTGAAGAGTGATGAGGGCCGGGGATCGAGCGATTTGCGTTGCTTGGTCTTCTGGCCCTCATCTCTTTTTGTTGAAAACGCATTTGCGGTTGACACAGGACTAAGGCTGGCCCTATATTTATGAAAAACACCCCTTACAATCGCCTCCTCTCATCTCCCATGCTTCAGCGATTCAACACCATCGGCGTCAAGCTCGTGGCGACCGTGGGGACGGCCCTGGTCCTCCTCCTGGCGGCGAGTTTCCTGTTTCTGATGCAACGGAGGATGCGGCTGGACCGGGAGGACTTCATCCGGGAGCTGTCCACGATCACGAGCTACGCCGAGTCGGTCCGGGAGTACCTGGCCGAGCACCAGCAGGTCTTTTTGAGGCGGGACACCGTGTACACGCAGATGCCGACGGTGCCGATCATCGCGGCCTGGCAGACGGCGCAGAAGTACGCGGAGGGGAAGGGATACACGTTCAGGACGCCCTCTCTGAACGCCCGCGCCTCGCGGAACGAGCCGGACGCGTTCGAGCGGGCTGCGCTGGAGCGGTTCGCGCGCGACGCTGGCGCGCGGCAGCATTTTGAGGAGACCGCGCTGGAGGGTCAGCGGGTCTTCCGGTACGCCGTGCCGGTGCATTTGACGAAGGATTGCCTCCGGTGCCACGGCGGGGTGAAGGGGGAGGCGGATGAATTCGGCCACCCGAAGGAGGGGATGCGGGAGGGGGACCTGAAGGGGGCGTTCGTCGTGACGGCCCCCATGACTTTTCTGGAGACCCGGCGGCGGTCGGACCGCATCGCGCTCGCGGGGGTGGGGGTCGCCACGATCGTCGCCATCACGGCCATCCTGATGTTCGTGGTCCGGCGCATCACCTCCCCCCTGAACGAGCTGGTCGGGGCCACGCGCACGCTGGGCGAGGGGAATCTGGAGGGGGTGGCGCCGGTGCGGTCCGGGGACGAGGTGGGGCAGCTTGCCCAGGCGTTCAACGAGATGGCGGCGAAGCTCAAGGCGTCCTATGAGAACCTCGAAGAGAAGGTGGAGGCGCGCACGTCCGAACTCAAGCGCTCCCAGGCGCAGCTTTTGCAGGCCGCCAAGCTGGCCTCCATCGGGGAGCTGGTGGGGGGGATCGCGCACGAGATCAACAACCCGACGGGGGTGATCGTGATGCGGGCGGCCACGCTGATGGAGGACGCGAAGGCCCTCGGCCTGTCGGAGGACCTCCTGAACGACATCGAGGTCATCCAGCGGCAGTCCAGCAAGCTGGCGACGATCACGTCCGGGCTGCTCCAGTTCTCCCGGCAGTCCCCGTTCGCGCCGACCCCCGTGGACCTCAACAGGGTCGTGGCCAGGCCCATCTCCTTCGTGGAGCCCACGCTCCGCAACCGGGGGATCGCGTGCCGCCTCGACCTGGGCGAGCCTCTCCCCCTCGTGTCGGCGGACGCGACGCGGATCGAGCAGGTGCTCCTGAACCTCTACACCAACGCCATCGACGCCATGCCGGGGGGCGGGGAGCTGACGGTGCAGACCCGGCATGTCCCCAGGCCGGGGGCCGGGGAGGGGGGGCTTCCGGCGGATGCGTCGAAGATGATCTCTCTGGGCGAGGACGGGAGGGGGGAGTGGGTGACGATCTCGGTGCGCGACACCGGGGAGGGCATTCAGAGCGAGAATCTGATTCGCATCTTTGACCCCTTCTTCACGACGAAGGAGGTGGGGAAGGGGACCGGGCTGGGCCTGGCGATCAGCTACGGGATCATCCAGGAGCACGGGGGGCGGATCGAGGTGGAGAGCCGGTGGGGGCACGGGGCGGAGTTCAGGATTTATTTGCCTGCGGTGAAGGATAAAGCGTGAGGTCTTTTGCGTATGCCCAAAGAGCGAATTCTGGTGGTGGATGATGAGCCGGACATGCTGTCGAGCTGTCAGCGGCTGCTGTCCCGGTCCGGGTATGAGGTGAAGGTGGCCCAGTCGGGCCGCGAGGCGCTGCGCATACTCAAGGAGGAGCCTTTTGACCTCATCCTGACGGATCTCAGGATGCCTGAGATGGACGGCATGGAGGTGCTCAGGCTGAGCCGGGAGCAGAGCCCTGACAGCGCCGTGATCGTGTTCACGGGCTACGGCACGATCCAGGACGCGGTGATGGCCATGAAGAGCGGGGCGTCGGACTTCGTCACCAAGCCGTTCTCGCCGGATCATCTCCTCTTAGCCGTGGAAAAGGCCGTCGGGAACCTTCGCCTGGCGGCGGAGAACCGGGCGCTCAAGGGGCAGTTAGAGGAGCGGTTCAGCTTCGACAACATCGTGGGGCGGGGCCCGGCCATGCGGGAGGTGTTCGACGCCATCCGGAAGATCGCGGACACGAACGCCAACGTGCTCATCACCGGGGAGAGCGGCACGGGCAAGGAGTTGATCGCCCGGAGCATCCACGCCAACAGCAGCCGAAAGAATCGCCCGTTCGTTCCGCTCAACTGCGGGGGCATCCCGGAGCACCTGGTCGAGAGCGAGCTGTTCGGCCACGAGAAGGGGGCCTTCACGGGGGCGGCGGCCACCCGCCCCGGTCTGCTGGAGTTCGCCAGCACGGGGACCTTTTTCATGGACGAGATCAGCGAGTTGCCGCTGAACCTCCAGGTCAAACTGCTGCGCGTGCTGGAGGACCGGCGCATCCGCCGGGTGGGGAGCAACCGGGAGATCGACATCGACATTCGCCTGATCTCGGCCACGAACCGGAACATCCAGCAGATGGTGAAGGAGGGGGTGTTCCGCGAGGACCTCTTCTACCGGGTGAACACCTTCGTGATCCACCTGCCGCCGCTGCGGGAGCGGATGGACGACCTTCCGCTTCTGGCCGTGCATTTTCTGAAGCGCTACGCCAAGTCGACCAGCAAGGTCGTGGAGGGGATCGCACCGGAGGTGATGTCGGTCCTGAAATCGCACGCCTGGAACGGCAATGTCCGGGAGCTTCAGCACGTCATCGAGCGGGCCGTGGCGCTGACGACGGAGGGCGTCGTCCGCCTCGAGGACCTGCCCGACCAGCTCTGGAGGGGCGCGGACGAAGGGGCAGGCGAGTCGTCCTCCGAGGAGCGGTCCCACTTTGACCTCCCCTTCAAGGACGCCAAGGAGGCCATGATCGAGAGCTTCGAGCGGAAATACATCCTCAAGCTCCTCTCCAAGCACAAGGGCAACATCTCGCGGGCGGCGGAGGGGAGCGGCATCGACCGGCGGTCCCTGCACCGGCTGTTGGTGAAGCACCGCATCGAGGCGTCGAAGTATGCGTGAGAGAACAGGCGTGAGGCGTGAGGCGTGAGGCGCGAGGTCTGAAGTGAGACAGGCGTTTGCGGGGTGTGACAGCCGCGTCTCATACCCGCCCTGAAATCGCTCCTCGAACTCCTCTTCGCCTCTCTTCTTTGAACAATCTTAACTGATTGTAATTTAATCTATTACTTATTTTTTAGATAAACATGGCGCACCCCTGTGTCCGTCTGGCACAGGGGTTGCGTTTTTGTAGGCTTGGTTTTTCGTGATCGGAGGGCCGGTCGCCACAACGGGTAATCGGGTAACGGGTGGAGGAGGGGTTACTCGGTTACCTTTTTGTTCTCATACGCCACGCGGTTGGGTGGGCGACCACCGGTCGCCCCTACAAATTCGCCTGTGTTTGAAAGAGACCCCATGAACGCACGGGAACGCTGGAACCGGGTCATGCGCTTTCAGCCGGTGGACTATGTCCCGGACGAGGAGTTCGGTTACTGGACGGACACGCTGACCGCGTGGCACGCGCAGGGCCTCCCGGCGTGGGTGGACGACAACGCGAAGGCCGACCGGTTCTTCGGGTTCTCGCGCAGGGACCATGCGCCGGTGGGGATCGGGCTGATGCCGGGGTTCGTCCAGCGGGTGCTGGAGGAGACGGACCGGCATCGCATCATCGTGGATGGCTCCGGCGTGAAGTGCATCGTCAACAAGAATGGGTCGTCGTCCATCCCGAAGTACCTGGAGTTTCCGATTCGGGACCGGGCGACGTGGGAGGCGTTCCGGGGGCGGCTGGACCCGGAGACGCCGGGCCGGCATCTGGCCCCGGAGCGGTGGGAGGCGCTGAAGGCGGCCTGGAGACAGAGGGACTATCCGCTCGGCATCAGCGTGGGGAGCCTGTTCGGGTGGATTCGGAACTGGATGGGGTTTGAGGGGGTGACGGTGATGCTCTACGACGACCCGGGGCTGGTCGAGGAGATCGTGGAGCACATCGCCACGTTCGTGCTGAGGACCGTGGAGCAGGCCGTGCGGGAGGTGGACTTCGATTTCGGGTCGATGTGGGAGGACATGTGTTTCAACCACGGGCCGATCATCTCCCCGGCGATGTTTGAACGCTATCTCGTGCCGCGCTACCGGAGGATCACGGACTTTCTGAGGCAGCACGGCGCGGAGGTGGTCTACGTGGACTGCGACGGGAACATCAACGAGCTGGTCCCCCTCTGGCTGAAAGGGGGGGTCAACACGATGTTCCCGATCGAGGTGGGGGGAGGGTCGGACCCTCGAACGATCCGGGAGCGGTATGGAGACCGGGCGCGGCTGATGGGGGGGGTGGACAAGCACGCCCTGATTGCGGGGAAGAAGGCGATCCTGGCGGAGCTGAGGCGGGTCGAGCCGCTGGCGCAGATGGGGGGGTACATCCCGCACGTGGATCACCGGGTGCCGCCGGATGTCACCTATGAGAACTACCTGTATTACCTGGACGCCAAGCGGGACCTGTTCGGCATCCCCAAACCGCCGCCCTACGAGGCGCGGGTGGAGGAGGAGCGGGGGCAACGGGTGCGGCAGGAGGAGATCCTGAACGTCAGGACGTAGGCCCCCCTTCCTCCCCCTGGCCCCCTCCCTCCCCCCACGTGTGGGGGAGGGAGGGGGAAAGAAGGGCTTCGCCCCTTGAGACGGGGGAGGGTGGGGGGTGTCGCTCACCGAGGTTTTCATGACCAACCGCGAACGACTGCACGCGATCATGGACGGCAGGCCGCCGGACCGGATCCCCTGGATCCCCAGGATGCTGATCTGGCACACGGCCAGGACGAAGACGGGGACGCTCCCGGAGCGGTTCCGGGGGATGAGTCTGCGGGAGGTGGAGCGCGCCCTGGGGCTGGGCACGCCCGCGCGGGAGGGGCGGGTGTTCCGGGAGGTCGTGGAGGGGGTCGAGACAGCCTCCCGACAGGTGGACGGGGACCTGGTCCATGAGTTCAGGACGCCGGTCGGGACGGTCACGTCGCGGGTGCGCCGGTCGGAGGAGCTGGACCGGGTGGGCATCCAGGGGATGGAGGTGGAGCACATCCTCAAGGGGCCGGACGACTACCGGGTCGTCGAATACATGATCGAGCACACGCGCTACGAGCCGTGTTATGACGAGTACCTGCGCTACGAGGCGGAGATCGAGGAGGACGGGGTCCCGCTCGTGACCGCCGGGGACTGCCCCTTCCACCACTTCCTGCAGAAGCTGGCGGGGTATCAGACGGGCTACTACCACCTGCACGACTACCCCGACCGGGTGAGCCGCCTGATGGGACTGATGGCGGAGCGGGACCGGGAGAAGTGGGAGATCGTCGCGAAGTCCCCGGCCAGGCTGATCCTGCATGGGGTCCACTTTGACTCCGCCATGACGCCTCCGCCGCTGTTCAAGAAGCATATCACACCCTATTATATCGAGTTCTCCGACCTGCTGCACCGGCACGGCAAGACGCTCTGCATGCACGCGGACGCGGACAGCCGGCTCATTCTCCAGGACATCAGGGAGTCCGGGTTCGACATGGCGGAGACGTTCACGACGGACCCGATGGTGAAATGCACGCTGGAGGAGGCGCGGGCGGCGTGGGGGGACGAGGTCATCATCTGGGGGGGGGTGCCCTCGATCATCCTGGAGCCGACGGTCTCTGAGGCGGAGTTCGAGGCTTACATGCGGCGCGTCTTCCGGGCCGTCGCGCCGGGGGACGCCTTCATCTTAGGCGTGGCGGACAATGTGATGCCCGCGGCGATGGTGGCGCGGATCGAGCGGATTACGGAGATGGTGGAGGCGTGGGGGGGGTATCCGATAAAGGAGGTGCTGTCATGACGTGGGAAGAGGCGCGAGAAGGGGCTATAGAGAAGTGGTTGCAGGTCGAGGAGACGGTCCAGGAGATGGTGGACGAGGGGCGGCGGGACCCCACCGATCTGCTGACGCGGATCGCGGAGGCGTGCGCGTTCTGCGAGGTGGCGATGGCGCACAGGTCGCACGGCGACTCGCCTCTGGCGGGCCTGAAGGGGGTGAATAAATGTCACTATTGCGAGGCCTACGCCTCCTACGGGGGGTGTCAGGAGCCGATCCACCACCTGAACCAGGCGATTGCGGATGAAAACTGGGAGGATGTGAAGGCCCGGATACGGCATATCATCGAAACCCTGCAACGGATGGCGTTGCCGACGGTATAAGACCTTATACAGGAGGATGCTGAGATGGCGGACCTGAACGCGATTGCCGAGAACCTGATCAATGGACAGGCCCCGAAGGTGAAGGAGCTGGTCCAGAAGGCCGTGGACGAGAAGGTCCCGGTCGTCGACATTCTGCACCAGGGGTTGATCAAAGGGATGAGCGTGGTGGGGGAGAGGTTCAAGAACAACGAGTTCTACGTGCCGGAGGTGCTGATCGCGGCGCGCGCCATGAAGGCCGGGATGGAGATCCTCCGCCCGCTTCTGGCCGAGGCGAAGGTGGAGCCGCTGGGCAGGGCGGCCATCGGCACGGTGAAGGGGGACCTGCACGACATCGGGAAGAATCTGGTGGCCATGATGCTGGAGGGCGCGGGGTTCGAGATCATCGACCTGGGGATCGACGTGTCGCCGGAGAAGTTCATCGAGGCCGTGCGCGAGAGGCGGGCGCAGATCATCTGCATGTCCGCGCTGCTGACGACGACGATGCCGTCCATGAAGACGACGATCGAGGCGGTGAAGGAGGCGGGGCTGCGGGAGAAGGTGAAGGTGCTGATCGGGGGCGCGCCGGTGACGCAGGCCTACGCGAAGGAGATCGGGGCGGACGGGTACGCGCCCGACGCGGCGAGCGCGGCGGACAGGGCGAAGGAGCTGGTCGACGCGGTGAAGGCGGCGTGAAGACCTCACCCACCCTCTGACCCCCTCCCTCTCCCACTGGGAGAGGGAGGGGGAGACAAGGGGCGTAGCCCCTGACATCGGGGGAGGGTGAGGTCCGGCTGTTATCGCAATTTCTATGAACCATACTCGTAAAGTGACTCTGCTTCCCGAAGGGAAGACCTTCGAGGTCCTGGCGCAGACGACGGTGATGGAGGCCGTCGCGCAGGCGGGCGTGACGGTCACGGCCCCGTGCGGCAGGGAGGGGGGGTGCGGGAAGTGCCGCGTGGAGGTCACGTCCGGGGTTGCGCCGCCGTCGGGCGTGGAACGCGAGGCGCTGACGGCCGCTCAACTGGCCTCCGGCGTGAGGCTGTCGTGCCAGGCGCGGGTGGTGGGGGACGCCAGCGTGACGGTCCCCGCCGCGTCCCGCGCGGCGGACATGCGGGTGCTTTTAGGCGGGGTGAGCCGGGGCGTGCCGTTCGAGCCGAATGTCGTCAAGACGGCCGCCGAACTCCCGGAGCAGACGCTGGAGAACCCGGTCGCCAAGTTAGAGCACCTGCGCCGGACGATGGACCTGCGGGCAGACCTGCGGGCAGACCTGGGCCTGCTGCGGCGGATGCCGGGGGCCCTGGAGGCGTCGGGCGGGCGGGTGACCGCCGTGGCCTGCGGGGACCGGCTGATCGCGCTGGAGGCGGGGGACACGTCGGGGAGGGGCTTCGGCGTGGCCCTGGACCTGGGGACGACGACGGTGGTGGGGGCGCTGGTGGACCTGACGACCGGGAAGGGCCTGGGGATGGCGTCGGCGGTGAACCGGCAGACGGCCTACGGGCACGACGTGATCGGGCGGATCAACATGACCGTCGAGCAGGCGGACGGCCTGGAGACGCTGCGCCGGGCCGCGCTGGAGACGCTCAACTTCGTGGTCGAAAAGCTGACCCAGGAGGCCGGGGTCTCCCGCGAGGAGGTCTACGAGGCGACGGTGGTGGGGAACGCCACGATGGTCCATCTGCTCTTAGGCGTCCCGCCGAGGTTCCTGGGCCGGCTGCCTTACGTGGCCGTGGTGGGGGACGCGGTGGACCTGCGGGCGCAGGAGGCGGGGCTGGGCATCCACCCGGACGGGCGGGTCTACGTCCTGCCGAACATCGCCGGGTTCGTGGGGGCGGACACCGTAGGGGCGATCTTAGCGTCGGGTCTGGACGAGGACGACGGGCGCGTGCGGATGATGGCGGACATCGGCACGAATTGCGAGATCGCGCTGCGCGTGGATCACCGGCTGATCGTCTGCTCCACTCCGGCGGGGCCGGCGTTTGAGGGGGCGCGAATCGCGTGCGGGATGTACGCCGCGCCGGGGGCGATAGAAGAGGTCAAGATCGACGGGGACGTGCGGGTCAAGGTGATCGGCGGGGGGGCGCCGCGCGGGCTGTGCGGGTCGGGCCTGGTGGATGTGGGGGCGGAGCTGCTGCGGGCGGGGGTGGTGGATGAGACGGGGCGGATGCTGGGCCTGGGGGAGCTGGACGGGAGGGTGTCCCCCGCCCTTCGACAGAGGGTGATGGAGGAGGCGTCGGGCCTGGCGTTCCGGGTCGCGAACGGCGAAGGGGGGGAGGCGATCCGGCTGACGCAGCGGGACATCCGGGAGCTGCAGCTGGCGAAGGGGGCGATCCGGACGGGGATCGACCTGCTGCTGGAGCGGGCGGGCCTGGGCGTGGGGGACCTGGACGAACTCTGCCTGGCCGGGGGGTTTGGGAATTATATCGACAAACGGAACGCGATCCGCCTGGGGCTGATCCCGGACCTGCCGCTGGAGCGGCTGCGGTTCATCGGGAACGGGGCGCTGGCCGGGGCGCGGATGGCCCTGGTCTCCACGGCCATGCGGCGGCGGGGGGAGGGCGTGGCCCGCGAGGCCGAACACCTTCAGATCGCCGGGACGCCCGATTTTCAGATGCGATTTTCCGAGGCGATGTTATTCTAGGTAGGGGCGAGTCTGAGACTCGCCCCTACAGAAATCGTCATGCGATTAAAATTGATCTCCTGCGAGGTGTTCCTCCGGGAATTCTCGTTCTTCGCGGCCCAGTCGAGGCACCTGATCGACGCGGTCTTCCATCCGTTCGGGCTGCACGACACGCCCCACCTGCTGCGGGAGGAGGCGCAGAAGGCCATCGATGCCACGCCTCCGGGGAGGTACGACTACATTCTGATCGGCTACGGGCTGTGCAGCCGGGGCACGGCGGGGCTGGTGGCCCGCGAGGTCCCGCTCATCATCCCGCGGGCGCACGACTGCATCACGCTGTTCCTGGGGTCTAAAGAGCGATACATTCACGAGTTCACGGGGCATCCGGGGACCTATTACTACAGCTCCGGCTGGGTGGAGCGGAAGGACGGGGTGACGCAGCAGGGGCACGTGCGGATGCTGAAGGAGGAGGAGCGGAAGCAGCGCTACGAGGACTACGTGCGGCGCTACGGGGAGGACAACGCGAAGTACCTGATCGAGATGGAGACGGAGTGGCTGAACAGTTACCGGCGGGCGGCGTTCATCAACGTGGACAATCTCGGAGACCCGGACGCCTATCGGGATTTCGCGGGGCGGATGTGTCAGAAGTACGGATGGGAGTATGCCGAGATCCAGGGGAACTCCAGTCTGATCCGGCGGTTCCTGGACGGGTACTGGGACGACGCGGATTTCCTGATTGTGAAGCCGGGGCAGCGCATCGAGGACGCGCACGATCCGGGGATCATCCGGGTGGAGGAGATTAGGGTCAGTGATGAGTGATGAGACCTCACCCACCCCCATACCCCCTCCCTCTCCCACTGGGAGAGGGAGGGGGCAATAAGGGCCTTTCGCCAAGGCTGGGGGAGGGTGAGGTCTGACCACTGACCACTGATCACTGCTTTTGAGGGAGGTGGTTGCGGTGAAGGGTGTGAGGCTGGCCGTCGGGGTCGTCGCCCTGATCGCGGCGGTCCTGGGGTGTGGGGATGACCCGAACGCGATCAAGATCGCTGTCGCGGGGCCGTTTTCGGGGAGCGCGGCGGCCTACGGGGAGATGGTGAAGAAGGGGGCGACGCTCAAGGCGGAGGAGATCAACGCGGGCGGGGGGATTCAGGGGAGGAGGGTCAAACTGGTCTTCGGGGACGACGGCGGAGACCCCAAGGATGCGGCGACGGTGGCGACGCGGTTCGCGTCGGACCCGACCGTCCCGGTGGTCATCGGGCACTTCAACAGCTCCTGCACCCTGGCGGGGAAGCCGATCTACCGGGACAGGGGGGTCGTGCAGCTGTCGCCCGGCTCGACGAACGTGAACGTGTGCGAGGGGAGCGAGTGGACGTTCCGGGCCATCTACCGGGACGACTTTCAGGGGATGTTCCTGGCCCGCTACGCCGGCCGGAAGCTGGGCTTCAGGAAGGCGGCGGTGTTCTACGACAACGACGACTACGGGACGGGGCTGAAGACGGCCTTTTCGCAGGAGGCGCGGCGGTGCAGCCTCCGGGTGGTGGTGGAGGCGGGGTATCCCCGAGAGGCCACGGACTTCACCCCGGCGCTGACGGCGGTGAAGGGGTCGGGGGTGGACGTGATCTTCATTGCGGGGCTCTACCGGGAGGCGGCGCTCATCACCCGGCAGGCGCGGAAGCTGGGGATGGCGCTCCCGATCCTGGGGGCGGACGGGCTGGCGTCCCCCGGCTACGTGGAGCTGGCCAAGGGGGACGCGGAGGGGACGCTCCTGACGACGCCGTTCCGGTTCGACGCGGGGGGGGAGAAGGCGCAGGCGATGCTGAGGGCCTTCCGGGCGAAATATCAGGAGGACCCGGACTGCTGGGCCGCGCTCACCTACGACTCGGTGGGGCTTGCGGCCCACGTCATCGCGAAGGTCGGGACGGACCGGAGGGCCATCCGGGAGGCCCTCGCCGGGATGCAGACGCGAGAGGCGGGCTATGAGGGGGTGACGGGGGCGATCTTCTTCGACGCCAACCGGGAGTGCCAGAGGCCGGCCTACGTGAGCGTGATCAGGGGCGGGGCCGTCGTGGCCGCGCCGGTGCAGATGCTGGAGTGAACAACCATGACGCATCGCGAACGACTGGTGGCTGCGCTGAATCACGAGACGCCGGACCGCGTGCCGATGGACCTGGGGGCGACGCGGGTGACGAGCGTCGTGGCGGCGGAGTACGAGAGGCTGAAGCGGCGCTTTGGGGTCGAGCGGGAGACGGTGATCACGGACAAGATCCAGCAGGCCGTGAAGGTGGATGAGGAGGTCCTGCGGGCGCTGGACGTGGACACGCGCGGTGTCTTCGTGCGGGGGCCGGACCGGTCGGCGGACGCGACGCTGCCGGACGGGCGCTGGCGGGACGAGTGGGGGGTGATCCGGCGGCGGTCGGCCAACGGGTATTATTTTGACCTGGACACTTCGCCGTTCTCCGAGGAGCCGACGTCGCGGGACCTGGGGGCTTACCCCTGGCCGGACCCGGACGACCCGGGGCGCTACCGGGGGTTGCGCGAGGAGGCGCGGAAGCTCCGGGAGGAGACCGACTACGCGGTGGTGGGGCACTGCCCGGGGGGATGGATCCATATCTCTCAATACCTGCGGGGGTTCTCAGGGTGGTTCGAGGACCTGGCGCTGCGGCCCGAATTTGCGACGGAGCTGATGGAGCGGGTCCTGGACCTGTCGCTCCGGATGGCCGGGCACTATCTGGGCGCGGTGGGGGACCTGATCGACGTGGTGGCCGTGGGGGACGACGTGGGCATGCAGCGCGCGCCGATGGTGTCGCCGAAGATGTACCGGGAGCTGATCTGGCCGCTCCAGAGGCGGCAGTTCACGTTTCTGCGGGAACGGACGAAGGCCAGGATCTTCTATCACACGTGCGGGTCGGTCTACGCCATCCTGCCGGAGATCATCGATCTGGGGGTGGACATTTTGAACCCCGTGCAGGTGTCGGCGGCGGAGATGGGGGATACGGCCCGGCTCAAGCGGGTGTTTGGGAATCGGCTGAGTTTCTGGGGCGGGGTGGACAACTTTCGGGTCCTGCCCAGGGGGACGCCGGGGGAGGTGCGGGCGGAGGTGCGGCGGCGGGTGGGGGACCTGGGAAAGGGCGGGGGCTACGTCCTGAACGCGGTGCACAATATCCAGCCGGATGTGCCGGTGGAGAACATCCTGGCTCTGTACGAAGCGGGGCGGGAGATGAAGATGTAGGGGAATATCTCTCTCCTCCCGTGCTGCATTGCGACCTTTCTTGCTCGTCCAAGAAAGGTCGCACCAAAGAAGGACGCTCGCTCAAGCGCCGCGAGGGGCTGGGCGCGACGCAAGGGCATTGCTCCAGAAGACGGATCATCCAGAGGTTTCCACTGCCACCTAATGCTTCACCTGAACCCCGGTGGTTAGCCCTTCTGCGTCGCGCCGTTAGTCGTTTTGACAGGGCTGCTCCCCCTTTCCTTTAGGAAAGGGGGATGGGGGGATAGGTCTTATACTTGCCGGGAGTGTGGCATGACGCCGAGGGAGCGGGTGGGCAGGGCGGTCCGGCGGGAGACGCCGGACCGGGTCCCGAAGGAGGCGGGGTTCACGCCGGCGGCGCTGGAGAAGTTCCGGCGGGCGACGGGGCAGGAGATCCCGGCGGAGTATTTCGGGATGGAGACGCGGTCGGTGGGGCTCCGGCCCCCGGCGCAGAGGCCCGACTTCGACGCCTACCTGAAGGACATGCCTGAAGGCACACAGGTGACGGGGGAGTACGGGACGGCGGCGGTGCCGGGGGATTTCTACCACTTCACGCACCGGGTCTTCCTGCTGGGCCGGGCGAGGACGGCGCGGGAGGTGGAGGCCTATCCCTGGCCGGACGTGACGCCGGCGCACCGGCACGCGCATCTGGAGCAGGAGGTCGCCCGGCTGCACGACCGGGGGCTGTTCGTGGATGCGTTCGCGGGGCATATCTTCGAGACGTCGTGGCAGCTCATCGGGTTCGAGAAGATGTTCGAGGACATGATCTGCAGCCCGGCGCTGGTCGAGGCGGTGCTGGATCATATCACGGAGGACAACTGCTTTCGGGCGCGACGGTTCGCCGAGGCCGGGGTGGACATGCTGCGGGTGGGGGACGACGTGGGGATGCAGGACCGGCTGATGATGCGCCCCGACGTCTGGCGGCGGTTTCTCAAGCCCCGGCTGGCGCGGGAGGTCCGGGCGGCGCGGGAGGTGCGGCCGGACCTGCCGGTCTGGTACCACAGCGACGGGGACATCCGGCTGATCATCGACGACCTGATCGAGGCCGGGGTGACGGTGCTCAACCCGGTGCAGCCGGAGTGCATGGACCTGAATGACCTGAGGCGGCGCTACGGGGACCGGCTGGCGTTCTGGGGGACGGTCGGGACGCAGTCGGTGATGCCGTTCGGGAGGCCGGGGGATGTGAAGCGGACGGTCAAAGAGATGATCGAGCTGTTCGGGCCGGGCCTGGTGCTGGCCCCCACGCACGTCCTGGAGCCGGACGTGCCGTGGGAGAATGTCGTGGCGTTTTTCGAGGCCGTGGAGGAGTACGGAGTTTATTGAGGGGATTGCTTCCGTCGGTTTTTGCAGGGCCGTGAGGCGCACCTGAGGGTGCGCCTCTTTTTTTGGGCCCTGGCCGCTCGTCAGGGGAGGGGTTTTCACCTGCGCCTTTCTCTGTCCCACCGGTGAGACATCCATGTCCCTGATTATCCTTCCCCCCCCTCCTTCCCCCTGAAGACGTGATTCACAACCGGCTTGAATCCTCCGCACTTATCGGCATTCTCCCGAAACGTACGGAGATGGCATCCGGCTTGCTATTATATAACTCAGGATATTACAATATGTTAAAATCATGATAGTGTTGCGGATTTCAACATCGTGCGCTGAGCGTCCGACGGGGAGGAGATGAGAGACCATGGGCGATGGAGCGGTCCCTGCGGAGCAGATGATCGGCGAGATGACCCTGGAAAACTTTCGGGAGTTTCCTGAGGGACGGAAGGTGCTGACCTGCATCCAGTGCGGGCTGTGCGCGGGCGCCTGTCCCTACGGGGAGGCGATGGACTATCCGCCCAGGCGTATCATCGGGATGCTGCGCGCGGGGATGCTGGAGCAGGTGTTCGCCAGCGACAGCCTGCTCAACTGCGTCGCCTGCTATGCGTGCGCGGCGAAGTGTCCCCGGAAGATCGACCTGACGGGGGTCCTCCTGCCGATGGTGAAGGAGCAGGTCCTCATCCACCGGCCAGACATGCCCTCGGAGCTGCAAAGGGCGCTGGAGAGCAAGCTGCGATACGGCAACCCGATGGGGGAATCGCCGCGCAAACGGGCGGCGTGGGTCAAGACCGCCGGGGCGCCGATCCGCATCATGGCAGAGGACCCCAGGCCGGCGGACGTGCTCTGGTTTGTGGAGTGTTACACCTCCTACTATCCGCGGGGGCAGGACAACAGCCGCGCCACCGCCAGGATACTTCACGCGCTGGGGATCGACTTCGCCATTCTGGGCAACGAGGAGCGGTGCGCGGGGGAGTGCGGTCCCCTGTCGTGGGAGCCGGGGCTGTTCAACACCCTGATGGAATACAACATGGCCATTCTTCAGAAGTATTCGTTCAAACGCCTCGTCACCTCCTGTCCGCACGCCTACGACGCCTTCCAGCACCGCTATCCTTACCTCGGTTTCCGTTACCCGCTGGATCACACCACGCCGTTCATCGCCCACCATCTGGAGCGGCTGAAGCCGATGCTCACCAGGAAGCTGGACTACACAGTGACCTACCACGACTCCTGCTGCCTGGGGCGGCACAACGGGTTTTATGACGAGCCGAGGATGCTCCTGCAGGCCATCCCCGGCGTCAGGCTGACGGAGATGACGCACAACCGCGTCAACACCATCTGCTGCGGCGGGGGCGGGGGCGGGATGTGGCTGGACACCTACTATAAAGCCAGGGGCTACGAGAGGCTCTCGGAGCGGCGGGTCAGAGAGGCGGTCGCCACGGGGGCGGACGTGCTCGCCGTCTCGTGCACGTATGAGGTCCCCCGGTTCGAGGACGCCCTGAAGGTGCTGGGCTACGACAAGAAGATGATCGTCAGAGACGTGACGGAGCTGCTGGCGGAGGCGATGGAGGGGTGAGGTATGCGCATTCTGGTCCTCCTCAAGATGGTACCCGACGTGGTGGAGGAGCTGGAGGTCGCTCCTGATGGAAGGTCGCTGGACATCGAGTTCCTGCGCCTGATGGTCAACGAGCGCGACGACCACGCCCTGGAGGAGGCGCTCCTGCTGAAGGAACGCTATGGGGGGAGCGTGACGGTTCTGGCCCTGGACGCGCCGGAGATGGACGACGCGCTCTTCACCGCGCTGGCGAAGGGGGCCGACCGCGCGGTCAAGGTCTCCGACGGGGGGGCGGGTTTGAACACCCGCGCGACGGCCTCCCTTTTCGCCCAGGCCCTCTCCGCCGTTCCCGACCTGTGGCCGGCGGACCTCGTTCTGACCGGCTGCCAGGCCATTGACGACCTGGACGGGCTCCTTGCGCCTCTCCTCGCTCACGAGCTGAATCTGCCCTACCTGGGGCTCGTGACCCGCGTGGAAGTGTCCGGGGGAGAGGCGACGCTGGTCAAGGAGTATGCGGGCGGCGTGCGCGGGGAGTTCGGCGTCCTGCTTCCCGCCGTGCTGGGGGTCCAGGCGGCGGAGAGGCCGCCCCGCTACGTGCCCGTCGCCAGGGTGCGGGCGGCGATGAAGTCTCAAAAGATTGAGGCTGTCCCGTCCGCTGGCGAGGTCGAAGCGGTCCCGGTGGAGGTCCTGCATCTGGCGAAGCCCGAGGCGACCGAACACGCGGAGATGCTGGAGGGCACGTCTGAGGAGGTGGCCGGAAAGGTCTGTGAGGTCCTTGCGGAGCGCGGACTGCTGTGAGGAGGTGATTGCTCGTGGCGGGGGATATCTGGGCGCTGGCTGAGGCGTGGAAGGGGCAGGTCTCCGAGATCACCTATGAGATGCTGGCCCTGGGGCGCGAGGTGGCGGAGGGGCTGGGGCGTGGACTCCAGGCCGTTCTGCTCGGGCACGAGGTAAAAGGGCTGGCGGAGACGCTGGGGCTTGCGGATGGGGTCCTCTGCGTTGACCATCCCGCCCTGGCCGGGCCTCCGGCCGAGGCCTCCTGTCGGGTTCTGGGGCAGCTGGTCAGGGAGAGGGGGCCGACGGCCATTCTGACGCCCCTCACCAATGTGAGCTGGGACGTGACGACTTCGCTTGCCGCGCACCTGCAGGCCCCCTTCATCAGCTTTTGCAAGGATGCGCAGGTTCAGGACGGCAGGCTTCAGGCGCGCTGCGTGCTGTACGGCGGCAAGATGGAGGCCATCGTCGTCGCGGGGGGGGGGCCGACGGTCCTGGGTATTTTGCCCGGCGCAAGGCCGGCGGAAAAGGGGCGTGCGGAGCGAACGCCTTCCGTCGAGGAGGTGGCCGTGTCTCTGCCGGAGGCTCCGCGAGCGGTCTTCAAGAACTTCATCGAACCTGAGGCGGGCGACGTGGACATCGCCCGGCAGGAGGTCCTGGTGGCCGTGGGGCGCGGCATCCAGAGTCAGGACAACCTCGCCCTGGCCGGGGAGCTGGCGCGGGCGCTGGGCGGGGCGGTGTGCGGCTCGCGCCCGGTGATCGACCAGGGGTGGCTGCCGCTCTCCCGGCAGGTGGGGAAGTCGGGCGCGATCGTGAAGCCCAGGCTCTACCTGGCGGCCGGCGTCAGCGGCGCTCCGGAGCACGTGGAGGGGATGAAGGACGCCTCTCTCATTGTAGCCATTAACACCGATCCGCAGGCCCCCATCTTCAACGTGGCGCACTACGGCGTCGTGGCTGACGCGCTGGACCTGTTGCCGCTGATCACTGAGGAGGTCCGCAAGGTGGTTTCGGAGAAGCCATGAAATAAGGCTCCCTGCCCTGTAGCGCGGGACTGAAGCCACCCCGCCTGTCGCTCCCGTTGAGGTCGCGACCCCGGCCCTGCGCTACATTTGAAAAGCCCGGCGGGGCCGGGCTGGGGGAGTCCGCCGCAGGCGGACTTGGTAGAGGGAGCGAGGGAGTTTACTAAACCGTCGAGAATGCCCCGCAGCTTGCTGCGGGGATGAATCGACACCGCTCGCGGGGGTTCTCAGGGGGCGCGAAGCCCCCTGAGCCTGGGGATTCCAAAGGGGATTTGTTCCCCTTTGGTCAAGGGCGGGGTTGATGCCCCGCCCGCGAAGGGCCAATGTCGAGCCGCGCCGAAGGCGGTGGCTCGACGTGGCCTTCACTCCCTCGCCAAAAGGCGGCCTCGAAGAGGTAGAAAGTTGAACAGGGATGAACAGGATGCACGGGATACAAAAGCTGGTGAGTGGTGAGTGGTGAGTGGTGAGATGATACCGACGGCTGAGACATTCGGGCCTGTGCCCGGTTGGGTCGTCCTCTGGGCGCTATTCCTGGCGGCCGTGGGGATGTTTGCCCGGCGCGTGGGTTTCCTCGTGCGGCTGCTCAGGCTGGGCCGTCCGGAAGACCGCTTTGACCGCCTCCCGGAGCGTCTGAAGCGGGCGCTGATCTACGTGTTTGGACAGGTCCGGCTGCTCGAAGAGCCGCTGATCGGCATCCCCCATCTGCTCATCTTTTATGGGTTTCTGGTCTTCCTGCTGGCCACCACCGGCATGCTCCTCCAGGGGCTGTTGCCGGGCCTTGACGTCCCGACCGTGGAACAGAACCGCTATCTCGCCCCGGTGGTGGACCTCTTCGCCGCCCTGGTGCTGGGCGGCCTGGCCGTCTCGTCCTTCCGGCGGTTTGTGCTTCGCCCGGCGGGCCTGCAAAGGACGGCGGACGCGACGCTCGTGAACGCCCTGATCGCGTCCCTGATGGTGACCTATCTGCTAACGGAGGGGTTCCGGCTGGCGGGGTCGCCGTCGGAGAGCGGCCCGTGGCTGCCCGCAGGGGAGTGGCTGGCGGGTCTGTTGAGCCGTTCGGCGTCTCTGCAATCGGGCGCTCTTGCCTTCCACCGTCTGTTCTGGTGGATGCACGCGCTCATCGTGCTGTCCTTCCTGGTCTACCTCCCCTACTCCAAGCACCTGCACCTGCTGGCGGCGCCGTTCAGCGTGTTCTTCAGCCGGCTGGAGCCGCCGGGCCAGTTGCCTGCGCCGGCCTCGCCCGAGCAGGTGGGGGCCGAGCGGCTGGAGGAGTTCACCTGGCGGCAGCTCCTCTCTGCGTTCGCCTGCGCGGAGTGCGGGCGGTGCGAGCGCGCCTGCCCCAGCCACCGGTGCGGTGAGCCCTGTTCGCCGCGCGAGTTGGTCCACAACCTGAAGGAGCAACTCTTGCGCTATGGCCCCAACCTGTTGAACAGGGCGCGGGCGGCGGCTGACGGCGGAGAGCCTGCGCTGATCGGCGGGCTGATCGCCCCGGCTGAGCTGTGGGCCTGCACCACCTGTCTGGCGTGCGCGGAGCGGTGCCCGGTCTTCAATGAACATCTGTCGGTCATGGTGGACCTGCGGCGACGCTTAGGAATGAGAATCAAATAACTTGACCTAAAGATGGGGGGCTATATTTTGTAGTCGCTGATTCAGGGCTATCCACTTTCCAAAGAAAG
>Ga0137796_10000119_pt1 | contig 48599 bp, 46 predicted proteins | sample OV2TP3_FD_97704 | JGI IMG/M metagenome (GOLD analysis project Ga0137796, IMG submission 97704) | reverse complement strand
GTCTCTCGGTCTCTTGGTCGCTTGGTTACTTTTAAAATATGAAAACCATCTCGATCATTGGGGTCGGCAATATGGGCACGGCGATTCTCACGCGTGTCCGACGGAAATTTTCTGTCAAAGTGTGCGAAGCAAAGGCCGAGCGTCGGGACTTTTTGAAGCGGACCTATAAAATGAAATGTGAAGACTTGGCGATGGCCGTAAAGGCGAGTAGCGTCATTATCTTAGCGGTTAAGCCTCAAGATTTTGATACTGTTTTAAGCGAGATTCGGCCGTTTATAAATTCAAAAAAATTAGTGATCTCTATTGCCGCAGGGATTACGTCACAGTATATTGAAAATCGTTTGGTTTCTCATGTCCGAGTCATTCGCACCATGCCCAACATGCCGGCGCAGATTGGCGAAGGGATTACGGCCGTTTGTCAGGGACGGTTTGCGTCGCGAACTGATGTTCAATTGGCCTGTCAGATATTTAATAATGTCGGTAAAACAGTTGTAGTTAAAGAAGATTTAATCGATGCTATTACCGCTGTTTCCGGTAGTGGGCCGGCTTATGTATTTCTTTTTGCAGAATGTTTGATGAAGGCTGCACAGTCCTTAGGATTAAATGAAGATGTCAGCAAAAAGCTTGTTTACGAAACTCTAATAGGCAGTGTCCATCTATTGACCAAATTCCAAGATGATGCGGCTACGCTTCGTGCGAAAGTAACTTCTAAAGGAGGTACGACACAGGCGGCGATGGATGTCTTTACAGCGCGACAACTCACGGAAATATTTAAAGAAGCCCTTCTGGCCGCGAAGAAAAGGGCGGGGGAACTGTCAAAATAAAAGCGACCAAGTAACCAAGTGATCAAGTAATCAAGTAAAGATATTTGTTTTGCTTGGTGGCATGGTCGCCTGGTCTCTTGGTTACCAATTTAAGAAAGGGTTTATATATGTCCAAAGTCGGAATCATCGGTGGCAGTGGGTTGTATCAAATTGAAGGCATTCAAAACATTGAAGAGGTTTCCATTCTTACACCTTTTGGGGAGCCATCGGGAAATTTCGTGAAAGGATCGCTTGAAGGCGTTGAGGTCGTTTTTCTGCCACGTCATGGCAAGGGCCATAAGATTTCTCCGTCGGAAATCAATTATCGCGCCAACATTTTTGGTATGAAAAAGCTCGGTGTGCAGGCGATTCTTTCAGTTTCAGCGTGTGGGAGTTTGAAGGAAGAATTAAAGCCGATGGATTTTGTGGTGCCGCATCAATTTGTGGATAGGACCAACCATGCCCGTGAGATGACTTTTTTTGGCGGGGGGATTGTTGCACATGTGGCCTTTGCGGATCCAGTTTCTCCGGAATTAACAAAAATTTTGGTAGAGGCAGCCAAGGAAGCGGGCACGACAGTGCATGACGGCGGCACGTATATCAACATGGAAGGCCCTCAATTCTCAACGAAAGCCGAATCCAATCTCTACCGCAGCTGGGGTATGGATATTATCGGGATGACGAATATGGCCGAGGCCAAATTGGCTCGTGAAGCGGAGATTTCTTACGCTACCTTGGCGGCTGTCACTGACTATGATTGCTGGCATCCCGCACATGATTCTGTCACCGTTGAAATGATTATTGCCAATTTAAATAAAAACATTGAGAACGCTAAAAGAATTTTGAAATTAGCTACACCTAAGATTGGAAAATTAACGCACTTTAGTGCCCAAGATGCCTTGAAGTATGCCCTGATTACGAATCCCAAGTTCATACCCGAACACAAAAAACGAGAATTGCAAGTATTGATTGGGAAATACATAAAATAAAAGTAACCAAGAGACCAGGCGACCAGGCAAAACAAAAATCTTTTACTTGGTTACTTGGTCGCTTGGTTACTTGGTCTCTTTGTTTTAAACTATGGATTACCAAAAAACCGTCAATTTACCACAGACCAATTTTTCCATGAAGGCAGGGTTGGTGGAAAAAGAGCCAGCCATGCTTAAACAATGGGAAAAACAAAATCTCTATGCCCTGATACGGGCGAAATCAAAGGGCAAAAAAACTTTTATCCTGCACGACGGGCCACCGTATGCCAACGGCAACATTCACATCGGCCACGTCCTCAATAAAACTCTTAAAGATATTATCGTGAAGATGAAGACCATGCAAGGTTATGATAGTCATTATATTCCGGGTTGGGATTGTCATGGACTTCCTATCGAACATCAATTGTTGAAGGAATTAAAGAAAAACAAATCTGAGGTTGAGCCATTGGATTTTCGTAAAAAAGCCCATCAGTACGCTATGAAGTACGTCGATATTCAACGAGAAGAATTCAAGCGCTTGGGTGTTTTGGGGGATTGGGATAAACCTTATCTGACACTTACCACCGAATATGAATATTGGATTTTGAAATCGTTTGCCGAATTAACTAAAAAAGGATATATCTATCGTGGTTTGAAACCAGTCAACTGGTGTTATCAGTGTGAAACAGCCTTGGCCGAGGCTGAAGTCGAGTACGAAGATCACACCTCACCGTCCATCTATGTCAAATTTAAAGTTGAGAATCCGCAAGTGATTAAGGGATTACCGGCCGGTAAAAAGGTTTATCTTTTGATATGGACGACAACCCCTTGGACACTTTTGGCGAATGTGGCCGTGGCGGTGCATCCATCCTATAAGTATAAATTTGTAGATGATCCGGAACACGGAATTTTAGTTATGGAGGATTCTTTAGTTCCTACCGGCAAATGGAGAGAGAAAGGTGGTCATCCTCCGATTTTATTGCACGTGAAAGGACAAATGCTAGAAGATGTGAAATATGCTCATCCTTTTGATAGAGATAATTGCTGTGTTGTTATGGCCGATTATGTTACCAAGGAAGAGGGAACTGGACTAGTTCATATCGCTCCGGGACATGGTCAAGACGATTTTCAAACAGGGTTGAAGTACAACTTACCTGTTTTCATGCCGGTCAATGATCGTGGTGTTTATACAAAAGAAGCAGGTAAATATGAGGGAGAGCGTGTTTTTAAGGCGAATCCTAAAATCATTGATGACCTGCAAGAGAAAGGCCTTCTTTTCAAAGCGGACCAGACCACACACTCTTATCCACATTGCTGGCGATGTAAAAAGCCAATCATCTTTCGTGCGACAAAACAATGGTTTTTGAAAATTGATCATAAGGGGTTGAGAGAGAATTTAAAGAAGATTATTCAAAACAATGTGCGTTGGATTCCAAGTGGGGGGCAGGAGCGGATTTTATCTATGGTCACGTTACGCCCGGATTGGTGTTTATCGCGACAACGACATTGGGGTGTTCCGATTCCAGCTTTGGCATGCAAGGGTTGCGGCGGCGAACATAAATTATTTCCGGAAGTGATTGAATATTTTGCCCAAATGGTTCGCAAACAAGGGACCGATATCTGGTTTTTGAGAGAAGTTGAGGAATTGATTCCAGAAGGTTTTGTTTGTCCTGATTGTAAAAAGGACGACTTTAAGAAGACATTCGATATCCTTGATGTTTGGTTTGATTCTGGGGTAAGCCATCAGGCAGTGGTGAAGGCCATGATGAAAAAAGAGCTTCCCATTGATATGTATTTGGAAGGCTCGGATCAGCATCGCGGTTGGTTTCAGTCCTCTTTGATTCCGGCCGTCGCGCTTGAAGGGAGACCACCTTTTAGCAGTGTTTTAACACATGGTTTTGTCGTCGATGGTCAAGGACGAAAGATGTCCAAGTCCTTAGGGAATGTTATCGCCCTTCAAGATGTGATGAAGACCAACGGCGCCGATATTTTGCGCTTATGGGTGGCCTCGAGCATTTATAACGATGATATTCGCGTCTCTAAGGAAATATTGGAGCGCTTAGTCGATGCCTACCGGAAGATTCGTAACACGATACGATTTCTTTTGGGTAACTTGTATGATTATGATCCTGATCATGATGAGGTCAGCTACGGCCAATTATTGGATATTGATCAATGGGCGTTAGAGCGCTTGGCCACGACTGTTAACGCTATAAAGGAAAGTTACAATAACTATGACTTCGCTCAAGTTTACAAGCTTATCTACAGCTTTTGCAACGAGGATCTCTCCAGTTTTTACCTTGACATCCTAAAAGATCGGCTGTATACTTTTGCCTCGACTTCGTTAGAGAGGCGTGCCAGCCAGACCGTTCTTTATCATATCCTCAATTATTTAGTATGTTTGATGGCTCCCATTTTAACGTTCACGGCGGATGAGGTCTTTGGGGCTATGCCCAAGACCAGCAAGATAAAAAATATCGTGAATGTGCATCTTTTGGAGTGGTTAGAGCCGCCAGCAACGTGGCAGAATACGGCCATCAATGAAAAATTTAAACTATTATTTGAATTAAGACCGTTTGTTTTAAAGGCCATCGAGGAGAAACGGCGTGCCGAGCAAGTGGGAAGTTCGTTAGAAACCAAGGTCATTTTTAAGACAGCGAGCGGCCGCGATTTTGATTATTTGATGAAATTAAAAGAAGATCTTCCGGCAGCATTCATTGTATCGCAAGTGGAAATTCAACACGCGAATCACATCGCGCATGGCGTGAGTGAACATTTTTCTAAAACAGCTGTACAGATCGAAAAGGCGGATGGTGAAAAGTGTCCGCGTTGTTGGAATTATCGTGTGTTGGGCGAGGACCGTGAGCATCCCGCATTGTGTGGCCGATGTGCCCAAACCGTAAGAGAGATTTTGAATCGCACCAGTCGGCCTTGATTTTTTGGAAATTGTGTATTAAATTTACATAAGGGAGTGAAGTTCATGATGGATAAGAAAATCGATAAAAAGCAAGCAGAAACTTATCGTAAGCTTCTTTTGAGAATAAAAGAGAATATCGTTCATGATATTAAGAATATGACTTCCGTAGAGTCGGGAGCGGCCAAGGATTCTTCGGTGGATGTCTCTAGTCACGCCTTGCACATGGCCGATGTGGCTACCGACATGTACGACCGTGAATTCAATTTAGGTTTAGCCTCGAATGACCGTGAATTATTGAATCGTGTTGACTCAGCCTTAAAACGTCTTGATGATCGCAGTTACGGTATTTGCATTGAATGCAAAAAATCGATTCCCCAAGCCCGTCTGAAAGCCATTCCTTACACAGAATATTGTAGAAAGTGCCAAGAAAAACTTGAGCAAAAAGGGCGAAAAGTTTAGTCATTGGCATGAAAGGCCTGACCCGCTCCCAAACTGATATTCTTCTCACTCTTCTTACCGTCACGACTATTATTATTATCGATCGTCTAACAAAAATATTTTTTTCAAAACTGTTTTCCATCGGTGAAACGCTCCCCATCATCCGTAATGTATTGCACATGACGCTCGTTCATAATACAGGCATTGCTTTTGGTTTGTTTAAAGATCAGGGTATCGTCTTTATTATTATTCCGATTATTGCGGTTGTTCTTCTTATTTTTAACATTTTTTATTATCGCAACAATAAAGAACTGAGCCGCACGTATCTCTTTGGTTTCTCTCTTATTTTGGGAGGTGCGATTGGTAATCTTATTGATAGAATCACGGTCGGGTATGTGATTGATTTCATTGATTTACGGATTTGGCCTGTTTTTAATATTGCTGATAGTGCCATTACGATAGGCGCGTTTATCATTGCTATCAAATGTATCCTGTTATCTACAAAATAGGGCTGTTTACCATCTATTCTTTTGGGGTGATGTTGGCCTTAGCGGTGGTGGTCTGTACTTTTTTGTTAAGCCGCGATATGCAGAAGACGCTAGGGATTTCATCGGAAAAGGTTTTTGATTTTGTCTTTTGGGTTGTCATCAGTGGCATTGTAGGTGCCCGATTGTTCTATGTTATTTTAAATTTAGGTTATTTTGTAGAGCATCCTGCGGAACTTGTTATGGTGCAAAAGGGTGGATTAGCCTGGCAAGGAAGCCTTCTGGCCGGTTTCGTGGTAAGTGTTTGGTATATTCGAAGGCACAAATGGTCGGTAAGTTCGTTTTTAGATGTGGTTGCCCCATATATTGCCTTGGGACAAGCGATTGGCCGTATTGGATGTTTTTTAAATGGGTGTTGCTACGGCAAGCCGTTTCCCGGAGGACTTTTTTTTCCCGTTCATAACGCCGTTTTACATCCGACGCAATTGTACGATGCGTTGGGATTGCTTTTGATCTTTTTTATCCTGAAAAAATATCAAAAGATCTTTAAAATACCGGGACAGATTTTTCTTTTATATCTTTTTTTGGCTTCCGCGCAGCGATTTATCATCGAATTCTTTCGTGGTGACCACGAGTTATGGGGGCCTTTAAGCATTTTTCAGTGGATCTCTTTAGTCATCATGACGATTACCTGGTATGCCAGCACATATCTTCAAAGTAGACGAGAAAAATAGCCAGATTCGCTTGGATATTTTCTTGGCGCAACACCTTCCGCACGTCCCTTCCCGCACCTTTGTGCAAAAAATAATTTCTTCCGGGCAGGTCACCATCAATCAAAGGATAGTCAAGGCGCATTACAAGTTGTCCATGGGTGATGAGATTGTCGTAGAGGAATTTAAAATCCTTTCTCGCCAGCGCGTTAAGCCCGAGGACATCCCTCTGGATATTGTGTACGAAGACGAAAACCTTCTTCTTATCAATAAACCCCCGGGGCTCTTAGTTCATCCGGTGAATAGCACTAATACATCCGGAACATTGGTGAATGCGTTACTGCACCATTGCCGGAAACTTTCGAATCTCAAGGAAGAAATTCGTCCGGGGATTGTACATCGTTTAGACCGTGAAACTTCAGGTCTTGTATTAGTGGCGAAGGACAACAAAACGCATGCCTATTTGGCTAAACAATTTGAAGAGCATCAAATCTATAAGCGATATCTGGCGTTGGTGGAAGGTCAAGTGCAGTTTGATGAAGGGTTAGTCGAGGCTGGATTGGGACGCGACCGTCGTTTCTATGATCGCAAGCGCATTTCTTTTGAAGAAGATGCTAAGGACGCGAGGACTTATTATAAGGTCCTCAAACGATATAAGAGATGTACACGGGTGGCCCTTTCTCCCCAGACAGGCCGAACTCATCAATTACGTGTGCACATGGCCTATTTAGGACATCCGATTTTAGGTGATGATAAATATGGGAAACGACATTCGTTTCTTCGCCTTGCCCTTCATGCGCAGGCGATAGGTTTTGTTCATCCACGAACGAAGCACTATATAGAATTTTCGGTTAAGCCTCCTTTGGAATTTTTAAATCTAAAAGAATAAGAAGAAATTCCGAGAATCGACTTTACTTCTCGATGATTTGGAATATAATAATTTACACATTTTTAAAAAGTAACCAAGTAACCCAGCAACCCAGCCTGCCGACAGGTAACCAAGTTAAAAGATTTTGTTTTTGCTGGTCGCGATGGTTTCTTGGTACTTGGTCACTTTGAATGAAGGAGTAGTTATGAAGAATAGTTCCGGGAAAGTCATGACGGTTTTTCTTGTTATTTTCAGTATTCTACTTGTGTCTTCCACCGCAATTTCCATTTTTCTTTTTCAGAAAGAGCGAGAGTTTCGTAAAGCAGCTGAAACCGATTTAGAGCAAATTCAGTCAAGGGAAGCTAAGGCCCAAACAGAGTTGCAGGAAGCCAAGAAACAAATTGCCCTTTTAGAAGAAAAGAATAAGGAAGCGGATGAAAAGATTAATAGTCTTTTGGATGACTTGGAATTGGAGAAGGGTTTAAGAGAGCAATTAAAAGCTGAAACTCAGACTTTAAAAGATTCACTAGCTACTGAAGCTCAAGGGAAAGAGCAGCTTCGCCAAGAATTGACGCGCCAATTAGAAGAATCTCAAGAAAGAGTTAAATCGATTGAGGCCAAATTGGCGGAAGAGATGAATCGCACAAAAGAATTTGAGACGTTAAGCAGTCAATTGCAAGAAAAGGTTAAGCAACTAGAGAATCAGGCGAGTCCACAAGGAGCATCTACACCCGCTGCTGATAGCAGAGTAGGGCAAGTTGATTTAGAAACAATCGTGGTACGTCCAGAGGATACTGGAGAGGGTCGCATTTTAACCATCGATGATGAGAATGAATTTGTTATTTTAAATTTGGGAGAAAAGGACGGTATTACAACGGGCTTGGTCATGTCCATTTATCATGGGGATGAGTATTTAGGTGATGTGAAAGTCAATCGTGTTCAATCGGAAATGTCAGCCGCCGATTTTATCCCACCGCTTTCCGCAAAAAACGTCAATAAGAACGATCGTGTTATCAGAAAGCAATGAGGCTTACGGTTTCCCCTACCAGAAAACTACAGGGGCAGATTAAACTTCCTTCCTCCAAATCCTATACTATCCGCGCTTTTCTGATTGCCTCGTGTGGGGGTGTGTCCACGATTATTGACCCTTCGGATTCGGAAGATGGCCGAGCGGCGTTCATGGCGATTAGGGCGTTAGGTTCGCATCTTAAATGGCTTAAAACTAATATCTGTCGTGTGACTGGCGTCAAGCGATCTCCTTTACAGAAAATTATTCATGTGGGGGAATCGGGAACAACTTTACGTTTGCTCTTGCCTCTTGTTGCTCTTCAACAAGGTCCTTTTATGCTGATAGGAGAGGGGACACTTCAAGGAAGACCAAATCAGGCACTTCTTGATACTTTAAGAAAGATGGGTGTCAAACTTTTGGCCGAAGGACCCCAAGGTGCCATCCCTATCTCCTTGCAGGGAGGCACGATGAAGGGTGGGCATATCACCATTGAGGGCTCATTGAGCTCCCAATTTATTTCGGCGTTGCTTATAGCCTGTCCACGTTTAAATGAGGACAGCGTCTTAGAGATTGTGGGTGAAAAGTTAGTTTCCACAGATTTTATCACCATGACCCTTGAGATGCTTAAACGGGCGGGAATTGAGATTCAACAAGACTCACCTCGTTTTTTTCGTATTAGAGGCCAACAGAGATTTCAAGGGTTGGGTGAATTCATGGTGCCTTCGGATTATGGCTTGGCAGCTTTTCATATGGCCGCAGCAGCCCTATCCCCCTCTCATGTGATTTTAAGGGGATATCTTCCCGATGATTTGATTCAGGCGGATGGGGCGGTGTTGGATCTGTTCCAAAAGCTTGGTATTCAATTTCAAAAAAGCGTTGAGGGTATTACCATGGAAGGTCCTTTCGCGATTCAAGGGGGTGATTTTTCCTTAAAGGATTGTCCAGACTTGGTTCCTATCATGGCCGTCTTAGGCTTATTTGCTAAAGATAGAGTTCGTCTTTATGATATTGAGCATGTACGGACCAAAGAGTCAGATCGCATTAGTGATTTAAGACGAGAACTATTGAAGATTGGGGCTGATATTAAAGAAAGTCACAATGAATTAATTATTCAGCCAAAAACCGGATATAACGAAGATGTGCTCTTGAATCCTCATCATGATCACCGTTTGGCGATGGCATTTTGTGTATTAGGAACGAAATTAGGGGCGACAGTGGAAGATATTGAATGTACGACCAAGTCCTACCGTAAATTTGTTCGTGATTTCAAGAAATTGGGGGTAACCGTAAGAAAAGCTAAATAGGGTTTGACACTCTATATCTTTTTATATAATATACTTTCAATTAATAATTTTCTAAATCTTAAGGATTATTAATGTTACAAAAAATTATCCGTTTTGGAAAATTAGTTGTTAATTATATTCTTGGTTTATTTTCCAATGACATTGGGATCGATTTAGGGACAGCTACAACCCTAGTGTATGTGAAAGGTGAGGGGGTTGTCCTGTGCGAGCCTTCGGTTGTGGCCATTGAAAAAGAAAGCAATCGTGTTATCGCTGTTGGAGAAGAAGCAAAAAAGATGTTGGGCCGAACACCGGGTAATATCATCGCCATACGCCCCATGAAAGATGGAGTTATCTCGGATTTTGAAATTACGGAAGCGATGTTGAAATATTTCATTAAGAAGGTGCATAAGCGGCAGGTTTTGGTGCGACCAGCGATGGTTATTGCGATTCCCTGTGGGATTACAGCGGTCGAAAAGCGGGCGGTACGTGATTCAGCTGAGCGGGCTGGAGCTCGGTCTGTGGAGTTGATTGAAGAGCCTAAGGCGGCCGCCGTAGGCGTTGGTCTTCCTGTGGAAGAAGCAGCGGGGAATATGATTATTGACGTTGGTGGTGGGACAACGGATTTTGCCGTGATTTCGTTGGGCGGATTGGTTTATTCACGTTCTCTGCGTGTGGCCGGTGATGAGATGGATATGGCCATCATCGACTATATGAAGAAGACATATAACCTCATGATTGGGGAACGAACGGCGGAAGAGATTAAGATTCGCATCGGTTCGGCTTATCCTCTGGAAGAGGAGTTGACCATGGATGTACGCGGTCGCGATTTAATCTCGGGGTTGCCGAAAACGATTGCCATCACCTCCATTGAAATTCGGGAGGCCCTTCAAGGGCCGGTGCAGGCGATTGTCGATGGAGCGAAATTGACACTGGAAAATACGCCCCCAGAATTAGCCGCGGATTTGATTGACCGTGGCATTGTGATGGCTGGTGGAGCATCACTTTTACGCGGTATTGATCGTCGTATCGCGGAAGAAACGGGTTTGCCCGTTCATGTGGCCGATGATCCTCTAACCGCCGTAGCCTTAGGAACTGGTCAAACCCTTAACATGCCTGCCCATTTGCGTCGGCGATTGGTCGTATCGACAAAATTAGATTTTTGATAAGTAACCATTGTATGCATTTTATAAATCCGAAATTCGAAGCACGAAATACGAAACAAATCCGAAATTTTAAATTGAAATGTTCAAAAAAGTTTTAAATTTTGGTTATTAGAATTTTGAAATTGTTTCGGATTTCGAATTTAGAATTTCGAAATTTTTCCAAGATCGTGTGTCAAGAAAATATCAAAAGCTTCTAGTTTACCTTTCCTTATTAGTTATTCCTCTTTTGTTTTTTCTGATTCGTCCCTCAGTTTTTAGTTCTTTCAAGTTAGAATTGGTGAGTTGGACAACGGCCCCTTTGAAAATTATTTCTTGGCCTCTGAAAGAGTTAAAGAAAATGCTCTACTATCATCGTATTTATAATGAATATGTGCGCTTGCGCCGTGAGGTGGATATGCTCAAGACACGTTTGATAGGGATGGAGGAGATTGTACGTGAAAATACGCGCTTTGAAAGACTTTTAGATTTTAAGCGAAAGCTAATTTATTCCTCTGTGCCGGCGAATGTAATTGCTCGTGATCCCACAAATTGGAATACCTCGTTTATTATTGATAAAGGAAAGAATGATGGGCTTGCTTTAGGGATGCCGGTTGTGACAGCGGGAGGGATCGTAGGAAAAGTGGCGGAAGTGGGAGACGTTTATAGTCGCGTGATTGTTGTAACCGATCCTCAATTTAGTGTGCCGGCGATTGTGCAAAGTTCACGGGAAAGTGGCTTGATTACCGGCTCTCTGCAGGGGTTTTGTCGTTTACGTTATCTCTCATCGGTTGCGGAAGTTCAAGTTGGTGATAACGTTATCACCTCCAAGCTGAGTACTTCTTTCCCGGAAGGTTTGTTGATAGGGGAAATCGTTGGGGTGCGCGGAAATCCTGAAAGCGTGGAAGGATTAGAGTTTGTCGTAAAACCTGCTGTGGCTTTTTCAAAATTAGAAGAGGTCCTTATCATCCAAAAATAGGAATGAATAAAACTAGAGATGTTTGATGCGTAAGATCATTGTCATTGCTATTTTAGTTTTTATCTGTTTTATGATTGAATTTTTTAGTTTTAATTTCTTGGGACGGTGGTTTAAACCAAATTTGTCCCTTGTTCTCATTGTTTTTTTTAATTTTTATTGGGGCACGCGTTATGGATTAGTCACAGCGGTGTTATCCGGTCTTATCAAAGATAGCTTTAGTGCTAATCCATTTGGCCTTAATATAGTATCGTTTATTATTTGCGTCTATTTGACGACTTTTATTCGTCGCCATCTTTACTATTTAAGTTCGAGTACCTCGCGTATTCAAATTGTCCTGATTCTTTGCATTGTGAATGTCTTGACGCAGTATAGTATTAATGCGTTCTACAGTTCGATTGAATTTGATGAAATGTTTCTGTATCTCATCTTGCCCGAATTAGTGATTACCACCCTCATCGCTGGTTATTCTTTTCAGAAGATAAAAGCATTTGTATTGAAAGTTGCATAGGAGATTCTACTTTTTATGCGTTTAAAAATTTTGAGGATTATCATAGCGACAGCATTTCTGATTATTGTTTTGGACTTGATTTATGTTCAATTGATTCGCGGGTTTTATTATCATCGTTTAAGTATCAATAATCGCATTCGCGTTATTCCGTTTGAAGGAAAGAGGGGACGTATTCTCGATCGCAATGGTGTGGTCTTGGCGGATAATCGTATTTCCTTTGATGTGATGGTGACCCCTCAAGAAATGACGGGGGGGAAAGAAGAATTGTTTGCGCTTTTGAGTCAAGTTTTAGGGTTGGAGCCAGAAATTCTTTGGCAGCGATTCAATCAAAAGAGGTCAGCTCCTTTTGCACCGGTCGTGATTGCTGAGGATATTTCTCGTCATCAAGTTTTTCTTTTGGAAGAGAATCGATTTCGCTTTCCCAGCCTTTTGATTCAGGAGAATTATCGTCGTTTGTATCCAGCGAGAGAGATTGGAAGTCATGCCCTAGGATATGTTAGCAAGGCCAGTCCTTCTCAAATTCAGAAATTGAAAGCCTATGGGTATACCGTTGAAGGTCTAACGGGTTATGCAGGTGTCGAAGAATATTATGATGCATATTTGCAAGGGGAATCGGGAGGGCTTCAAGTAGAAGTGAATAGTCGCGGCCAGCAGGTACGACTCTTAGGCATCCGAGAACCGCAAAGCGGCAAAGATGTGCAATTAACCATTGATAGTCGTATTCAGCGCATTGCGGTTGAGTCATTGCAGGGAGCAACGGGAACCGTGATCGTGATGGATATGGATACGGGGGAAATTTTAGGGATGGTTAGTTCCCCTGCGTATGATCCCAATATTTTTTCTGATGCGAAGGAGAGTCAAAAAACGGCTGCAATTTTTGCTGATCCTTCCTCACCTATGTTAAATCGAGCCATCAAAGGACTTTATCCACCGGGCTCGGTTTTTAAACTTCCCTTGGCCTTTGCTGGCCTAAGCAATACTCTGATAGATACTTCCACCACGTTTGAATGTCATGGCTATTTCCAGTTAGGTCAAAGACAGATTCGTTGTGTCCATACGCACGGTCCACAACGATTGATTGAAGCGATTGCCCATTCGTGTAACGTTTATTTTATTAATACAGGATTAAAAGTTGAATCGGATTTGATGGCTAAATACGCACGTCAATTTGGGTTGGGTCAGTTAACCCATATTGATTTGCCTTTTGAGAGCGGAGGTCTTATTCCTAGTCAAAGTCAGCGACGGTTATCCTTGAAAAAAAGTTGGTACAAGGGCGACACAGCTAATTTAGCGATTGGGCAGGGAGAGATTTTGGTTACACCCCTTCAGCTTTTGCGGATGTTGGCCATCATCGGTCGCAACGGTATGGAAATTCAACCATTTATGGTTAAAGCCATCGATAATCAAGATGTCAAACGTTCATATGTTCCTCGAAGAGTCGCTATCGATCAAAAAATTTTTCAGATTATCAAGGAAGGTTTACACGCGGCTGTCACGGATGAACATGGGACAGCCCGTGTTCTGAATATCCCGGGCTTATTTACCGCCGGCAAGACAGGAACAGCTCAGTCAGCACCGCTACGAAATCATCATGCGTGGTTTGTGGGTTACACTCTGTCCGATAAACGTCGCATCGTTTATTGTGTGTTTCTCGAATATGGTGGTTCGAGTTACTATGCGACACGGGCGGCTTATGATATGCTTGTGAAAATGCAGAAAGAAAACATTATCTAATGACACGTAACTTAACACAAACCGTCTGGATTTGTACTCTCGCTATTGTGACGATGGGGTTGCTATCACTTTACAGTGCTTCTTATGAAAATGTGCGTGTACCCCATGAAATTTTCTATGATCAACTTTTGTGCGTGATTTTAGGTTTTCTTTTGATGTTTTTCCTTGGTCGTATTGATTATCGCAAGTTTTATGATTTGGCCTATGTCTTGTATATCCTCAACATTATTCTTCTTATCTTAGTTTTGGTGGGAGGGCGCTATGCCTTAGGGGCCCGTCGCTGGTTTGAAGTAGGAGGAGTAAGTTTCCAACCGTCGGAATTGACCAAATTAGCGATGATCTTGCTCTTGGGTCGATATTTCAGTCAGTACAAACCAGTCAGATCGCTGCGCTATTTAGGAACAATGTATGTCTTATGGCGTGAACTTTTGTTTCCTTTTTTGTTAACGTTGATCCCGGCCTTGCTTATTTTTAAACAACCAGATTTAGGTAGTGCCATATTAATCTTCGGCATCTTTTTAACTATAGTGTTCTTGAGTGGTGTTGACTACCGTTTTATTGGCGGATTTTTAATAGTTTGTTTGTTAGCTTCTCCTTTCGCCTGGCATATCCTTAAACCCTATCAAAAAGATCGTCTGCTGGTGTTCTTGAATCCTAATGTTGATCCTCTGGGAGCAGGGTATACCATTATTCAGTCAAAGATCGCGGTCGGTTCAGGGCAACTGTTTGGCAAGGGGTGGCTTTCGGGAACACAGAACCAACTCAATTTCTTACCCGAACGCCACACAGATTTTATTTTTTCTGTCATTGGAGAAGAGTGGGGATTAATCGGGACGTTATTTTTGGTTGTGTGCTATTTCGTTTTGATTCGTACCGCGATTAAGATTGCCGAGCAGAATAAAGATCGATTTGGAGCTTTAGTGACTCTTGGCATTGTCGGTATTTTGGCGCTGCAGGTGACGATCAATGTGGGTATGGTTTTAGGATTATGTCCTGTGGTGGGAATTACGTTACCGTTAGTGAGCTATGGCCGCACCTCTTTCATCGTTTTTATTATAATGATGGGTTTTCTTTTGAATCTAAGCCGTAAGCGGATTGTCTTTTAGAAATAGTAATATTTATAATCTTCTAAATATAATTGTAGAGAAAAGGTCTATATAGTAAAATGTTTTTATTGTCTTGAGGAGAAGTTTCGAGGGTATTTAACGATGGCAAAAGTTTATTTTAAAAGGGTTCTCTTAAGCTCTAAGAATTTAAAAAACGAGATTCTCATTGCCTTTGGGTTGATTTTGATCGCCCTCTTGGTTTTCTTAGGATATCTTTTTCCTGGAGTCTCTTCGTTATTCCAGACGAAAACAGGACTTCCCTTTGTCGCTATTATTGCTTTATTTATTGCGGTGATAGGATTTCTTATTATTTTACATATCGTTGAGCCCATTATAAGGATTTGTAATGAAGCGAAACTTATTGCCGATGGGAATTTTGAACGAGAAATCGAAATGGCACGGGAGGATGAAATTGGTGAACTGGGCGTGGCCCTCAATCAGATGACACGGCGCATCAGAGATAATGTGGAAGAATTACAAAAATTCAGTAAGCGCACTGAGTCGATTAATGCGGAAATCAATCGTCGGGTTGTCATTTTAGCGAGTTTGGTGGAAATCAGTAATCTTATTGCCCAGAATGCCGAATTAGAATTGATCCTCAAGGCGAGTGTCGATAAATGCCTTGAACTAGGAAATATGGTGTTGAGTTGCTTAGTCTTAAAGAATCTTACAACCGGAGATTTTAAAGTTCATTTAGTCTCGGGGCCTAAGGCCAAACTTTTAGTGGAGCAAGGCTTGATGAATTTATCCATAAAATTGGGAAAGGGGGTGATTGGCAAAACAATCTTAAAGCAAAATGCCATGGTGATCGACCAAAACACCAAGTCCAATGACGAAATGGATGAATTTAAAAATCTTTTATCGGTTAAAAATGCGATATTAGCTCCTGTCACCTCGAAGGGTAATGTCTTTGGTTTATTAATGGCAGGGAATGAAGAGGATAACTATGAGTGTTCGTCGACCGAAAAAGAAGTCATTTATCTCATCTCGAAACAAATTGCGATTGCGGTGAATAATGATTTATTGACACGGGAAATCGAAAAGCTCGAGGTAACCGACCACTTAACTGGCCTTTTTAATAATACTTTTACACGCAAACGATTGAATGAAGAGATTAAAAGATCCGCCTCTTTACAAAAACCATGTTCGTTTGTACTGTTTGCCATTGACCGTTTTGATGAGTTTACAAAAAACTTTGGTCATATTGCTGCCGAGAACATGCTCCTTAAAGTGGCCACTATTTTTAAGGAGCGTATTACAACCAGTGATAAGGCCGCTCGTTTCGGTGACCATGAATTTGCACTCCTCTTACCAGGACGCAATAAACGCGAATCGATCATGGTTGCCGAGGAGATACGCAAGGCCATTGAAAAAAATTTTACGAAAGAAGAAGATGATCGTCGACGATTGACATGTACGGGGGCGATCACGGAAAATCCCATTGATGGGGTGACGGCCGATGAATTAATTTTGCGTAGCAGTGTTATTCTTTCAGAGGCGATGCAACAAGGTGGTAATCGGATCATATTTTAAGAAGCAAGGAATCGACCTCACCGTATTATGAAACCTTATAAGAAAGCAACGAATAAACATTTAGGAGAGTTACTTGTTGAGCGGGGAGTCATTGATAACGAACAGGTGGGGATGGCGTTGGCGTACCAGAAAGAGAAGGGGATGTTATTTGGGGAAGTGCTAGTGGAATTGAAATTTGCCACCGAAGAAGATATTGCCCAGGCCTTGACGGCTCAATATGGGTTTCCGTATTTGCCGTTAGCCAATTATGAAATCGATCAAGAAGTGATCAACGCCGTTCCGGAACATGTGTGTCGACAATTTTGTCTTATTCCCATTGATAAGATCGGTAAAAGTTTATCACTCGCCATGGCCGATCCGCTGAATGTGCATGCTGCTGAGGATGTGGAGTTGATCACCGGTTGTACAGTGCAGACATTTGTGGGAACGGCCAGTGATATTCGGGAAGCTATTGATAAATACTATAAGAAAAAATAGTCCTGCCTTCTAAAAAGCGACCATGTTTTCCCTCAAAGAGCGGTTACAGCAAATTCTTCTACGCGATAAGATCATCACGCAGGCCGATTTGGATAAAGCACTGGCGGAACAGAAAAAAGCCGGCGGCGAGTTAAGTAAGATTTTAGTTAAACTTAACCTTATTGGCGAAAAGGAACTCGCCTTTATTTTAAGTGAGGGTTTAGGGATTCCTCCGATTGATATTTCTCGTCTCAAGGTCGATCCCGAAGTTGTCAAACTTATTCCCCAAAATATCGCGGTGAATTATCAGGTCATGCCTATTTCCAAAATTGGTAACAATTTAACGTTGGCGATGGCGGATCCTTTAAATATTTTTGCTATTGAAAATGTGGAAACCTTGACGGGTTTAAAGATCAACCCCATCATTGGCCGTTCCAGTGATATTATGCAAGCGATTCAACGATATTATCTGACCGACACGACCGAAACCACCAAAACACTCGAAAAAATTATTCAAGACATCAAAGACACCAAAGATACAGAGGAATTGGAACTGGTCAGAGATTTCAGCGGGGATTTTATTGAAAAAGGCGAAATCGAAGATCTCACGCAAGATGCACCGATTATTAAGTTAACAGATACGATTCTTCGTCAGGCGGTAATTGCCAAGGCAAGCGATGTCTTCATTGAACCAATGGAAAAGACCCTACGTATTCGTTACCGTGTGGATGGTGTCATACGGGAAATTGATCGTATGTCCAAGGCCTTACTTTTCCCTTTGGTTTCCCGTATTAAGGTTATTTCTAATTTGGATATTTCAGAACGTCGTCTGCCACAGGATGGGCGTTTCCGTACAATAGTGGCAGGCGACAGGGATATCGATTTTCGCGTGAGTGTTCTTCCCACGGCCTTTGGAGAGAAAGTTGTCTTGCGGGTTTTGGATAAGACTTCGGATATGTTGGATATTATGAAACTAGGGTTTGATGAAAAATCGTTGCAGATTTTAAAAGCCTGCTCCGTGCGTCCTCATGGCATGATTTTAACATGTGGTCCAACAGGCAGCGGTAAGACTACAACCCTTTATTCCATTTTGAAATTTATTGATACGCCCGAAAAAAATATTGTCACTGTCGAAGATCCTATCGAGTACCAAATGAAAGGGGTGACACAGGTCAATGTCAAACCGGCGGTGGGTTTAACCTTTGCCAGTTCTCTGCGTTCCATTTTGAGACAAGATCCTAATATCATCCTTATTGGGGAGATTCGTGATACGGAGACACTTGATATCTCGGTTAAGGCTGCTTTAACTGGCCATCTCGTTTTGAGTTCGTTACATACGACGACGGCTGCCGGATCCATTGTGCGTATGATGAATATGGGTATTGAACCCTTTCTGATCTGTTCAGCGGTTATTGTCATTTTGGGACAACGCTTGTTACGTCAAATATGTCCTGATTGCAAAGAATCCTATTCGATCCCCAAAGAATTATCGGAAAAATTGGGATTTCACAAAATTGTTAAAGGCAAAGATGTAAAACTCTATCGAGGGAAGGGATGTAAGAATTGTTTTGGTTCGGGTTATCAAGGCCGGGTAGGAATTTTGGAAATATTGACTTTGTCGCCGAAAGTGAAAGAGCTTATCTTGGCCCGTGAGGGAGAGTTTAAGATTAAAGAAGTGGGGCGCTTGGAAGGGATGGTGACGATGCGTGAGGATGGTCTTAAGAAAGTGTGCACTGGCCTAACAACACTTGAAGAAGTTTTGCGTGTTACCGCACCCGATGAAGAATTAGGTGAAGATAAAAATATTTAATCGTTTTATGCTAAGCTATGGCTGAAACACTTAAAGAACGCATTGTCAATACATTGATTGAGGTGAGGAGTATTCCTCGAGCCGAAATCGAGGCAGCGATCGCCGTTTCGAAAGAAAAAAAAATTGGTCTCGACAAGGCCCTTTTAGAGAAAGGTTTGATTTCGGAAAAAGATCTTCTGGTATTGTTAGTGAAGGAGTTACACATTCCATTTATCAATTTGAGTAAATATAAAATTGATCCCCAACTGAAAGAAATCATTCCCGAGAGGATCGCCCGCCAGTATCAAATTGTTCCTCTTTCCAAACTGCAGACCACCATCACCGTGGCTTTAGCCGATCCCTTAAATATCTTCGCGATTGATGATCTAAAAAGTATTACGGGCGCCGACATCGATGTTGTTATGGGAACAGAGACGGATATTCTTAAGGCCATCGATAGTTATTACGGGACCAAGAGCACAACGAGCGTTCAGGATGTGAGCAAAGATATTGACATTAAAGATTTTGAAGTTATTTCTGAACAAGTTGGCTTCACCCAGGAAGATATTCATATCGATGAGGGGGAACAGGCCCCTATTATACGTATGGTCAACCTGGTTATCAAGGAAGCGCTAAAACAACGCGCCTCGGATATTCACATTGAACCCCAGGGAGATCGATTGCGGGTACGCTATCGTATTGACGGTGCCCTTATCGATGCGATGACCATCCCCAAGGAAAATCGAAATGCCATCATCATTCGTATTAAAATTATGTCTCGTTTGGATATTACCACAACGCGTGCCCCTCAAGATGGTCGTTTTAAGATGAAGGTGGGCCTGCAAGAAGTGGACTTTCGTGTCTCTCTACTTCCTACGACGTTTGGGCAAAAGGTCGTGATGCGTGTCTTGGATAGAAAGAGTTTGAGTATTGGGTTGGATGGTTTGGGTTTTTCCAAAGAAGCAGTGGAAATTTTAAAAGAGGCAAGCCAGAAACCATTTGGCATGATTTTGGTGACGGGTCCAACGGGAAGTGGTAAATCCACAACGCTTTATACAATCCTGAATTCACTGAATACGGTTGATCGTAATATCGTGACCGTTGAAGATCCCGTAGAATACCTGATTGAGGGGATGACACAAATTCAGGCGCATCATGAGATTGGTTTGACGTTTGCCTCTGGGTTAAGGTCGATCTTACGTCAAAGTCCAGATATTGTCATGGTGGGAGAAATTCGGGATAACGAAACCGCCGATATTGCGATTAAGGCCTCTCTGACTGGTCAACTGGTTTTTTCTACCTTGCATACCAATGATGCCGCTGGTGCTCTAACACGTTTAGTGGATATGGGTGTAGAACCGTTTCTTGTCGCTTCCAGTTTAGTTTTAATCTTGGCCCAGCGGCTGTGTCGAAAGATCTGTCAGCATTGTAAAGAGGAAATTGAGATTCCTGAGGCGGCTTTCAAAAATTTTAAATTTAAGATTCCAGCCAAGGCCAAATTCTATCATGGCAAAGGATGCAAGATGTGTCGACAAACCGGATACAGTGGGCGTATGGGGATAACCGAAATTTTAGAAATCGACGATAATGTCCGTGACATGATCATACGAGGAATCTCCTCGGATGAGATTAAAAAATATGCCATTGAACAAAAACACATGATAACCCTGTGGGAAGATGCCATGAAAAAATTTATTGCCGGTTTAACCACTTATGAAGAAGTGATGCGCATTACTTCGAGTGAATAAATCCACTATTTTTTATTAAGAAAGAAAAATAAAAAAAATTCTAATTAATTGCTCAAATTTAAATTTACTGATATAAGAATAGTTATAAAAGCTATCAAACAACAAGAAACAATTTGTCGTTTTGTTAGGGTGTATTCTTTGTGACTTTTTGATTAAGGAAGGACAAGCCTATGCCGACCTTTAAATACGCAGCCAAAACTCAAGATGCCCAAAATGTTCTCGGGAAGATGGTCGCAGATAGCGAGACAGCAGTTATCGAAGAACTACGTAGGCGAAAGCTGATCATTGTTTCCGTGAGTCCGCTCAAAGAAACCATGTTTGCTAAATTCTCTTTCGTCAGAAAAAAGGTTAGTGCAGATGATTTGGTTATTTTTTCTCGTCAATTAGCGACCATGATTGAGGCGGGTATACCGATCCTTCAAGCCCTGGATGCCTTACAGGAGCAAATGACCCAAGCATATTTTAAATCTGTGATTGCAAACGTACGCGATGAGATTCAAATAGGAAGTAGTTTGTCGGTTGCTTTTGCAAAACATTCGCGAGTATTTGATCCCTTGTTTACTAATATGGTCCGCGTTGGGGAGACGGGTGGTGTCTTAAATACCATTTTGGATCGTATCGCCAGTTATATGGAAAAATCACTCAGGTTGAAGCGTAAGGTCAAATCAGCGTTGATTTACCCTTGCGTGGTTATCTGTATGGCGATTGTGATTACAACCCTTCTTTTGGTTAAAGTCGTTCCTACTTTTGCCTCCATTTACGCCTCTTTCGGACGAGAATTACCTTTTATGACTCAACTGTTAATTAACATTAGTAATACTCTGAAAAGTCAGATTCACTATCATATTGCAGGCTTGGTCGTTATCTCTTTTATTCTTTCCCGTTGGTATCGTACCGAAAAAGGGGCATTGATTATCGATCGGACGAAATTGAGGCTGCCAATTTTTGGCGAGCTTCTGCGTAAAGTGGCGATCAGCCGATTCAGCCGGACATTGGCTACTCTCGTACAGAGCGGTGTTCCTATTTTAGAATCGTTGGATATTGTTGGTAAGTCGATTGGCAATAAAGTACTAGAAGTGGTTGTGTCCGAGGTCAAAAATAATGTCCGCGAAGGAGAAAGTATCGCTGTTCCTTTAGTGAAAAGCAATGTTTTCCCTCCCATGGTCACCCGCATGATCGCCATTGGTGAAAAGTCAGGACAGCTGGAGAAGATGCTCACGAAGATTGCAGAATTTTATGACGATCAGGTTGATGCGGCAGTCGCGGGCTTGACCAGTATTATCGAACCTTTGATCATTGGCTTTTTAGGTATTGTGGTTGGATTTATCGTGATTGCGCTATTTCTACCGATATTGCAAATTACCCAGATTATTTAATATAACCGTCTAGCTGAAAGAATGTATAAATATATCCGGCGGTTGTCAGTAATTTTTGTTGGCTTATTTTTTTTTGCCAATATTCTCATTGCTTTTTCTGAGGCAGAGACAGTTCCCGCTGTGAGTTCTTCTCTTTTAGAATTACTCATGAGCTCTTCTCTGCCCTCCTTGGACGAGAGTCGCATGGAAACGAGCTTAAAGAATTTGAAGAAAGACACACAGGCCATCGTCGAAAAAAATAGGATGTTATTAGATAAAATTAAACGTTTTAAAGCGAGGGTCATTGATTTAAATAAAGAATTACAAGACAGGCAAGCTTCCAAGAATGATTTAAGCCAAATGCGTGTGCAAACCCAAGAGCGATTAAAACAGGAAGTGGCGGAAACTCAGGCCATGCGTCAACATATAAAGTCGTTGGAAAGAAGTTTAGCAACGGTTGGTGATGATGAGAGGGCAATCCAAGACCAATGGGCAGGAAAAAAGACACTGGAACAATCTTTTTTAAAGAGAGTAGAGCAATTGCGGCAAGAGATCTTTGACTTAAGGCAAAAAATGCAAAATCTTCAATCCTTTAAGATATCAAAGAGTGAGCAAGAACGGTTAAGGTTAAATCAATTATGGCAGGACGAATTAAAGGCTTTGGAGGAGGCTCGAAGACGATATACGCTGATGCAGGGCCGAGATCCGCATCGGAGGGAATTGTCTTTGTTAAAAGAACACCGTGCTTCCTTGCAAGAACAATCGTCAAAAGTCCAGCAGGAGATTGATGTCCTTATTCGGGAGCAAGAACAGTTTCAACAAGAAGTGGTTCATCAAAAAGAGCAGGGTGAGGACAAAAGAGAACAACTGACCGCACACATTGATGATTTACAGCAACGACGCGATGCATTGAGTAGGTTGATTCAGGAGAGGGAAATGATGAGCGAGAAAGGAAAATCAGGGTTCGATGTTGTGGCTTTATCAAAGGCCATCGAAAATTTAAATCTCGAGAAAACCTTGTTAAACCAGCAGTACACTTCTTTATTTAACATGTTCGATGTTCTTGAACAGTTTTCTAAAACGCATCAGGATTTACAAATGATGGAAACCGATGTGAGGAATATGGAAGAACAGACGAGGCAGTCAAAGCAAGAATATGAGGAATTACAAGAGAGCTTGAATACAAAACAACAGCAGGCGGTTGTGTTGGAAAAGAGTTTCCAAGACGCACGCGCATCTATTGAGAAAACTCGAAAAAATATTCAAATGGTTCGGGAGGACAATGAAAAAAGACTAAAACAGGAAGAAAGACGTCTTTCAAAAGGGATGAAAGAGGTTAAGAAGAAAAGTGAAGGTGAGGTTGATGAGACGAAATGGAAAAATGATTTAGCTCGTCAGCAGGATAGAAATAATTTTTTGCAAAAGCGGGTTAATCTTTTTCAGCAGGAAATGGAGACTTTAGTCAGAGAACACGAAGAGATCGAAAAGGAAAAAGAATCTCTCCGCCGCGAAAGTGGCCAAGAACAACTCAGCCAAGATATTGAAAGGCTAGAGATGCTGAGAGAGCAGTTGGATGGGACCCTGAAAATGGCTAAGATAAAATTTGCTGACATGAAGGCAGAGCGCCTCTTATGGTCGAGCGGAGAAGAAAAGGAATTGAAGAATCATGTAAAAAATCTAAAAGAAGAGAATCAACATCTTCAAGCAGAGCTTTTGTCGCTTATGGTTATTCAAGATAAAAGGCAGCAACGTCATTAATTTCAAGCCACAGGGGGAATGAGGATTCCTTGATTTAAGTGACGCTCGGAAAGGAGAAACGCTTTATGAACAAAAGTAGGCAGGCCTTTACATTGGTTGAAATCATGATTGTGGTGGCCATTATTGCTTTATTAACCAGCTTAGCCATTCCTAATTTACTTCGAGCCAAGATATCTTCCAATGATGCTCAGGCCAAGGCTGTCTTACGAACCATGTCAACGGCGTCCGAGTCATTCGCCAACGAAAATAATGGTCTTTATCCAACGGATTCGACATCCTTGACTGGAGCCACACCGCCTTACATCGTCATAGTAGATCCTTGTTTTACAACCAAATCCGGTTATGATTTTACTTGCACTATGGCTATAGGTGGTTATACCTTTATAGCCACACCGGTTAATGTCGGGGGTTCAGGTACCACAACCTATACCATGACTACCGGCGGTGTATTATCACCGTAACTTATTAGAATTTATAAAGTTACCACAGTGTGCTTTAGCTTACCTTGACAAGATGGAGGTTGCGTTGTACACTTGAATTGACAATTTGGGTCGTGGCAGTAGTGTCACTTGATAAAGGTAAACCATTCGTAAGGATGGGACACAAAGCTATAGGGCCCCAGTCGTTTTGCTTCGCAAAAGCGAAGCAGCAGGGGTAGCCAGTTGCCAAAGGTGATAGTGAACACGTGTGAACCTATTCTTCGAATGAGAATAGGTTTTTTTATTGAAGTTCATTGACAAGCTCTAATTTGATTGGTAGGATAAATTGCATTTTTAGATTGCGATCAAAGCCAATATGTTTTTTATTACGCAGAGGTTGGCAGTGTTCAATAGACTGGCATCATACTTTTACTCTACACTCGCTACCTCTGGTGATAGATTCAAGTATTGGCCGAATCTCGATCCAGAAAGGAGGAAAGACATATGAGAAAAGGACAGAAGGGTTTTACGCTCGTTGAAATCATGATTGTGGTAGCCATTATTGCCTTGTTGGCGGCCATTGCTATTCCCAATCTATTGAGAGCGAAGATTTCTGCCAATGATGCGTTAGCTAAGAGTACTTTACGTTCACTGTCGACATCTTCGGAAACGTTTGGTACTTCTAATAATGGTAACTACCCGGGTGACATCACATCTTTAACGGGGGCCGTACCGCCGTACATGAATTCGAACCCATGCGGAGTAACAGCTTCGGGTTATACGGTTACATGTACCTTTGGAGCCGCTGGCTATACGTTTATTGCCACGCCCGTCACGGTAGGTACATCTGGTACAACAACCTATACCATGACAACCGGGGGTATTCTAACACCGTCACCGTAAGTTTAGTCAAAAGAGTTGCGATAAGACAAAAAGGGGGACAAAACAAGTCCCCCTTTTTGGCCTCAAGAGAAAAATTACGACAATTCCTTTAAAGAAAAAAATATGAAGAAACAAAAGGTAGCGTATAAACAAGCAGCAGCGATCGGTGGGTTTACCTTAGTGGAACTTTTGGTTTCCACGTTGATTCTCATGGTTGTTATCGTTAGCCTACTTGTGAGCTATATTCGCTGTTTAGAATTAACGGAACTATCCAAAAACATGGCGAGCGCCATTAATGTTTCACGAAGCCGCATGGAGCAGATAAAGAATACAGATTTTGATCAGGTTGCGACAAATTATAACAATGTGTCATTCACCTCAGCGAATTTCAATGGCAGAGGGGTTAGTTATATTACGACGGTTAATCCGGATCTGGTGCAGGTCACTATCACTTTCTGTTGGCGGCAGACCAATGGACGTATTATTGGAGAAGATCAAGACCTTGATGGTTTAGTGAGTGCGGGAGAGGATATGAATGGAAATGGGATTTTGGATTCAACCGTACAATTGGTCAACTATATATATCGCCTATGAAGCATAATTTGACAAACATAAAGAGTTTTACCATCACGGAATTAATGGTCGTTATTTTTATCATAACGATTGTTATGGCCGGAGGGTTTTCGATTTTAGGATCTGGACAGTCAGCGTGGTTTACCACCGAAGCAAGTATAACCGTGGAAGAAAGTCTACGAAGAGCTATTAATAAAGTCGTCACAGAATTAAGCGAGTCAGGTGTTGATAAAAATAGTATGCTCCAGTTAAGTATCAGGTCCGGTACAGGGGTAGGGGGATCAGATGTTTTGAAATTTTCCATCCCCATTGTTTGTCAAACAGGAGGAAGTGTGATTGACAGTAACGGTGACGTCGCTTACTGGGGAGCTCCTCTAACATGGGGATGTACAAGTTCAAGTTGTATGGATGCTAATAATGATTGCACAACATTGGAGTATAAGTTCGTTGAATACCGCCTTCTTAATGGAAACCAATTAGTTCGTCAAGTTCTAGATTCGGTTGATAATCTTATTCGACAAGATCTGATTGCAAACAATATTGCCGATTTTCATGCCACCTTAAGTGTAGATCAGAAGATTGTAACTCTTGATTTGACGGCTCAGACAACTTCAGCCCTCAATCGTTTAATTACCGTTTCCAAGAATATTAATGTCCGTTTACGTAATATACGTTGAAAGTTAGACAATCGTATTTAAAAGATGGCGGAAGAGGAAGGTGATGAATATGCGTGTTAAAAATGAGCGCGGTATTGCCTTAGCGATTACTTTACTTGTGATTATCGTCTTAATCACATTGGGGGCTGTTTTTGTATTTAGGGCGGTGAATGAGAAAAATATCTCTGATCATCAACGACGAATGGTCAAGTCTTTCTATATTGCGGAAGCGGGTGCGAATGCCGCTCTGGATAAATTAGATACCCTTATTAATACCGATATGTTGAATACGGTTAATACAACTAACCCTCAGATAGTAGGCAATAAAGCCCAGAATTACGTTGGCTCGGGAGATGGGATCGGTTTTTTGATTGAGATGGTCAAAAATGGAGGAACGCAACAATTTACGCTTAATGGAACTCAGGCGGAGCACACCGTAGGAAGTACTCCTTTTGGTGGCGGTAGTTATAGTTTTAAAATTATTGTAAAAGAAAAAACAGATCCAGTTACAGTTGCGACAGATATATGGGATTTTGCCTACTATTACCGTATAGAAGCGACTGGAACCTCGGGAGATGAAGTAGGCGATGTTATTTTAAGTGGTGATTTTACGGTGCGTGTGCAAAGGGATAATTTTGCGAAGTTCGCTTTGTTTACGGATCACCATCGCATGCCAAGCGGTTCAACGGTTTGGTTTACGAATAAAACAAATTTTGCTGGTCCCATTCATACAAATGAGAAATATAGTTTTGCCTTAAATCCTGGCGGAACGTTTAATGGAACCGTGACTCAGCATGAGCTGATGGCTCGTTTTTATAATAACGGAAACCCAATTTTAATGAACGCAGATAATAATCCTGGATTAGATGAACCCGTGTTCAATTCGACATATACCCGCAATTATGATGAAATCGTCTTAGCCTCATCCGTACAGAAGCAAGACTTAATCGATCAGGCAAGGGGTGGAGATACGACTCCTGGCAATGGTATCTTTGTGGCCAATAACGGAACAGCTTTGACAGGGGGGATTTATATCAACGGGGATGCAACCTTAAATATGAGTGTCGATACCAACGGAGATGCCCGGTATACGGTCACGCAAGGGACAACGACCAAGATTGTGACGGTTAAGAAAAATTTTCAAAAAACCGTTGTGGAAACCGTGGGGGGAGGCAGTGTGCTGTATGATGGTTTACCTGACGGTGTTGAAGATTTGGGAACTATTATTTATGTGAATGGCGCAATTAACAGTTTTAGTGGGACCGTTCAGAAGGATACTGAGGTAACGGTTTCAAGTGAGAATGATATTTTTATCACCAATCATATTATGTATCAAGAATATAATGCGGGTAGCGGTACACCCGGAACGGCAGGTTATGTTCCTCCTAATGCGACTGGAAAAACAAATCTTTTGGGCGTGGTTTCATGGGGTGGTAAAGTACGCATTGGGACGTCAGCACCAAATAATATCGATATCCATGGGATTGTTATGGCCAGAAATGGAACTTTCGAAGTCGACGGCTATAATAACACAAGTGTTGGCCCTCGCGGAACAGCGACCTTGCTGGGTGGCGCGATTACGCAATTTTATGGCGCTTTTGGTTTGTTTAGTGGTTCAACGGGTGCCCAACTGGCCGGTTTTGGAAGAAATTTCGTTTATGATAGTCGAACACTGCTGGGGAAATCCCCACCGTATTTTCCGAGCATGAGGGCCTTTATTGCGTTTACTAATGACTTAACGGATAAGGTGGTTTGGCAAGAAGGGAAATAGCTAGACGAGAGGTAAAGAAATATGGCACAGAATAAACCTCATCAGAATAGTATCTACTTTCTGATATTTGTGATCATCATGATAGGTATTTTTATTACGAACCAATGGATAAATGGGCAAATCGAAGAGATGAATCAGCTTTCCCCCTCTTCTGAGGTTGCCATGACCGAAACGAAGCCTAAAAGTGATGACAGCGAAGCAGAAACAAATGTGGGCACAGCTAGTTCTGATTTTTCTGTCGCTGCCTCTCAAGAGGTAAGCGTTAGTACTTCTATTTTAAGGAAAGAAAACCAGGACAAACAACCAGAAGCAATCATCTATGAACTACCCCTCAAGGATGATCTTTTACCACAATGAGTTTGTTTATTAACTGGTAAAGACCTATTAGCAGTATTGAAATAATTGTTGATTCTTCGGCTTTAGGTTTACTAATAGAAATAAGAAGAAAAATATTATTTAATAATCGTTTCTTTTCCACATTTTTGCTAAAATACAAAAGGTATATGTGACTTTACTATGAAAAGAGCTCTCGAAAATTATTTAACTTTTGTCAAGTGCGTTATTCCTAAGGAAGAGCTTAGTACTGCCGTTGGTTTGGACATAGGTGTTAGTTCTTGTAAGTTAGTCGAAATTGTCAAGAAGGGTAATTCCTTTGAATTGGTGAATTGGGTTATTGAACCCATCAAAGAGAATGATGTCGTAACATCCGTCAAAAGTATTTTAACTAAAGTCAGTCAACCCACCAAAAGTCCCATCACCGCTGTTTTCGGTAAAGGAACGCTCATTCGCTGTGTGACCGTGCCCCGTATGCCTTTAGAAGAGGTTAAGAAATCTTTAAATATTGAAGCGGACAAATATTTTCCATTCGCGAAGGATCAAATCTATACCGATTCTTATATTCTGGATCAAGAGAGTCAGGACAAAAAAATGTCTGTCTTGATTGCTGCGGCGAAAAGAGAAATCATCGAGGGTCGTATAAAACTTTTGAATGATTTGGGATTACACGCCGATTTTATTTCTTTAAACCCGATTGCCATTGGGAATGTGTTCTATGTTTTTAATGAACCGACAGCGGATAAGAAAAAAAATATACCTAAAGAAGAGGGTTCGACCGCGATAGCGGTCTTGGATATTGGAGAGACCGTGAGTAGCCTAACGGTGATTCTAGGGCGTTTACCACGGTTTGCCCGTGATATCTTTATGGGAGGGCAAGACTTAACTAAACGCATCATGCATGCCTTTGGCATAAATCCGCAAGAGGCTGAGCAGATTAAAACACATCCACAGGAGAAGTTGAATGAGGTTATTAATGCCTCTGATGCCTCGCTTATGAATTTAATTACCGAGATGCGTTTGTCGTTTGATTATTTCACGACGGAATATAATTTTCATATCAGTAAATTATATTTGAGTGGAGGGACATCACTATTGGAAGGGGTGACTGATTATTTTTCGAAAAATATTGATATTCCGGTGGAGCAATGGAATCCGTTAGCTTATGTTAATATCCCATCCCCTTTGGTTGGTCACGAGTTAACAAAAAATGCTAGCCGTTTAGGAGTGGCTTTAGGGCTGGCCTTAAATCACTATGATTGAAATTAATTTAGTTCCCCAACAATTAAAACGAAAAAGAAAAAAATGGGGGCCTTTAGCGCAAGGCTTGAATATCCCCAAAGAGATGATCATCGGTTTGATTGGTGGTTTTTTTGCGATCTTAGTTATAGTTTCTGTTTTATTCCAAGTGACCATTTTTTTAAGGTTAGGATATCTTAAAGGCCTTCGCAAGCAGTGGCAGCAAATTATGCCGGCGAAGACGAATGTGGACCGTGTGACCAATGAGTTGCGAATCTTACAAGGAAAAGTTAAATCGATTGAGACTATTATGGTTGTGAATAAAATCAGTTGGGCTCAAAAAATGAATGATATTAGTGAAGCGATTCCGCGCGGCGTGTGGTTGACGCGTATTGTGGCCACCAAACAGAGATTGGTGATTGAAGGAAGTGCTATCGCCAAAGGAAGAGATGAAATGATTAACGTCCATACTTTTGCTTCTAACCTGAAGGGCCGAGAAGTATTTGTGAAGAATTTAGATAATTTAGAAGTCGGTTCCATACAACGACGTACGATAAAAATGGTTGAGATTGCCGATTTTTCCATAACGGCCAAGGTGAAATAAAAATGTTCGATAAAATTGTCAATTTACTTCCACAAGTGGATGAGAAGAATCGCAAATTTGTTCTCGGTGGAATTTTAGTTTTAATTTTCCTCATTTATTATTTTGTTATTATGCAACCACAGCTATCCACCTTACGAACGTTAAATCCAGAGATCATGGTGATTGTTCAAGATATGCAAAAGGCAAAAGATGATATTGGGCGCATCGCCATGTATCAGAAACAAGTGTCAGAACTAAAACGTAAAATCAATCAATTGGGAGTTGGTATTAAATCTCGGGAAGAAGTCCCGCGGGTTCTTGAGCGCATATCCCTTTTGGCTAATAAATATCGAATTCGTATTGAGCAGATGATGCCCTTGGTAGAGAATCAGGAGGTTCTTTTGAAAAATAACGATGGGAAATATTTTGCGTTGCCTATTTTGATTGAATGCCGAAGTGGTTATCATGATTTTGGCCGATTCTTGACTGAAATTGAAAAGAATGATGTCTTTTTAATGATAGAAAAATTTACCATAACAGCGAATACGCAGGATATGTTAAAACATTCCATTAAGTTGACGGTCAATGCCATCATTTTAGAGCCGATCACAGAGGGATAATTTTATGATGAAAATAAGCGTTTTGTGTATAATAGGGGTGCTTGGGTGGTTTCCCTTTGTCTTTGCCGAAGAAAAACCGTTTGTTTATGCAGATCACGGGAAACGAGATCCTTTATGGCCTTTGGTTACTTCCAGTGGGGCTATCATGAGTTATGAGACCGAGGTGTTTATCTCGGATATGGTTTTGGAAGGTGTTATCATTGATCCCTCTGGTCAAAATTTAGCGATTATCAATGGCGTTGTTGTCAAAAATTCTGATAAGATAGGACAGTATATTGTGAGAAATATCTCCCCCAGCTCCGTTGTGCTTATAAAGGGTCAGGAGGAGTTCATTCTCAAATTGAAAAAGGAGGAATAATATGTTAAAGAAGGCAACCATTTTAATGTTTGTGGTGGTTTTTGCTTTCTCGAATGTGTATGCTCAGCCGACCGAGGGAGGTCCCGAGATGGCTACGACCAGCGAGGAAATGATTGGTCAAACAACGGATGTTCAGATTGCTGAGGAGGAAACCATGGCTCCAACCATGGAAGAGACTGTACCACAACCACAGGAAGAGACTATAGAGCCTACACCAACGGCACCAGTGGCGCCTGGAACAGTGAGTCTAGATTTTCGGGAAGCGGATATCCAGAATGTCTTAAGGATTTTAGCTTACAAGAGTGGTGTTAATATTGTCACGGGCCCTGAGGTGACGGGATTGGTGACTATTCAATTACGCGAAGTACCGTGGGAGCAAGCTTTAACGGTTATTTTGGAAACCTATGGATATGGTTACGATCGTCGGGGGAATATCATTACGGTCACAACGATTGAAAATTTAAAGAAACGTCGTGAAGATGCCGCTCTTTTGGCTGAACAAAAACCACTGATTATCAAAACATTCCCCATCAATTATGGAAAGGCTTCGGAGATTATTTCTTCTATTGAAAAGATGAAATCTGATCGAGGGAGTATTAATTTTGATGAGCGTACCAACACCATTATCGTCCAGGATATCGAGGAGAATGTCAATTTGATCAGCGAGGTCATTGTGACCTTAGATCGAACGACGCCACAAGTTTTTATTGAAGCGAAAGTGGTGGAGACTACGCTTAATGATAGCGATGAATTAGGCATTGATTGGACAGTGGCAGCTACTGTCTCAGGTGCTAAACGACCAACAACGTGGCCGTTTAGTACCAATCCTAGAAATCGTTATGTTACGGACGATTTTCCAGCAGCCACTTCTTCAAGTTTTAGTTATGGGACATTAAATGCGTCGCAACTTCAAGCTATTTTTGAGATGTTAAAATCACGAACCGATACAAATATTTTATCAAATCCCAAAATTGTGACCTTGGATAATCAAGCCGCCCAGATTGTTGTTGGGAGTCAATATCCTATCCCGACGTATACCTATAACGAAGAACAGGCACGATTGCAAGTGAATGGATGGGAATATAAGGATATAGGAATCATTTTTAATGTGACACCGCATGTAAATAGTGCAGGCTATGTGACGGTTGATATTGAGCCGAAGATTACGGAAATTTTGGATTTTGTTACGGTCGAAAATACTTCTTTACCGCGTTTGAGTAATGAATCAGCCAAGACACGGGTGATGATCAAAGATGGCGAGACATTGGTTATCGGGGGTTTGATTAAAGACAAAGTGACGGATACAAAGAAAAAGGTGCCATTGCTGGGAGATGTTCCTCTTGTGGGACTGATTTTCCAGAAGGCGGAAAAAACAGTTGTGAAGACAGATTTATTAATCTTTTTGACACCGAGGATTATTACACCTGATACCTCGAGCGAAAATTAATTTTCTATAATTTTAGGCAGGGTTATGATGATTATTGATCAATTCCTAGGCCAAGAGAATTTCAAACATTTCAAATACCTTTTCTATAGGAGAGATTGTGTCCAAAGAGATCTTGATTCATATTCAGCCAGGGGAACGTCGTGTAGCCATTGTGAATCACGGGAAGCTGGATGATTATTTCATTGAAGTTGAGCATTATCAATCGATATTAGGGAATATCTATAAAGGGCGCGTTGAGTCGATACTGCCCTCCATTAACGGCGCCTTTATCAATATTGGACAACAACGAAACGGCTTTCTTTATCTTACCGATGCTGTTAATCCTCTTATTGAAGAAGAGATTTCTGGCCCACGCCGTCTCTTAAACAAACTCCTCAATCGTAAAGAACCACCGAAAGTCCGTCATGACCTCCCGCCGTTGCCACTCAAGGAAGGCCAAGAAATCTTAGTGCAGATTGTCAAAGAGCCTTTTGGCAATAAAGGGGCACGCCTGACTAGTCATGTCAGCTTGGCAGGGCGTTTTGTGGTTTATATGCCTTTTGATAAACATCATGGTGTTTCGAAACGTATCGATGACCCTACAGAGCGTAAACGGTTGCGGGAAACACTCAATGAATTTACTTTTGCCAAAAGTGGTGGCTTTATTGTCCGGACTGTGTCCGTAGAACAAGGCAAACGAGAATTAATCCGTGATGCGAAATTTTTGGTTAAGATTTGGCAGCAGATTTTAAGTTTAGCCGAGCAAAAGACAGCTCCTGCTCTTATTTATAAGGAATACGATCTTCTTTGGAAGGTTGTGCGTGATTGCTTGCGGGATGATGTGGATGCCATTCATGTTGATTCGAAGGAAGATTTTGAACGTATCCGTAAGATTGTTGATACCATGGTTGGATCGGAGATGCTTAACAAGGTCCAGATGTATAAAGGGGCCACGCCATTGTTTGAATCAAAAAATGTTTCGAAAGAACTGGAAAAGATTTACGACACGCGCATTCATTTAAAATCGGGTGCCTATATCGTCATTGAACCAACGGAGGGTTTGACCGTTGTCGATGTGAACAGCGGTAAGTTTCGGACCCATGCCTCACCTGAAGAAGCCGCTTTTATGGTCAACATGGAGGCGGCGCCTGAGATTGCAAGACAGTTGCGGTTACGGGATTTAGGTGGTATTATTGTCATCGATTTTATAGACATGATGCGCGACGACCACAAGCGCAAAGTGCTGACATCCTTGCAAGATGCCTTGTCATATGATTATGCCAAAACCGAGGTTAATAAAATTTCTTCTTTGGGGTTGGTTGAAATGACCCGTGCGAGGACCGGCAAAACGTTAGAATCCATTGCCTTTACATCTTGTCCTTATTGTGGGGGACGAGGGCGTGTCAAGATTGACTAGCCTATCTTTTCTCGGCTTATTACACAACAAATTTATTGACTTTTTATAATTTTGGGTTATTTTAGAACTTCCTTTATTACTTTTAGCGAGGAGGAAGAAATGTATACTATTGTTCAAGTGGGTTCGTCTCAATATAAAGTTTCGGAAGGAGATACAATCCAAGTGAATCGTCTTGAGGAAAAAGAAGGTAAGACTATCACGCTCGATCAGGTCCTTTTGTATGATGATGGTAAAGAGGTCTTGGTTGGCCACCCCCACCTTAAAAATGTGAAAGTCACGGCCAAGGTGGTGAAACATTTTCTGGGTGATAAATTGATTGCCTATAAATTCCGAAGACGGAAAAACTATGCCAAGAAACGCGGTTTTCGCGCCCAGCTTACTACACTTAATATTTCCAAGATTAGCGCTTAATCACCTATGGCTTTTGTCGATGAAGCACAAATTCATGTTAAGGCGGGGAGGGGTGGTAAAGGGTGTGAAAGTTTTTACCGTGATAAATACAGTCGTTATCCCAAGCCTGACGGTGGCGACGGTGGTCAAGGGGGCGATGTTATCTTTACCGCCGCTCAAAGTATCCAGACCCTTTTAGATTATCGTTTCAAGCAGCATTATCGAGCGCAAGACGGTGGCCACGCCAGTAGCAAAGGCCAAAAAGGCAAAGAAGGTGAGGATTGTATTCTCCGTGTTCCCATCGGAACGATTTTACGAGATCGTGATACGGATTTGCTGATAAAAGATTTATTGGAACAAGGACAGTCGGTTGTGGTGGCACGGGGAGGGCAAGGCGGTTGGGGTAATGGCCGTCATCGTGTCCCCAAGTCACCCGAAGCGGGCCAAGAACGAAACGTTCATCTCGAATTAAAGATTATCGCCGATGTTGGACTGATCGGTTTTCCTAATAGCGGCAAATCAACTTTAATTTCGGCGATATCCAAAGTCAAATCGAAAATTGCGAGTTATCCGTTTACCACCAAGCAGCCTATTTTAGGAATTATTGAGGTTGAGGATTTTAAATTTGTGATGGCGGATTTGCCGGGGTTGATCGAAGGAGCACACCTCGGCCGAGGCCTCGGTGATCGCTTCTTAAAACACGCTGAGCGAACCAAGATTTTAATTCATCTTATTGATATGGCGGGAAGTGAGGGCCGTGATCCTTATGATGATTTTAAGAAAATCCAGAATGAATTGAAGGCCTATAGTGAAGAGTTATTTTATAAAACGATTTTGGTTGTTGCTAATAAAATGGATTTGCTGGAGGCCGAAGTCCATTTAAAGAGATTTAGGAAAAAATATAAAAGTAAAATTTTTTGTATTTCGGCCTTACAGAAAACTGGCCTGGAGGAATTAATAAAGGCCATTAAGGAAATCCTGTGCAAAGAAAGTTTCCAAGATCAATCCAACGCATCGTCGTTAAAATAGGTTCGAGTGTTATTGCAACTTATACGATGCGACCCCATACAGCGAAATTGACATCTCTGGTTGAGCAGATGAGTGTGCTGCATGCCCAAGGCATCGAGGTTGTGGTGGTTAGTTCGGGAGCCATTGTCTTGGGGATGGGGGAATTAAATGAAACAAAACGTCCCACGGATTTAGCCTCTCTACAGGCACGGGCGGCTATTGGCCAAGCGATTTTAATGCAGACGTATAGCAAATTGTTTAAAAAGAATGAAATACGTTGTGGTCAGGTATTATTGACTTGGGATGATTTTGATAATCGGCAGAGGTATAACAATGCGCGTTGTACCCTGCAGGCTCTTCTGGGAAAAAAAGTTATCCCTATTATCAACGAGAATGATACCACCTCAACGGATGAAATCAAATTTGGTGATAATGACAAATTGGCCGCTCTGGTTGCCTCCATGATCCGTGCGGATCTCCTAGTTATTTTATCGGATGTGGCAGGATTGTATAACCTCAAAGAAGGCAAAAAAGAATTGTTCGAGGAAATTAAGGAAATTACTCAGGAGATCGAAGGTTTGGCCGTGGGAACGAGTAAAAAGCATGTTTCCAAGGGAGGGATGATTACCAAATTGGAAGCTATCAAAATCGCCACGCAGGCCAGTATCCCCTCTATCATTGCCCACGGTGAGATGGAAAACGTTTTGAAACGTATCTTGGCTGGTGAGCGTATAGGCACCCTCTTTATAGAGAAGGAAGATAAAGTTTTATCCCGTAAACATTGGATATCCTTTGGCGCTAAGCCTAAAGGAATTATTAAGGTCGATAATGGAGCTAAGCTTGCCTTGTTAGAGAGAGGAAAAAGTCTTTTGCTTCCGGGCGTTATTGGATGGGAAGGACATTTTAAAGCCAATGAGGTGGTTGTGGTTTGTGATCAAGAAAACCATGAGATCGCCCGTGGGATCACAAACTACTCTACGGTCGAACTGGATAAGATGGGGGAAAGACGAGGAAAAGCCGAAGTTATCCATAGAGACGATTTAGTTTTGAGTAAACGATAAAGGAACTTGTATGAATTTAGCGAATGAAATCACACAAATGGCGCAGGTCGCTAAGCAATCGGCGTATGCCTTAGCGACGACACCGACGGCTCTTAAGAATAAAGTATTACACAACATGGCCAAGGCGATTTTATCCCACAAGGACTTTTTGATGGTCGAGAATCAGAAGGATCTCGCTGAAGCTCATCGACAAAATTATCCTAAGGCCCTTGTGGATCGCTTGACCATGACAGAAAAAGTCATTAAAGAAATGGCGGTGTGTCTTCAGGAGACCGCTCAATTAAAGGATCCTGTGGGCGAGGTGATGCGTACCATCAAGCGTCCTAATGGATTGATGATTAAAAAAATACGCACACCTATTGGTGTCATTGGAATTATTTTTGAATCACGACCAAATGTGGTCAGCGATTGCATTGGGCTGTGTTTAAAGTCCGGTAACGCCGCTATTTTAAAGGGAGGACGCGAGGCTTGCTTTTCGAACAAGGCCATTTTTAAGGTTCTACAAGATGTCTTGAAAGGTAGCCGTATTCCTCACGACAGTATTCATTTGATCGAATCGACAGATCGTGAGGCCGTTACTATCCTTCTGGGATTGGATAAATATGTTGATTTGATTATTCCTCGGGGTGGAGAAGAATTGATTGAATTTGTGGCTTCTCATTCTCGTATTCCGGTCATTAAACATTATAAGGGGATATGTCATATTTATGTAAGTCACCATGCGGATTTAGGCAAGGCCTTGAAAATTTGTTTCAATGCTAAAGTACAAAAGCCAGCGGTGTGTAATGCCATGGAAACTTTGCTGGTGGAAGAGAAGGTGGCTAAAAAATTTTTGCCACGCATGATTGGTGACTTTCAAAAAGCAAATGTTGAAATCCGTGGCTGTCCCGTTACTCGACAGATTGTTAAAGATGGTGTGAAGGAGGCCACGGAAGAAGATTGGGAGGAAGAATATCTTGATTTAATCCTCTCTGTCAAAGTGGTCAAAAATTTAAAAGACGCTGTTCAACACATTAATAGGTACGGTTCACATCATTCGGATGCGATTATCACGGAAAATAAAAAGGAAGCAGAAGAGTTCTTGAAATCCGTTGATTCCGCCTGTTTGTATGTCAATGCCTCCACGCGTTTTACCGATGGCTATCAATTTGGTTTTGGCGCTGAAATTGGCATCAGCACAGATAAATTGCATGCGCGTGGTCCGATGGCCCTCGAAGAATTAACCACGTACAAATATATTGTTTACGGAAAAGGGCAAATCCGAACGTGAAGCGCATTGGTCTGTTAGGAGGAACCTTTAATCCTATCCACTTTGGGCATTTGGCGATGGCGCAATTGGCCTGTGAGCGGATGTCCTTAGACAAAGTGGTTTTTATCCCTTCCAATATTCCTCCCCATAAGAATGTTAAAGATTTGGCTCCTTCGCAGGATCGTTTTGCTATGATCCAATTAGCCATCCAGAATAATCCCTCCTTTACGGTTTCGGATTTTGAGATTAAACAGCCTGGGAAATCCTATAGCATCAATACGGTTCGCCATTTTCAGAAACTTTATCCGAAAAATACCAAACTTTTCTTTATTATTGGGGAAGATGCGGTGTGGCATTTAAACAAATGGAAACGTATTGAAGATATTCGTAAAATTGTGAATTTCATTGTGGTCAATCGTCCCGGCTATCATATTAGAGAAGCGAGAGCTAAATATTTTTATGTGGCAATGCCAGCGATTGATATTGCTTCCTCCTTCTTACGCGAGCGTATCATTCAGGGGGAAGCGATTGATTATTTTGTCCCGAAAAATGTGGCGGCCTACATCAGGAAGCATCGCCTTTATAAAAAAAGTTGAAGAGACTTGTTGTTGGGTGTGTCTTAGAGTATAGTGTAGGGAATTGAAAGGGGAGTTGTGTCACCTAAGGAGTTTCCATGGCCGATTTTACGAAGGCAGAGATAAAATTTGGGACCGATGGTTGGAGAGGCGTTATCTCTGAGAATTTTACCTTTAAAAATGTGGCCATCGCAGCTCAGGCCATTAGTGATTGGGTTAATCAGGACTTACAGGCGAAGCCTAAGGAAAGAAAACGAGTGGCTGTAGGTTATGATACACGTTTTTTGTCGGATGAATATGCCAAGATCGTCAGCTGTGTCCTCGCTCGTAATAGTGTTGAGGTCTATTTGTCCGATTCGGCCATTCCCACACCCGCTTTAAGTTTTGGTGTCCTTCGAACAAAGGCCGTGGCCGGTATTATGATCACGGCGAGTCATAATCCTGGCAGATTTAACGGTATCAAAATTAAGAATGCCCACGGTGGAGGTGCTTCTAAGGAAATTACGGATATCATTGAGGGGTATCTTTATAAGACAGATGTGCAAAGCATGAATTTTCAGGAAGCCCAAACAATAGGACTTTTGATTGTCCATGATTATAAAACGGATTATGTGGAATTCATTCGTCATTACATTGATCTTAAGAAAATTAAGATTTCGCGATATAAGGTTTTGACAGACGTCATGCATGGTAGTGCCCAAAGTTTAATGGCCGACATTTTAAAAGGGACAAGGATTCGTCTCTCATTAATGCGCAACGAGATTAATCCCTCTTTTGGTGGAGGGAAACCAGAGCCGGTTCTTGAATATTTAAGTGAAATTCTAAGACGTGTGAAGGAAGAAAAATTCGATTTGGGACTTGTTCTCGATGGGGATGCTGATCGTATCGCCGCGGTGGCAAGGGGCGGAGAATTCATCCATCCGCAAAAGATTTTGGGTTTGCTGATTCTTCATTTGGTACGCCATCGCGGACAAAAAGGGGGCGTTGTCAAAACGATTTGTGGCACAACGATGATTGATAAGATCGCCCAAAAGTTGGGTCTGAAGCTATACGAAACGCCTGTCGGATTTAAATATATTTCAGAGCTGATGGTAGCGCAAAAAATTGTGGCAGGTGGGGAAGAAGCGGGCGGTATGGGCTTTTCTGATTATATCCCTGAGCGTGATGGATCGCTTGCGGGGCTACTTCTTTTGGAAACGATGGTCTATCAGAAGAAAGATATCAAAAAGATTGTGGAGGAGATGGAGAAAGAATTTGGTCGATATTACTATGAGCGATTTGATTTAAAACTGGAGGCAGGAAGGACCTTTGATATTCATCGTTTTAAAGAGACAAAACAACTTTTAGGTAAGAAAGTAGTGGCTCGTAAGGATTATGACGGTGTTAAATTGCTTTGTGAAGATGAAAGTTGGCTGATGCTCCGTCCGTCTGGAACAGAGCCATTGGTGCGGGCCTATTCGGAAGCGAAATCACTAAAGCGAGCAAAACAACTCATTCAATACGGTGAAAAACTGTTACGTAATGAACTCTAATGGTCTATTGGCTTGCCCGTCTAATACTTTTTATTTTAACCAGGACAATTATACCGTTAACGGTTGTTGGCCGTGAGCATATCCCACCTGATCGCCGCTGTATTCTGGCAAGTAATCATCGAAGTTATCTCGATCCTTGTTTGATAGGTTATAGCCTTCCCTATCGCATTAGTTACATTGCCCGAGACTCTTTATATGAAAGCAAAATACTAGGTTTTTTATTGCGACAATTATGGGCCTACCCAATCCGTCGAGATTATGCGGATTTTCGGGCCATACGAGAGACATTTCGCCGATTAAAAAATGGCCATACCATTCTGATATTTCCTGAGGGAACAAGAGTCGAACGTGAATTCTCAAAAGAGCCAGAGCCTGGCATTGGACTGATTGCCGCTAAAAGCAAGGTACCGGTCATTCCTGTTTATATCGAAGGAACACAGAAAGCCCTTCCACCGAAAGCGAAAGTGCTGAAATATTCTCCTATAAAAATTGTTTTTGGTAGACCTGTGGGGTATAGTTCCACAGATTCGGCGTCCGTGATTACCCATAAAATCATTGAAGCGATTTATGCGCTTGCCCGCCAAGAGGATACGGCTTTCCGATAGGACTCGTCCTTCGCATATTTTATTTGACAAAATAAGTGATTTTGAGATAATGGTACACCTTAGAATCGGTCAAAGTTCTTAAACTCGCCGAAGTCAAAAAATTCTAAAGAAAAGAGGATGTGAGACAATGACAGATATTAAACAAATGAATATAACGGAGATGTATAACAGTTCTCTAAAAGATTTTCGGGAAGGGGAGATTGTTAAGGGAACGATTGTTGGCGTCAATGTGAAAGAAGTGGTGGTAGATATTGGTTTCAAATCAGAAGGCTTTATCCCCATGGATGAATTTCGCAATCGTGATGAATTGAAAATTGGGCAGACCATTGAGGTCCTCATTGAGACGGTGGAAGATGAGGATGGCCGTTTGATCCTCTCACGACTAAAGGCGGAGCGTATGCAAGGATGGATGCGCTTAGGGGATGAACTTAATGAAGGCGATGTGATTGAAGGTCGCGTTTTAAAGCAGGTCAAGGGTGGTTACATGGTGGATGTGAATGGGATTGATGCCTTCCTGCCGATGTCCCTTTCTTCGTTTCGCGGTATTCCCCTCCAAGAAATTATGGCCAACAAATTCAGTTTCCAAGTGGCTAAATTGAATAAACAACGTCGGAATATGATTTTATCACGTCGTGATTTAGTTCAGAAAGAACGCGAACAGGTTCGTGAGAAATTATGGGCTCAACTCGAGAAGGGACAGCGACGCAAAGGTACCGTCAAAGGCATAACGGATTTTGGAGCTTTCATCGATCTCGGTGGTATCGATGGCTTATTGCACATCACCGATATGAGTTGGTCTCGTATCAATCATCCTTCCGAGATCGTGAAGATTGGGGATAAGATTGAAGTCCTTATCCTTGATTTCGATAAGGAAAATTCCAAAGTATCTTTGGGCTTAAAGCAAATTGTGGCTAATCCCTGGACCAATATTTATGACAAATTCCCAACGGGATCACGGGTAAAGGGGAAGGTCGTGAATATTATGCCGTATGGTGTTTTTGTCGAGATCGATAAAGGAATTGAGGGGCTACTGCATTCCTCTGAAATCACTTGGCAAAAGAAGTTGGTGAATCCCCAGGAGATGTTTAAATTAGGCGATACGGTAGAAGTTCAAATCATCAATGTGGATAAAGATCAAAAGCGCATTTCGTTAAGCATGAAGCAGTTAGAAGCTAATCCATGGCAAGAGGCGAAGGAGAAATTACCGGTTGGCATGAAAGTGAAGACCATTGTTCGTGGATTCACCGAATACGGAGCTTTCGTCGAATTAGAGTCGGGGTTGGAAGGTATGATTCATGTCTCTGATATGTCATGGACGAAGAAGATTAATCATCCCCAAGACGTCTTGAAGAAAGGACAAGAGATAGAGGTCATTGTTTTAGCGGTCGATAGCGATAATCGAAAAATTACTTTGGGATTAAAACAGCTCACACCAAATCCTTGGCCAGAGATCGCGAAGAGGTTTCCGGTAGGAAGTGAAGTGGAGGCCGAAGTTGTGCTGAATTCGAATTTTGGCGTATTTGTGAAATTGGAGGATGAGGTTGAAGCCCTCGTCTATTCTTCAGAGATCGATAAGGAAAAAGCGATCGCCTTAAAGCCTGGTGAGAAGATTCGTGTTAAAATTATCAAGGTTGACGTCGAGCAAATGAAGATCGGCGTCAGTGCCAGGCTGTCATAAGTCACAGATTAACGCAAAAGATCAAAAATGCAGATGACCACTGAGTCAAGCGTGAGCATCTGTTTCTTTTTATCTGTGCCTATCAATCTACAATGACACCGCCTGAAGCTATTCAGAAAATTATTCGTGGTACAACAGAGATAATTGATCTTAACCTTCTTGAGAAAAAACTTAGGGAAAGCCAAAAGAGTAAAAAACCCTTGAAGGTGAAAGCTGGCTTTGATCCCACCGCTCCGGACATTCATTTAGGTCATTATGTTCTTCTTAAAAAATTAAAGCAATTTCAAGATTTAGGCCATGAGATTTATTTCCTGATTGGTGATTTTACGGCCCAAATCGGAGACCCTTCTGGCCGTGATCAAATGCGTCGTCAGATGGATGCTAAACAGATTATGAAAAATGCCAAAACCTATAAGACCCAAGCATTTAAAATTTTAGATCCTCAAAAGACAAAGATTGTTTTCAATAGTCGGTGGTTGAATAAATTAACTGCTCAAGAGGTGCTAGAGTTGTCAAGTCATTGTACGGTGGCGCAGATGTTAGCCCGAGCGGATTTTAAAAAGCGATTTGAAGAAAAGAAGGAGATTAGTCTTTTGGAATTTATTTATCCTTTGTTGCAAGGATATGATTCGGTTCATCTGAAAGCGGATATCGAATGTGGAGGGACAGACCAAAAATTTAATCTTTTGATGGGGCGCGAACTTCAGGAGACTTATGGTCAAGTTCCTCAGGTGATCATTATGATGCCCTTATTGGAAGGGACCGACGGTGTTCAGAAGATGAGCAAATCGTTGGGGAATTATGTTGGGATCAATGAAACGCCCAAAGAAATTTTTGGAAAAATCATGTCGATCAGCGATGAATTGATGTATCGCTATTATGAAGTGCTGACCGATTTTGATTTGTCGAAGGTCAAGACGATGCATCCCAAAGAGGCCAAACTGCAATTGGCAGAAGCAATGGTTCGTCAGTTTCACAATGATAAAGCCGCCTCCCAGGAGCTAAAAAATTTTGAACACACCTTTAGTCAGAAAGGGACTCCAACCGATATTGAAGAATTTGTCGTTAGTCCTACCGCAAAAAAATCCCTTATCGATATTCTCCTAGAGGCGAAATTGGTTGCCTCTCGTAATGAGGCAAGGCGGCTTTTGCAGCAGGGGGGCATTACCTATCAAAACACAAAAATCGAAGGAGAGGATTGGCCGTTGCAGGAAGGAATTTTGAAGGTTGGCAAACGAAGGTTTTTGAAACTCACCGTTAAATCTCCATAAGTACGTAACCCTAATATTATTAAATAATTATAATTATTAAAGGACGAACAAATTTCTTGACAAACATTATAGAGATAGTTATACTTGAAAACCTGTTATACTGGGATGAGTGTCTCTAAGTATAGTTTTGCCCCTGTAGCTCAGCCGGTAGAGCACGTCCTTGGTAAGGACGAGGTCACCGGTTCAAAACCGGTCGGGGGCTTGGATAGAGGACGAAAGCTATTGCGATGCGTGAAAAGATACAGTTTGAATGTACCGAATGTCGTCGGATTAATTATGCGAGTACGAAAGACAGAAAAAAGCATCCCGACAGGATAGAACTCAAAAAATATTGTCGCTTTTGTCGTAAGCATACGACTCACCGCGAACTCAAGAAATAAAATCACTATAAAGCCGTTTTTAGGCCTGTAGCTCCAATTGGTAGAGCGACGGTCTCCAAAACCGTGTGTTGTAGGTTCGAGTCCTACCAGGCCTGCGTTGAAAGAAAAGTCATGATATATGATAGGACGAGTAAAAAAATTTTTTTCAGAATTTGTCGTTGAACTTCAGAAGGTCTCTTGGCCGACGCGTTCGGAACTGTTAGACTCCACGTGGGTGATCATCATTAGTTCGACTTTCTTAGGAGTTGTTATCGCCATTATTGATTTCACTTTATCAAAATTTTTAGGATTGATTATTCGTTAGCGATGAGTATGAAATGGTACGTGGTGCATACCCAGACTGGGGCGGAAGAAAAGGCTAAGGCCGGTCTAGAAAGCAAGATGGCGAAGACAGACTTAAAGAATTATATCGGTGAGATTGTCGTCCCCACCGAGCAAGTTTCAGAAATACGCGGAGGCAAAAAAAGAATCACCTCACGGAAATTTTTTCCAGGCTATGTCCTCCTTAAAATGGAGATGAATAAAGAGAGCTGGTATTTGGTGAAGACGACCCCAGGGATTACAGGATTTATTGGACCGGGGCGAACGCCAGCGCCATTAACGGATGAGGAAGTTAATAATATCTTGAAGCGTACTCAAGATACGGAGACAAAACCAAGCCCCAAAATTATTTTTGATATTGGTGAACCCGTTCGTATATCCGAAGGACCATTTGCCAATTTTCACGGTTCGATCATGGAGGTCAATCCGGATCGAGGTAAATTGAAAGTCAGTGTTTCTATTTTTGGTCGTTCCACTTTAGTTGAAATGGAATACTGGCAAGTGGAGAAATTGTAAACATGGCTAAAGAAGTCGTCGCCCAAATCAAACTCTATGTTCCAGCCGGACAAGCCAATCCAGCACCACCCGTTGGTCCGGCCTTAGGTCAGCATGGTGTTAACATCATGGCCTTTTGTAAGGCCTTCAACGAACAGACGAAGGGAAGGGAGGGGTTAATTCTTCCGGCGATTATCACCGTCTATAAAGATAAATCTTTTGAGTTTGTGATTAAGTCTCCTCCGAGTTCTGTTTTAATTAAGAAAGCCGCTAATTTAGCCAAAGCCTCCAGTACAGCTGGAAAAGAGAAAATTGGTTCGCTGACACGAAAGCAAGTAGAGGAGATTGCGAAAACAAAATTAGAGGATTTAAATACAAGCGATCTGAAACAAGCGATTCGCATTATTGAAGGGACGGCCCGTAGTATGGGCATTGATGTTATGGATTAATCCAAGGACGTGATCTCATGTTGAAAGTAAGCAAACGAATGCAGGAAGGACTTAAGTTAGTGGATAAATCAAAGGATTATCCGTTGGCTGAGGCCATGGCAACGATTGTCCAGTTTCCGAAAGTCAAATTTGACGAGACCGTGGAGCTACATTTTCACCTCAATTTGGAGATAAAGGAATCAGACCAAGGCATCCGCGGTACAGTCATTTTGCCGCATGGGACAGGCAAAAAGGTTCGCATAGCGGTTTTCTGCAAAGGCGAACTGGCCCAAAAGGCAAGGGAATTGAATGTTGAGCATGTGGGTGCGGAAGATTTACTCGAGAAAGTGTCCAAAGGATTTATGGATTTCGACTGTATCATTGCCACTCCTGACATGATGAGAGATTTAAGTAAATTGGGTCGTATCTTAGGTCCTCGTGGTCTTATGCCTTCGCCGAAATCAGGAACCGTCACGATGGATGTGGTCAAGGCCATCCAGGATGTGAGAGCCGGTAAGGTGGAATTTAAATCGGATAAACAAGCCGGTGTGCATGTCGGCATTGGTAAACGTTCCTTCCCAACAGAAAAACTAATCGAAAACGCCAATCATATCATTGAAGCTGTTAATCATTTGAAACCCGCTTCTGTGAAAACCAATTTTATTAAAAGTATTTTTGTGTCAACGACAATGGGAGCGGGTATAAAGGTGGCATTAATATGAAAATCGGTCAACTTTTTCGTCAAAGTATGGCCAGAGAAGTTCAGGAAGGTCTCTCCAACAGCACGAGTATTTTTTTGATTACTTATCGAAATGTGTCAGGGGTGCAAATGAATAGTTTGCGTAAAGATTTGCGCAAAGTAGGGGCCCAGATGTATGTCACGCGCAACACGATAATTCGGCATGCTTTTAAGGATCGGGAAGGAAGTGAGCTTGTTAATAAGCTTGAGGGGACCACGGCGCTTGTGTGGAGCAATGCCGATAGCGCGAGAATTTCGAAGGTCTTGGTCAAGTTCATGGAGGATTTTAAGGGGGTATCTGTCCAGGGTGGCTTATTAAGCGGAAAAATTTTGGATAAGGTGGATATCAAACGAATCTCCGAGTTGCCTTCGCGAGAACAATTATTAGCGACACTTTTGAGAATTATGATATCACCACTGGCTCGGTTCAATGGGCTTTTGAATAGCAAGATACGAGATTTGTTGTCTATCATGAAACAGTTAAGCGAAAAAAAGGGAGGGAAGTAAAATGTCTCAGGATACAGTGGAGAAGAAAGCAACGGTTCAGCTTTCGCCAAAGCTGGAAGAAGTGGCCAAAACGATTGAAGGTATGACCGTTTTGGAGTTAGCCGATTTGGTGAAGGGATTAGAGGAAAGATTAGGGATCCAAGCCGCTATGCCTATGGCGGCAGGAATGGTTATGGGTGGTGCTCCGGCGGCTGGAACAGCTCAAGCCAAAGAGGAAAAATCGACATTCGATGTTATCTTAAAAGAGGCTGGAGCCAACAAGATTGCGGTTATTAAAGAAGTACGAGCGGCCACAAACTTAGGGTTAAAGGAAGCTAAAGATCTCGTTGAGGCTGCACCTAAGATGGTGAAAGAAGGCGCCACGAAAGAAGAAGCGGAAGACTTAAAGAAAAAGTTAGAAGCAGCGGGCGCTAAAGTGGAATTGAAATAATTTTATCTTACGTCATCGGCAATTTTAACGAGGGTAAGAAAGAAGGATTTTTTTTATCTTTTATGGCTTGGTTCATTAACGAAAATAACTAAACATAGAGAGATTTTTCCTATGAAAAAATTTAAGATGCGAAATTTTAGTAAATTTCCTGATAATTTTGAATTGCCGCAACTGTTAGATATTCAAGTTAAATCATATGAAGATTTTCTCCAGCGTGAGTGTGCGTCCGAAAAAAGGAAAGATCAAGGATTAGAAGAGGTCTTTCGAGAAGTTTTTCCGTTAGAAAGTTATGATGGACAAATCCGTCTTGAGTACATCAACTATTATTTGGGAAAGGAAAAATATTCAAGTAACGAATGTCAGCGTCGTAACATGACTTTTTCAGCTCCCTTGAAAGTCAAATTACGTTTGATTACGCCCGTCGATATTAAGGAACAAGAGGTTTACTTCGGTGACTTCCCGTTGATGACAGAGCGGGGGACGTTTATTATTAACGGCGATGAACGTGTGGTTGTCTCCCAGATTCAGCGGCCGCCAGGAGTCTCGTTTGAAGAGGAATTACACCCTACAGGCAAAAGCATTTATCACGGTCGCATTATTCCCTCACGCGGGGCTTGGTTTGAGATTAAGTATGACCTCAATGATGTGATGTTTGCCTATATCGACCGTCGACGAAATTTCCCGGCAACGCAAATTTTGAGAATCATGGGACTTTCCGGCAAGGAAGATATGCAGAAAATGCTGGGGGAGCAATATGAAAAATTAAAGCCGACCTTCGAGAAAGACCATACCACTAATAAGGAAGAAGCCCTCATCGATTTTTATCGTAAAATGCGTCCCACAGAACCAGCAACGGTTGAGGTTGCCGAGACGTTATTTTTTAGATTGTTCTTTGATCCCAAACGCTATGATTTAAGCAAGGTCGGTCGTCATATCATTAACCGCAAATTAGGATTGGATGTTCCCCTCGATAATCGTGTTTTGGATATTAGGACTGTTGTCGAGGTAATGCGGTATCTCATAGGTTTACGAGAAGGTCGTGGGGAAACGGATGACATTGACCACTTAGGGAATCGTCGTATTAAGACTGTTGGCGAATTAGTTCAAAATCAAGTACGTATTGGGTTGGCTCGTCTGGAACGCTCCATCAAGGAGCGTCTTATTGTCATGAGCAATTTTGAGAATTTGACGGCTCACCATTTGATTAATTCACGATTATTTTCTAATCAAATTCAAGACTTTTTTGCTCGAAGCCAGCTTTCCCAATTTATGGATCAAGTCAATCCATTAGCGGAAATGACGCACAAACGGCGGTTGAGTGCGCTGGGGCCTGGTGGTCTATCGCGAGAGCGGGCTGGTTTTGAAGTTCGTGATGTTCACCCCACCCATTATGGGCGTGTGTGTCCCATTGAAACTCCGGAAGGGCCCAACATTGGTTTGATTTCATCTCTTACAACTTGTGCGCGTGTCAATGAATTGGGTTTTATTGAGACACCGTATCGAAAAGTGGAAGAGGGCCGTGTTACCCGTAAGATGGAATATTTGACAGCCGATGTTGATCAAACCAAACATATTGCCCAGGCCAATGCTTTTGTTGATAAGGATGGTCATTTTGCGGAGAGGGAAATTGTTTGTCGCTATCGAACGGATTTTCCGAAAGTCAAACCGGAAAAGATTGAGTACATGGATGTATCACCGAAACAATTAGTTTCAGTCGCGGCTGCCTTAATCCCATTTTTAGAACATGACGATGCCAACCGTGCTTTGATGGGATCGAACATGCAGCGTCAAGCGGTGCCTTTGATGGTAACCGAAGTCCCTTATGTTTGCACAGGGATGGAAGAAAAAGTGGCAAGGGATTCAGGAGTGATCGTGGTGGCCAAGGAAAGTGGTCGTGTTAATCGTGTGGATGCCCGCGAGATTGTCATTGGCAATACGGTTTATCCTTTGAAGACATTTACGCGCTCGAATGCCAATACCTGTGTCCATCAGAAACCATTGGTGCAGGTGGGCGATTCTGTCGAAAAAGATCAAGTGATTGCCGATGGGATGGCTACCAAGGAC
>Ga0137796_10000118_pt1 | contig 48674 bp, 41 predicted proteins | sample OV2TP3_FD_97704 | JGI IMG/M metagenome (GOLD analysis project Ga0137796, IMG submission 97704) | reverse complement strand
CGACCGACTACATCGAAGACGAGCGGCAGCGGCTGCGGATGTACCGCCGCATCGCCGACGCGGGCGACGACGAAGGCGGGCTGCGGGCGCTCTACGCCGAGCTGGAAGACCGCTACGGGCCGCCGCCGCCCTCGGTGGAGAACCTGCTGCAGACTTCGGCGGTGAAGGCGACCGCGGAGCGGCTGCTGCTTGAATCGGTGGAGCGGCGGCATGATGAGGTGCTGGTGCGGTTCCACCCGGAGACGCGGGTGCGGCCGGAGCGGCTGGTGGGGTTCGTGCGCCAGACCAAGGGCGCGCGCCTTGAGCCCAGCGGGGCGCTGCGCTTTCCGGTCGAGCGCGGAGCCGCGGCACCGAAGCGCGACAAGCTCCGCGGCGGCTGGCTGGCGGCGCTGAGAAAGCGATTGCTGGGGCTGGAAGGGTAGGCTAGAATTTGATTTTGAATCCTGGGGAGAGTGCAATGAAACGGTTCCTGATAGCGGGCATCCTGGCCTTGGCGGCGGCGCTGTCTGTGGCCGCGCCAGCGCGGGGACAGGCGGCGCAGCAGCACGAGGAGTCCAACAACCGCGCGGTGCTGGAGCAGATTGTGGCGCGGGTGAACAACCAGATCATCACGCAGACGGACCTGGAAGTGGCGCGGCAGCGGCTGCGGAACGAGATGAGCCAGCAGTTGAGCGGCGCCGAGCTGGAGCAGAAGTTTCAGGAGGCCGAGGCCGACGTGCTCCGCGACCTGATTGACCAGTACCTGCTGGTGCAGCGCGGGGAAGACCTGGGCCTGTCGGTCGAGCCCGAGGTCATCCGCTACTTCGACAACATGCGGCAGGAGCTGAAGCTGCCCAGCATGGAAGAGGTGGAGCGCTACTTCGCCCAGCGCGGCATGTCGTTCGAGGACTACCGGCAGGAAGTGCGCAACCAGATCATGACGCGCATGGTGATGCAGCGCGAGGTGGCGGGCCGGGTGCTGTTGGACGAGCAGGCGGTGCGCGACTACTACCTGCAGCACCGCGAGGAGATGGCGCGGCCGGAGCAGGTCCACCTGCGCGAAGTCCTGGTGTCGACCGAGGGCGCGACCGGCGAGGCGCTGGCGGCACGCGAAGAGCGCGTGCGCGAGGTGCTGGAGAAGATCCGCAAAGGCGAGCCCTTCGAGGAAGTCGCCAAGCAGTACTCCGACTCGCCCACGGCCAGCGAGGGCGGCGACCTGGGCCTGTTTGACCCCGACAAGCTCTCCAGCTCCATCCGCGACGTGGTGATGAAGCTGCGCGCCGGCGGCGTCACCGACCCGCTGCGCACGCCTCAGGGCTTCCTCATCCTGCAACTGGTCGAGCACTACGCCGCCGGCGTCCCGCCCTTCGAGCAGGTGGAGAGCGAGATCCGGCAGAAGCTCTACTTCGACCAGGTGCAGCCGGCGCTGCGCGAGTACCTCTCGCAGATGCGCCGCGAGAACTACGTCATGGTGGCCGCGGGCTACACCGACACCGGCGCCGTGGAAGACGAGTTCAAGCCCGGGGCCGTGCGGCGCGGCAGCCGGCGCGCCCGCAAAGGCGAATGACAGTTGGATGAAACAGCTCTTCGTCTCTGACCTTCCCCAGCAGGAAAACCAGACCATCACCGCCTTTTTCCTGGTGCAGATGAAGTCGCTGCGCACCACCCGTGAGGGCAAGCCCTACCTGGCGCTGCGGCTGGGCGACCGCACCGGTACCGTCGAGGCGCGCATGTGGGACGAAGCGGACGAAGCCGCCGCCGAGTTCGACCAGAGCGACGTGGTGAAGGTCGAGGGCACGGTCGAAAACTACCGGGGCGAGGTGCAGCTCAAAGTCCGGCGGCTGCGCCGCGCCAAGCCCGACGAAGTCGAGCCCGTCGATTTCCTCCCGCAGACCCAGGAAGACGTCGAGGCGCTCTACGCCGAGCTGCTGACGGTCGCCCGCGGCCTCTCGAACGAGCACCTGCGCGCGCTTGTGCTCGCCGTGCTCGAAGACCCGGAGCTCATGCCGCGGCTCAAGCGTGCCCCTGGCGCCAAGACCATCCACCACGCCTTCATCGGCGGGCTGCTCGAGCACGTGGTCTCGCTCTGCCGCCTGTGCCGGCTGGCGGCGCAGAACTATCCCGAGATTGACCTCGACCTGCTCCTCACCGGGGCCGTCCTGCACGACCTCGGCAAAATCTACGAGCTCAGCTACGAGCGCGCGCTCGACTACACCACCGAGGGCAACCTCCTCGGCCACATCTCCATCGCTCAGGACATCCTCACGCGCAAGATGGAGGCCATCCCCGGCTTCCCCGAGCGCCTGCGCGCCCTGGTGCTGCACCTGCTCTTGAGCCACCACGGGCGGCTCGAGTTCGGCTCACCCGTCACCCCCAAGCTGCGCGAGGCGGTGCTGCTCAACTTCCTCGACGACATTGATTCCAAGATGGAGGCCATGCGCGCCTCGCTGGCCGCCGCTGACTCCGCCGAGCGCGAAAGCGATTGGACCGAGTGGAACCGGGCGCTGGAACGCCCCGTGCTGCGCCGCGAGCGCTTCCTGGGCGAGGAGCCGGTGAAAGCCCTGCCCAAGGGCGAGTCCGGAAAACTCTTTGAGGGCGAACCCGCGCCCCCGGCAAAGAAAGCATGAAGCGCCGCGAACCGCTCCCGCGCAAGACGTTTTTCGACCTGCCGCCGCTCGAGCTCGAGTGCATGAAGGCGCTGTGGGCCCAGGGCGAAGCCAGCGTCAAGGACATCCGCGCCCACATCAACGGCTCCAACGGCCGCGCCCTCGCCTACACCACCATTGAAACCATCATGGACCGCCTCGCGCGCAAGGGCGCCGTCGCCCGCCGCAAGGTCGGCCGCGCCCACCGCTACACTCCGCAGTACCAAGCCGCCGCCGCCCGCGCCGACGCCGTCTCCGCCCTCGTCCACCATTTCTTCGCCGGCTCCCGCCGCGCCCTCGCCTCCTACTTGGCCGGCGAACCGATAGCCGAGCCCACACCTCGTGTCACACCGCGTCCCGCGAGTCGGCCTGTTTCCAGTGCTCCTCTCGCGCCGGCGCGTCGGCCGGAACCGGCGGCGCGTAGGCCCGCAGAATCAAGCAAAGTTCAGGCTGAGACCACCCACCGCCGTCTGGACACCTCGCTTCTTTAACGGTCGGCCTGTTCGCGGGCGCGGAAATCAGGCAAAATATTCGTCCTATGCTGGAGCGATACAACGAGCTGCGCATCCGGGAGGGCTACCGCATCCGCCCCGCGGCGGTGCTGGCGCCCATGGCCGGCGTCACCGACACCGTCTTCCGCAGGCTCATCCGTGAGCAGGGAGGCTGCGGCCTGCTGATGACCGAGTTCACCAGCGCCGACGGTCTCGCCCGGGCGCGCGAACGTACGAAGAAGTACCTCTATTTCTCCGCAGACGAGCGGCCCATCGCCGCCCAGCTCTTCGGCGCGGCCGCCGCCACCCTCGCCGCCGCCGCCGCTGAAGTCGAAGCGCTGGGCTTCGACCAGGTCGACCTCAACCTCGGCTGCCCGGCCAAGAAAGTCATCAAGTGCGGCGGCTCCGGCCTGCTGCGCGACCTCAGCCTGCTCGAAAAAATTCTCCGCGCCGTCCGCGCCGCCGTCCGGATCCCCTTCACCCTCAAGATGCGCTCCGGCTGGGACGAAACCTCCGTCGTCGTGCGCGAGGTGGGCCGGCTGGCCGAGGACTGCGGCGTCGAGGCCATCGCCCTCCACGGCCGCACCCGCACCCAGGGCTACTCCGGCCGCGCCGACTGGAGCCTCATCGGCGAATTGAAAGCCACGGTGCGCATTCCGGTCATCGGCAACGGCGACGTCAATAGGCCCGAAGACGCCGCGCGCATGTTCCGCGAAACCGGCTGCGACGCGGTGATGATCGGCCGCGCCGCCGCCTCCAATCCGTGGATCTTCCGCCAGATGCAGCAGTACTTTTCCACCGGCCGCTACGACCAGCCCTCCGCGCTCGACCGCGGACGCCTGCTGCGCGAGTTCTTCCGCCGTCTGCTCGACCCCGCGACGGCGGAACTCCTCGCCGACGACCCGCTCGGCAAGATGAAGCAGTTCGCCAGCCGCTTCACCCACTCCGTCCCCGGCGGCGCCGCCCTCCGCAAGTCCATCTATGAATGCCGCCGCGCGGACGACGTGCTCGCCCGCGTGGATGAGTTCTTTTCGAATTCGACCGCAACTACACCGGAGACGGACCGGACTTTGACCGGAGTTGCGGGGGATTAGGCCGCTTATGGCGGAAAAGAACACCAGCGCGGGCGCCGAGCGCCGCCGCAGCCACCGCCTCGAGGTGGCGCTGCCTCTGCTCGTCCGCGGCCGCGACGCCTACGGCGCCGCCTTCGAAGACTCCGCCGCCAGCTACGACCTCAGCCGCGAGGGTGCCAGCTTCCGCACCCGGCGCGAGCTGCAGCTTGGCCAGTCGCTCGACCTCATCATCCCCCAGCACCGCCCCGGCCGCCCCGACGCCGCCCACGACTTCGAAACCACCGGCGAAGTCCGCCGCCTCATCCCCCGCGGCGACGACGAGTGGGAGGTCGGCGTCCTCTTCACCGGCCCCCGCCTCCGCACCTACGTCCCTGAATCCGCCTGAAGAAAATAGACTCGTCAGGGCACGGCTTCAGCGGTGCCGGAAGTCGTGCAAAAAAAATCAGGGGCTTCAGCCCCTGAGGTCTGCCTTTTCTCTTTTCTATTTTCTGATTTCTATTTTCGCTTCCCGTCAGCTGCCGAGGGCTTTTTCTTCCTGCAGTCTTCTGTACGCTTCGCTGCGAGTGAGCCCCAGCTCCCGCGCCACCGCCTTGAGCGCCGCCTTGAGGTCCAGCCCTTTGCTCTTCACCAGCCGCTCCACCCGCGCCCGCACTGTAGGCTCGGCCGCCGGCGCCGGCTTTGCATCGCCCCCCGCGGCCGGCGGGCCCACCAGCACCGTCATCTCGCCTTTCAGATCCCGTTTCCGCGCCAGCGCGGCCAGCTCCGTCAGCGTCCCGCGGTGGAACTCTTCGTGCAGCTTGGTCACTTCGCGCGCCAGCACCGCGTGGCGGTCGCCCAGCACCGCCGCCATGTCGGCTAATGCTTCCGCCAGCCGGTGCGGCGCTTCGTAGAACACCAGCGTCGCCGTCTCGCGCTTGAGCTCGCTGAGCGCCTTGCGCCGCTGCGTCCGCCGCGGCGGCAGGAAGCCGATGAAGTGGAACTTCTCGATGGGCAGCGCCGAAGCCGCCAGCGCCGCCGCAAACGCCGTCGGGCCCGGCACCGGCACCACCGGAATCCCGTGCCGCACCGCCAGCGTCACCAGGTGATGCCCCGGGTCGGAGAGCGCCGGCATCCCGGCGTCGGAGACCAGCGCCACCCGCGCGCCTTCTTCCAGCTCCAGCACGATCTCCGGCGCCCGCACGATTTCGTTGTGCTCGTGGTAGCTCACCAGCCGCTTCGCCACGCCGTAATGCCCCAGCAGCTTGGCCGTCTGCCGCGTGTCTTCGCAGGCGATGACGTCGGCTTCCTTCAGCACCCGCAGCGCCCGCAAGGTAATGTCTTCGAGGTTGCCGATGGGCGTCGCCACCAGATACAGGCAGCCGCCGTTCAAGTTCTTCGGCGGGACCACGTAGGTTTGCGTGCGAATCGCCATGGCAAGTCCGAGGCTGGCCTCTCCCCGCCCAAAAGTCTAGCACAGCCCAACGTCCCCGGCTCTCTTTTCGCCCGCTGGGGTCGCCACTTCAGTGGCGATATGGGCGATAGCTCCCATCTTGTCATTCCGAGCCTGTCCCCCCGCTCTCCGGGGGAGCAGGCGAGGAACCCGCTTTTCGTCTTCACGAGTTACGAGTCACGAGTTACCAGTTACGTCTTTCCCTGCTCCCCGCCTTGCCACCTTCCGCGCCGCTGGCTACAATCGAATCGCTATGCCCCTCTACGAATACGAATGCGCCCGCTGCGGCAAGCGCTTCGAGCTGCTGCAGAAGTTCTCCGACCCGCTCACCGCCACCTGCGCCTGCGGCGGCGCCGCTCACCGCCAGCTTTCCGCCCCCGCCATCCAGTTCAAGGGCAGCGGCTTCTACGCCACCGACTACGCCCGCAAGTCCGCTCCCGCCGACAAAACCGACGGCAAGGGCGCCGACTCCAAAGCTGGACCGAAACCCGCACCCGCGGCAAAGTCGGAAGACAAGAAAGCCTCCACTCCCGCCTCCACCGATTAGCCGCAGACACCGGCTAAGCACGTTGTGCTATGTACTAAATACTTTCTTTGTGCCTTTGTGTCTTGGTGGCTAACTCTTGTTTGACTTGAGGTAGGTCCGCACCACCCGGCTCAGCTCCGCGTTCTTCCCCGCGAAGTGCAGCGTCGCCCGCAGCAAGCCCGCCTTGCTCCCCGCGTCGAACCGCTCCCCGCTGAACGCCACCGCGTACATCGGCTTCTCCGCCGCGTAGCGCGCCAGCGCATCGGTCAACTGAATCTCCCCGCCGCGTCCCGGCGGCGTCTCCGCCAGGATGTCGAAAATCTCCGGCTCCAGCACGTAGCGCCCCACGATGACCCAGGGCGAAGGCGCCTGCCCCGCAGAGCGGGGCTTCTCCACCAGCCCGCGCACGCGGAAGAGCCACTGGCTCTCCAGCGGCTCCACCTTCATCACCCCGTAGCTCGCAATCGCCGCCCCGCGCACCTTCTGCGTCGCCACCACGCACCCGCCGCGCCCGGCGTGCACGTCCAGCAGTTGCCGCGTGCACGGCACCCGCCCGTCGATGACCTCGTCGGGCAGCAGCACCGCGAACGGCTCCCCGCCCACCAGCGCGCGCGCGCACCCCACCGCGTGACCCAGTCCCAGCGGCTTCTTCTGCCGCACCGCGACCATGTTCGCCAGCTCCGCCACCTCCCGCACCGCGCGCGCTTCCGCCTGCTTGCCGCGCGCCACCAGCTCCCGCTCCAGCTCCGGGTTGGCGTCGAAGTGGTCTTCGATGACCTCCTTGCCCGGGCTCGTCACCAGGATGATTTCCTCGATCCCGCTCGCCACCGCCTCTTCCACCGCGTACTGGATGAGCGGCCGGTCCACCAGCGTCAGCATCTCTTTCGGCTGCGCCTTGGTCGCCGGCAGAAACCGCGTGCCTAAACCAGCAACTGGGATGACAGCTTTCCTCACATGACGGGCTGCCCTCATCGGTAGCTCCCTGCTCCTGACCCGCCGAAGTCCTTTGGACGTAGGCGGGCCAGCCCCGCCACCGGGATGACCGCCTTCCGCATATGCCTCGTCATTTTCATGTGCGCATTCTAACAAACGCTCTGTCTTTCTCCGCGCTTTCTCTCGCAGCGAGGCGAAGCCGAGCGAAGACCCTGTCGGAGACCCTGAGCGAGCATAGCGAGTCGAAGGGAGCGAAGCCCCGCGCAGCGGGCGCAGTTGAAGGGTGCGCCTCTGCGGTAGTTTTTTCATCTGTGTTCATCCGTGTTCATCCGTGGTTTCAAAATGCTACGATAGAAGCCGATGCCCCGCATCCTTGCCATCGAATCCAGTTGCGACGAGACCGCCGCCGCCGTCCTGGCCGACGGCGCCCGCATCCTTTCCAACATCGTCAGCTCCCAGGTCGACCTCCACGCCAAGTACGGCGGCGTCGTCCCCGAGCTCGCCTCCCGCGCCCACGTCGAGAAAATCGTCCCCGTCGTCCGCGAAGCCCTCGCCGCCGCCAGCGTCGCCTTCCCCGACCTCGACGCCATCGCCGTCACCCGCGGCCCCGGCTTGGTCGGCTCGCTGCTCGTCGGTGTCAGCTATGCCAAGGCGCTGGCCTGGTCGCTGGGCAAACCGCTCATCGGGGTCAACCACCTCGAAGGCCATATCCACGCCGTCCTGCTCGAAGCCGCGCAGCGCGGCGAGCTCGACAAGATCGAGTTTCCCCTCGTCACCCTCGTTGTCTCCGGCGGCCACACCGCGCTGTATCACGTTGACCGCGCGCGATTGGAAGACGCCGACGGCTTCCGCTACCACTACAAGCTCGTCGGCCACACCGTCGACGACGCTGCCGGCGAAGCCTACGACAAAGTCGCCAAACTCCTCGGCCTCGGATACCCCGGCGGCCCCGTGATTGACCGCCTGGCCCGCCGCGGCGACTCCGAGGCCATTGTCTTCACCCGCCCCAACATCAAGCGCGGCCGCCCCTACGACTTCAGCTTCAGCGGCATCAAGACCGCCGTCGTCCGCCTGGTGGAGAAAAACGGGCTGCGGGACGAAGCCGAGCAGCGCCGTACCTCGCGCCAGTCGGCGCCGGCGCGCCCGATGGAAGAGCTCTGCACCCAGCCGACCTTCGACTTGCTCGCCAGCTTCCAGCGCGCCGTGGTCGAAGACTTGACCGAGCGCACCCTGGCCGCCGCCGACGACCTTGAAGCCCGCGCCGTCTTTGTCTCCGGTGGCGTCGCCGCCAATTCCCTCCTGCGCAAAATCTTCGCCCAGGAGTGCGCCGGCCGCGGCGTGCCGGTGTTTTTCCCTTCGGTTCAGCTCTCGACCGACAACGCCGCCATGATTGCCGCCGCCGCCTGGCCCCGCTTCCTCGCCCGCGACTTCGCCGGCCTCGACCTCAACGCCGACCCCGCCCTCCCCCTCGGCGCCTCGTAGCGAGGCGAAGCCGAGCGAAGACCCTGAGCGGAGCCGCGCCAAGCGGGGCGGAGTCGAAGGGCGTGTTGTCTTTCCGTTGCACGTTGCACGAGGCGGGTTGCGCGACTAGAATGACGCTTCGCCATGCTCATCCTCCTCACCCTGTTCACCCTCGGCCTCCTGCACGGCCTCGGGCCCGACCACCTCGCCGCCCTCGCCGCGCTGGTGAGCAAAGATGCGAACGAACACGCCGCGCGCCGGCGCCTCGCCTGGCTCGGCGTCCGCTTCGGCCTCGGCCACGTGACCACGTTGCTGCTGCTCGCCGGCGTCGTCTGGGCGCTGGGGCGTAACATCCCCGACGGCTGGCAGCGCGGCCTCGAGCAGGCCGGCGCCGTCGTCCTCATCTTTCTCGGCGGCTGGCTCTTGGCCGAGGTCTTCCGCCGCCGCGTCGTCGCTCACTCCCACGCCCACTCGCACGAGCACAGCCACGGCCCGCTCGAGCATGACCACTGGCACCTCCACGTCGGCTCGAAGGCTCACGCCGCCCACCGCCACCCCCACCTGGCCATGGTCGTCGGCGGGCTGATGGGCTTCAGCGGCGCCCGCGCGCTCCTGCTCGCCGTGCCGGTAGTGCTGGCGCAAAGCGCCTTCGACGCCGCCGGACGCATCCTCGCCTTCGGCCTCGGTATCATGGTCTCGATGGCGCTCGCCGGCTGGCTGGCCCACGCCGCCTTCTCGCGACTGGCGCGCACGCCCGCCTACGCGCGCCTGCTGGTCAGCGCCACCGGCCTGCTGAGCGCTGCCCTCGGTTTCTACTGGCTGGCCCGCTTCTCCGGTTGATGTGGGCAGCCTCAGCGGCTAAAGCCGAAGGGAGAATAGCGGTCACTTGATGTCAGGCCTGAAGGCCTGACCCCATGGGGCTCGGGCGAAGTTTCCGTTGGGGTCGGGGCTTCCAGCCCCGACATTTGAGACCGCCGAAGTTATGGGGGGCTTTAGCCCCTGAGGTCATTTATCCTCTACCGTTCAACCCAGCGGCTCCAGCCGCTGGGCCATTGACTCCATGCGCATCGCCATTGACACCGGCGGAACCTTCACCGACTGCGTCTACCTCCGCGGCGGCCGCCTTGAAATCCTGAAAGTTTTTTCCACGCCCGCCAATCCCGCCCGCGCCACCGCTCAGGCTGTCGACGCGGTTCAGCGGCGCCTGAGAACCGCCGCGCCGGTTGAGCTTCTCCACGGCACCACCGTCGGCACCAACGCTCTGCTCGAGCGCCGCGGCGGCCGCATCGCGCTGGTCACCACGGAAGGCTTTGAGGACGTCCTGGTCATCGGACGCCAGGCCCGCCCCGAGCTCTACAACTTCTTCGTCCAGAAGCCCCCGCCGCTCGTCCCCGCCGCCCGCCGGCTGGGTCTGCGCGAGCGTGTCGCCGCCGACGGCCGCGTCCTCATCCCGCTCGCGCCCGCCGCGCTGGCTCGCCTGCGCAACGCCGTTCGCAAGCTGCGCCCGCAAGCGGTCGCCGTCTGCCTCCTCTTCTCCTATCTCAACCCGGCCCACGAGCGCCGCGCCGCCCGCGCGCTGCGCTCCCTCGGCGTGCCGGTAAGCGTCTCCCACGAAATCCTCCCGGAGTTCCGCGAGTTCGAGCGCACCTCCACCGTTGCCGTCAACGCCTACCTGATTCCCGTGATGGGCCGCTACCTCAGAGAAGTGGAGCGTGTCGTCGAAGCGCGGGCTGGCCTGCCCCGACGCAGCCCGAAGGGCAAAGTCGGGGTCATGCAATCGAGCGGCGGGACTGTCTCGGCGCGTGTCGCCTCCGTGCAGCCGGTGCGCACGCTGCTCTCCGGCCCGGCCGGCGGCGTCGTGGGCGCGCAGTCGGTCGCTGAGCGCGCCGGCTTCGACCGCATCATCAGTTTCGACATGGGCGGGACTTCCACCGATGTCGCGCTCATCTCGGGTGCGGTCAACATCACCAACGAGGGCAGCGTCGGCGGTGTCCCCGTCGCCGTCCCCATGCTCGACATCCACACCGTCGGCGCCGGCGGCGGCTCGCTCGCCTGGTTCGACGAAGGCGGCGCGCTGCGCGTCGGCCCGCAGTCGGCCGGCGCCGACCCCGGGCCCATCTGCTACGGCCGCGGCCGCCAGCCCACCGTCACGGACGCGCACCTGCTTCTCGGCCGGCTCGACCCGCACCAGTTCCTCGGCGGCGAGTGGCGGCTCGACGCTGACCGCGCTCACCGCTTCGCCCGAGAGTTTCTTCGCAAAGCGCCGGGCTTGCGCAGCCTCGATGCGCTGGCTGCCGGCATCGTCGGCGTCGCCAACGCCACCATGGAGCGCGCCATCCGCGTCATTTCCATCGAGCGCGGCCACGACCCGCGCGAGTTCGCCCTGGTGGCCTTCGGCGGCGCCGGCGGCCTGCACGCCTGCGACCTCGCTGCCGCCCTCGGCATCCCCCGCGTGCTCGTCCCCAAGTTCCCCGGCACGCTCTCCGCACTCGGCATCCTCGCCTCCGACGTGGTCAAGGACTACTCCCGCACTGTATTGTGGCCTGTGGCCGAGGCGCACGCGTTGAAGTCGAAGCTCGAGTCCGCCTTCCGCCAGCTAGAACGTGCCGCGCGCGCCGACCTCGCCCGCGAAGGTTTCGCACCCGCCCGCCAGCGCCTGCTGCGCCAGCTCGACCTCCGCTACCGCGGCCAGGCCTTTGAGCTGACGGTGCCTTACACACGCGACTTCATCCGCAGCTTCCACGCCGCCCACGCCCGCCGCTACGGCTACTCCGACCCCGAGCGCGCCATCGAAGTGGTCAACGTGCGCCTGCGCGCCCTCGGCCTGACTCACAAGCCCGCCGTACGGGCAGCACGTGGAGCCAGCGCACGACCACCGGCCGAGGCGCTCTTCAAGCGCGCCCGCGCCTATTTCGACGGACGCTGGCGCGACACCAACTTCTACATCCGCGAGCGCCTGCGCGCGGGCAACCGCATCGGCGGCCCCGCCGTCCTCGCCGAGTACAGCGGCACCACCGTCCTGCCGCCCGGCTGGCGCGCCCGCGTCGACGCGTTCGAGAATCTGGTGCTGGAGAAGTAATGCCCGACCCGGTCAAACTCGAAATCTACAAGAACCTCTTCCACGCCACCGCGGAGGAGATGGGCGCGGCGCTGCGCCGCACCGCCTTCTCGCCCAATATCAAGGAGCGCCGCGACTACTCCTGCGCCGTCTTCGACGCCCGCGGCCAGGTCGTCGCCATGGGCGACCACATGCCGGTCCACCTGGGCTCGATGCCGATGTCGGTCGCCGCCGCCGTCGAAGCCCTCCGCCTCAACGAAGGCGACATCGCCCTGCTCAATGACCCCTTCGCCGGCGGCACGCACCTCCCCGACATCACGCTGGTCATGCCGGTGTTCATCGGCCGCGGCCGCCGTCCGCAGTTTTACGTCGCCAGCCGCGCACACCACGCCGACGTGGGCGGCGCGCAGCCCGGCTCGATGGGTCTCTCGCGCGACATCTACCAGGAAGGCCTGCGCATCCCGCCGGTGAAGATTGCCGAGCGCGGCCACCTCCGCCGCGACGTGCTTGGCCTGCTGCTCGCCAATGTGCGCACGCCCGTCGAGCGCGAAGGCGACCTGACCGCGCAGGTGGCCGCCTGCCGCCTGGGCGCGCGCCGCCTCGACGAAATGGTCGCGCGCTACGGCCTCGCCGAAGTCCGCGCCTACACCGCGCACCTGCTCGACTACTCCGAGCGCATGATGCGCGCCACGCTCCGCCGCATCCCGCCGGGCAGCTACGCCGCCGAAGACTTCCTCGACGACGACGGCATCTCCGACGCGCCCGTGCCCATCCGCGTGCGCATCACGATCCGCGGCGGCCGAGCGCAAGTCGACTTCACTGGCTCGGCCCCGCAGGCCACCGGCAGCATCAACGCCGTCCGCGCCATCACCGTCTCGGCGGTGTTCTACGTCTTCCGCTGCCTGGTGCCGGGCGAGACGCCCGCCACCGCCGGCCTGCTGCGGCCGATTGAAGTCCTCACCCGGCCGCGCACGGTGGTGGACTCGGAGCCGCCCGCCGCCGTCGCCGCCGGCAACGTCGAAACCTCGCAGCGCATTGTGGACACCTTGCTGCGCGCGCTGGCCAAGGCCATCCCCGACCGAATCCCCGCCGCCAGCCAGGGCACGATGAACAACTTCACCTTCGGCGGTCTCGGCAAAGATGGACAAGCGTTTGCCTACTATGAAACCATTGCCGGCGGCATGGGCGCGCGCCCCGGCCTCGACGGCCTCGACGCCATCCACACCCACATGACCAACTCGCTCAACACGCCCATCGAAGTGCTGGAGTCGTTCTATCCCGTGCGTGTCCACCGCTACGGTTTGCGCAAGAACTCAGGCGGCGCCGGGCGCTGGCGCGGTGGCGACGGCGCGGTGCGCGAGGTCGAGTTCCTCACCGACGCGCAGTTCGCGTTGCTGGCCGACCGGCGCACCTTCCCGCCCTACGGCCTGGCCGGCGGCGCGCCCGGCAAGCTCGGCCAGAGCCTTTGGGTGAAGTCGAGCGGTCAAGCGGTCCGCCTGCCGGGCAAGTGCACGGTGAACGCGCGCGCCGGCGACCGCGTTATCATCCTCACACCCGGCGGCGGCGGCTGGGGACGAAGAATCGGAAGGCGAAAACAGAAAAGAGAAAATAGAAAATAGGGAGAACGAAGAGGAGCACTGCAGATGAGCGAGAAACTAAGCAGGAGAGAATTTGTTGGCGGTGTGGCAGGGCTTGGCCTCGCGGCGGCGGTGGCGCCAGCGGCGATGGCGCAAGGGAAGAACAAGTCGCAGGTGGGGAAAGGGCGGCCGCTGATTGTCTCCACCTGGCGGCAGGGCAAGCCCGCGAACGAGAAGGCTGCAGAGGTGATGGCCGCCGGCGGCAGCCTGCTGGACGCGCTGGAGGAGGGCATCAAGACCGCCGAGCTCGACCCCGACATCATGTCGGTTGGCTACGGCGCCTACCCCAACGAGGACGGCGTGGTCTCGCTCGACGCCGTCATCATGGACGGGGCCACGCACCGCGCCGGGGCGGTGGGCGCGCTCGAAAAAATCGCCACGCCCATCTCGGTCGCCCGCCGCGTGATGGAGAAGACCTACCACACCTTTCTCGCCGGCGAGCACGCTTTGCGCTTCGCCCTCGACGAAGGCTTCGAGCCGCAGCAGTTACTCACGCCCAAGGCCCTCGAAGCCTGGATGAAGTGGAAGGCCGACCCCAAGCGCAAGTTCCACCGCCGCGGCGACCCCTCGCGCCGCTACATCACCCGGCCCGAGCCGCAACCCACCGCCGCGCTGGCCACTCCCGAGCTCGACGACGGCGACACCATCACCATGGCCATTCTCGACGCCAAGGGCAACCTCGCCGCCGGCGGCTCCACCTCCGGCCTGCGCTGGAAGGTGCCGGGGCGCGTGGGCGACGTGCCGCTCATCGGCTCCGGAATTTTTGTCGACAACACCGTGGGCGCCGCCGGGGCCACCGGCGACGGCGACGAGATGCAGAAGTTCTGCACCAGCGTGGTCATCGTCGAGCGCATGCGCAACGGGATGGACCCGCAATCGGCCTGCGAGTCGGTGCTGCAGTGGATTCTCGACTTCCACCCCGACACCAAAGAAATCGAAGCCTGCGTCTACGCTATCTCGAAGAAGGGCGAGTACGGCGCCGCCTCCATCCGCCCGGGCGATTTCACCTACGCCGTCTGGGAACCCGGCGTCAGCGAGCTCCGCAAAGCCCCGTCGATCTTGTAGCGCAGGTTGCCCGAGAGCGTCCGAAGGATGTGTCTTCGAGGGCTACCTGCGGCTTGCCCGACGCAGGCTGGCCTGAAAGACCGCGGGTACCCTTCGACTTCGCCCCGACTGTGTCGGGGCTTCGCTCAGGGAACCCGAGCTACCAAATACAAGGAGACCCGCGCGGCGGAATGCCCGCGGGCTGAACTTCACGCGGCAATCGGTTTGGGACGGACCTAATCGAGGGCGGGGAGCTTGAGCTTCTTGCCGAGCGCTTTTTCGAGCGCCTGCTCGACCGTGGTCTCGGTCACGTTGCGCGCCACCGCCAGCTCGGCCACCAGCAGCTGCCGGGCGCGGTCGAGCATTTTCTTCTCGCGGAAGCTGAGGATCTTGTCCTGGCTGAGGATGACCAGGCTCTTGAGCACGGCGGCGACCTCGTAGGGCGAGCCGGTGCGCATCTTCTCGGAGTTCTGCTTGAAGCGCGACTTCCAATCGCGGGCCGAGTCGTTCCTGCCGTTCTTGATGGCGTGCATCACCCGCGGCACTTCGGCGGGCTTGATGATGCGCCGCAGCCCCACGCAGTCGGCGTTCACGCAGGGCACGGTGACGCGCAGCCCGTTCGACAGGATGCGCACCGAATAGAAATGCTCCGCCCGCCCGTTGAAGTGATTGTGGGTGATATTCTCGATGACCCCGACGCCGTGATTCGGATAGACGACCTTGTCCCCGACTCTAAAGTCCATACGGTTTCATCCCCGCAGTTGGTGAGGACTTCATTGTACGGAGAAACTTGCCCGAAGTCAAGAACCATGTTTCAAGTTCTTCCCGCGATTGCGTCGCGCGGCGCGGTTGTCTATACTGGGCGGGCCAGGATCCCGAGAAGCCTGTCTGAAATCTTTCGAGGAGTTTCCCGGATGGCGGAGCCGACCCAGTCGGACGCGGCGCAGCGCATCAAGCGCAAGCTGGAAGAAGAAATCGTGCAGCTCGAACGTGAGCTCCACGCCGAGCTGCCCAAGGAAATCGCCAAGGCCCGCGCCCACGGCGACCTGAGCGAAAACGCCGAGTACAAGTTCGCCAAGGAGCGCCAGCACTTGGTTGGCATGCGCCTGCAGCAGTTGCGCAAGCGCCTGGCCGACCTCTCGCTGGTCAACCTCGCCAAGATTCCCCGCGACGCCGTCGGCTACGGCAGCCGCGTCACCCTGCTCGACACCGAAAAGGGCGGCGAGCTCGGCTACCAGCTTGTGACCGCCGAGGAGTCCGACGTCGCCCAGGGGCTCATCTCCACCACCTCGCCCATCGGCCGCGCCCTGCTGGGCAAGCGGCAGGGCGACGTCGTCCGCGTCCAGACTCCGGCCGGCAACCGCACCTTCGAAGTCATCAAGCTCCTCACCATCTACGACGACTGACCGCGTTACAGTAGGAGTGGATTCGCGCACATCCGGGAGGATTCGAGTGGGTAAGCTGGCGCTGGCGGTGCACGGCGGGGCGTGGCACATCCCTGAGGACGCAGCCGAAGCCTGCCGGCGCGGTTGCGCCCGCGCTCTGGAGCGCGGCTGGGCCGTGCTCGAGCGCGGCGGCAGCGCCCTCGAGGCCTGCGAGGCCGCCATCCTTGAGCTCGAAGACGAACCCGTCTTCGACGCCGGCACCGGCTCCCACCTCAACCGCGATGGCCGCGTCCAGTGCGACGCCATCCTCATGGACGGTGCCACCCTCAAGGCCGGCGCCATCGCCGGCGTCGAGCGCCTCCGCAACCCCGTCAAAGTCGCCCGCCTCGTCCTCGAGCGCAGCGAGCACATGATGCTGGTCGGCCCCGGCGCCGAGCAGTTCGCCGTCGAGATGGGCGTCCCGCTCTGCAACCCCTCCGAGTTGGTCATCGCTCGCGAGGTCGAGCTCTGGTACAAGAACAAGCACGAGACCGACGTCAGCCGCGGCCACTTCACCGGCGACGCCCAGCTCGGCACCGTCGGCGCCGTCGCCCTCGACGCCCGCGGCTCCCTCGCCGCCGGCACCTCCACCGGCGGCACCGCCTGCAAATATCCTGGTCGCGTCGGCGACTCTTCGCTCATCGGCTGCGGCTGCTACGCCGACAACCGCTCCGGCGCCGTCTCCGCCACCGGCTACGGCGAAGCCATCATGAAAGTCGTCATGGCCAAGGCCGCCAGCGATTTCCTCGCCGCCGGCCTCGCCCCGCAAGCCGCCGCCGAAAAAGCCGTCGCCCTGCTCGCCCAGCGCACCGACGGCAAGGGCGGCCTCATCCTGCTCGACCCCGCCGGCGGCGTCGGCGCCGCCTTCTCCACCCCCCACATGGCCTACGCCTTCCGCACCTCCGACTCCGCCCCCACCATCCGCCTCTAAGCGCAAGTGCCGTAAGGCGGGTCAACCCCTTCAGGGTTGACAATCATTCCTTCCGTCCCACCCTGTCATGCCGACGTTGCGCTTTGCGCGGGCAAAGCGCAGCGGAGGGATCTGCTTTTTCGCTTTGAGATTTGAAATTTCAAATTTGAGATTTCCTTTTCGCTTGTCCCTCCTTCATCCCTGAGGTAGAGTGTTTCCGCGCGCCCACTGCCCAGCGGCGCGCACCAATCGCACTGTGTTTGAGGGAGAGCCAGCAATGCCCTCCATTACTTTTACCCTCAACGGAAAGAAACAGACGGTTGACGCCAGCCCCGAGATGCCGTTGCTCTGGGTCCTGCGCGACCTGCTCAATCTGCGCGGCGTGAAGTACGGCTGCGGAATCAGCTTCTGCGGCGCCTGCACCGTGCACGTCGACGGCGAGGCCACGCGCTCCTGCGTGACGCCGCTCTCGCAGGTTGCCGGCAAGCGCGTCACCACCATCGAAGGCCTGTCGGCCGACGGAACCCATCCCGTGCAGCTTGCCTGGCTGGAGCTCGACGTCCCCCAGTGCGGCTACTGCCAGGCGGGACAGATCATGTCGGCGGCGGCGCTGCTGGCGAAGCACCCCAGGCCGACCGACCAGCAGATTGACGAGGCCATGGAGGGCAATTTGTGCCGCTGCGGGACCTACGTGCGAGTTCGCCAGGCCATTCACAAGGCGGCGGCGGCCAGGATGGCCCCGCAAAGTTAATTTCCGGAGGTTGCCGTGAAAACCGTGAGGATGGATCGTCGCTCATTCCTTCGCGTCAGTGCGGTGAGCGGAGGCGGCTTCCTGCTGTCGCTCTACCTGGAGCCGGCCGCGCAACTGCTGGCGCAGGCCGCCCCCGAACTCGCTCCTGCACTCACGGCGTTTATCCGCATCGCGCCGGACGGCGTCGTCACCATCATGGCCAAAAATCCGGAGATCGGCCAGGGGGTGAAGACGATGCTGCCCATGATCATCGCCGAAGAGCTCGACGTGGAGTGGAAAGACGTGCGCGTCGAGCAGGCGGACCTGGACGAATCCAAGTACGGCCGGCAGTTCGCCGGCGGCAGCACGGCCACCCCCAACCACTGGACCTCGCTGCGGCAGATGGGCGCGGTGGCGCGGCAGATGCTCATCGCCGCCGCCGCGCAGACCTGGGGAATCGCCGAAGCGGAGTGCCGCGCCGGCTCCGGGCGCGTACACAATCGCGCCTCCGGACGCTCCCTCGGCTATGGGGAACTCGCGGCCCGGGCGGCCCAGCTCACGCCCCCCGATCCGGACACCGTGCCGCTGAAGAACTCGAGCGACTACAGAATCATCGGCACGCCGGTTCCCGGTGTGGACAACCCCGCCATCGTCACCGGCAGGCCGCTGTTTGGAATTGATGTTGCGCTCCCGGGGATGCTCTACGCCGTATTCGAGAAATGTCCGGTGTTCGGGGGCAAAGTAGCCGCCGCCAATCTGGAGGAAGTCAAGGCCATCCCCGGCGTGCGTCACGCGTTTGTCGTCGAGGGCGGCAGCGATTTGAGCGGGCTGCTCAGCGGCGTGGCCATTGTCGCCGACAGTTGGTGGACGGCGCGCACCGCCCGCGAGAAGCTTCAGGTGAAGTGGGACGAAGGTGCAACCGCCGGGCAGAGCAGCGAGGACTTCGCCGCGCGCGCAGCGGAACTCTCCAAGCAGAAACCAGCGTTGACCCTGCGCAGCGACGGGAATGTGGACGAAGCCTTGGCCGGCGCCACGCTCGTCGAGGCGGCCTATTCCTATCCCTTCCTGGCGCACGCGCCCTTGGAACCGCAGAACTGCACTGCGCACTACAAGGACGGCAAGCTGGAAATCTGGGTCCCCAGCCAGACCCCGGAAGCCGGCCGCCAGATGGTCGCCCGGACGCTGGGCCTCAATCCGCAGGACATCACCATTCACCTCACGCGCATGGGCGGCGGTTTCGGACGCCGTCTGAACAACGACTACATGGTCGAAGGCGCCTGGATTGCCCGGCAGGTCGGCGTGCCGGTGAAGCTGCTGTGGACGCGCGAAGACGACATGCAGCACGACTTCTATCGTCCCGCGGGATTCCATTACCTGAAGGGAGCTGTGGACGGCGCCGGCCAGCTCGTAGCCTGGCGCGACCACTTCGTCAGCTTCGGGGAAGGCGAGCGCTTCGCCCGCGGCGCGTCCATTTCTCCCGATGAGTTTCCGGCGCGTTTCGTTCCCCATTTCGAGCTGGCCGCTTCCCTCATCCCGTTCGGCGTGCCCACAGGGGCGCTGCGCGCGCCGGGAAGCAACGCGCTCGCCTTCGTGATGCAGTCGTTCCTCGACGAGCTGGCCCACGCCGCCGGCAAGGACCCGGTCGAATTCCGGCTGGCGCTGCTCGCCAGCACTCTGCTGGAGGCGACGCCCGCGGATCGCGGCGGCCGCACGGGCCCGTTTGCATTCGACCCCGGGCGCATGCGCGGAGTGCTGGAGCTGGTCGCCGAAAAGAGCGGCTGGGGCAAGCGCAAACTGCCCACGGGCACGGGCCTGGGCGTGGCCTTCCACTTCAGTCACCGCGGCTACTTCGCCGAAGTGGCGGAAGTCACCGTCAGCCCCGGCAACCGTGTGAAGGTGAACAAGGTCTGGGTCGCGGGAGACGTCGGGAGCCAGATCATCAATCCCAGCAACGCCGAGGCGCAGGTGCAAGGCTCGGTGATCGACGGCTTGGCGCACGTGATGAACGGCGAAATCACCATCAGCCGCGGCCGTGCTGTTCAGAGCAATTTCCACCAGTTCGCGCCCGTCCGCATCGAGCAGGTTCCGCGGGAAATCGAGGTGCATTTCCTGCGCACCGAGAATCCACCCACCGGATTGGGCGAGCCGGCGCTGCCGCCCATTGTCCCCGCGGTGTGCAACGCCCTCTTCGCCGCCAGCGGCAAGCGCATCCGTTCGCTGCCGTTGGCCAGCCAGGGCTACCGCTGGGCCTGAGCCCTCGGCTCGTTCGGTCCGCTCCGCCGCCGTCAGTCGCTTCCAGGCGCGCGCGCGCCTCTCCCTGTCTGTCATCCCGAGCGGGGCGGCTCGGCCGCGAGGCTGACCGCGCCGTCGAGGGATCTGCTTCTCGCTTGTCTCTCTGCTTTGAAATCTGAAATCTCAAATCTGAGATTGTTCCCCCGAAAAACTCTGGAACCGCACCGCCCTCTGGGGTAGAGTGTCCCCGCGCGCCCCCCGCCCGCGGCGCGCGCCAATCGCACTGTGCTGGGGGAGAGCCTTCTATGCCTTCCATTACCTTCACCCTCAACGGGAAGAAAACCACCATCGACGCCAGCCCGGAGATGCCGCTGCTCTGGGTCCTGCGCGACGTCCTCAACCTGACCGGCACCAAATTCGGCTGCGGCGCGGCGCTCTGCGGCGCCTGCACCGTGCTCGTCGACGGTGAGGCCACGCGCTCCTGCGTCACACCGCTCTCGCTGGTCGCCGGTAAGCGCGTAACCACCATCGAAGGCCTCTCGGCCGATGGTAGCCATCCCTTGCAGGCCGCCTGGATCGCCGAGCAGGTGCCCCAGTGCGGCTACTGCCAGTCGGGCATGATTATGACCGCCGCCGACCTGCTGGCCCGCAAGCCCAGGCCGACCAACTCCGACATTGACGCCGCCCTCTCCGGCCACGTCTGCCGCTGCGGCACCTACCAACGCATCCGAAAAGCCATCCACCGCGCGGCCAGCGCGCCCAAACGGGCCCGACCTGCCCCGACAACGTCGGGGGGAGGTGCGTAATGAAAACCACCACGCTGACTCGCCGCGACTTCCTCAAGCACACCTCCGCCGGCGGCGCCGCCCTCGTCATCGGCTTCACCCTGCCGCTCGAGCTCTTCGGCCAGCAGGCGCAACAGCCGCCGCCTCCGCCCAACCCCTTCGAGGCTTGGGTCAAGATTGACACCGAAGGCAACGTCACGCTCATCTGCGCCAAGTCGGAGATGGGCCAGGGCGTCCGCACTTCGCTGCCCATGATTCTGGCCGACGAAGTCGAAGTCGACTGGTCGAAGGTGAAAGTCGAGCAGGCCGCCACCTCCCCCATGTACCGCGTCCCCGGCCTGGGCACCGGCGGCAGCTCCAGCGTGCGCACCTCGTTTACGCCGCTGCGCCAGGCCGGCGCCGCCGCGCGCGAGATGCTCATCACCGCCGCCGCCGCCCGCTGGACCGTCGAGCGCGACACCTGCTACGCTGAGAGGGGCGAAGTCGTCCACCGGCCCAGCGGCCGGCGGCTCGCCTACGGCGCGCTGGTCGCCGACGCCTCCAAGCTCCCCATCCCTGACCTCGCCACCGTGCCGCTGAAGGACCCCAAAGACTTCAAGATCATCGGCCAGTCTCTCCCGCGCACCGACATCCCCTCCAAGACCAACGGCCGCGCCGGGTTCGGGCTCGACGTCCGCGTCCCCGGGATGCTCTTCGCCGTCATCGCCCGCTGCCCCACCTTTGGCGGCAAGCCCAAGAGCTTCAGCGCCGACAAGGCCAAAGCCGTGCCCGGCGTCCGCCACATCGTCGAGATTCCCGCCGTCGGTCCGGGCGCGTTCTCGGCTGGCGGCGTTGCTGTCGTCGCCGACAACACCTGGTCGGCCACCGAAGGCCGCGACGCCCTGGAAATCGAATGGGACCGCGGTGCGCATGCAAGCGAATCCTCCGCCTCGCTCTCGGAAAAAATGCGCGAGCTGGCCGCTCAGCCCGGCAAGGTCATCCGCAACGACGGCGACGCCGACGCATCACTGGAGACCGCCGCCAAGAGACTCGAAGCTGAATACGAGCTCCCCTTCCTCGCCCACGCTCCCATGGAGCCGATGAACTGCACCGCCCACGTGCATGCCGACGGCGCCGAAGTTTGGGCGCCGACGCAGTTCCCCGACTGGAACCAGCGCTCCGTCGCCCAGGTCACCGGGCTCGAGCCGCAGAACGTCGTCGTCCACACCACCCTGATGGGCGGCGGCTTCGGACGCCGCGCCCAGGCCGACTTCGCCGTCGAGGCCGCGCAGGTCTCCAAAGCCGTGGGCGCGCCGGTGCAGGTGGTCTGGACGCGCGACGACGACCTTCAGCACTGCTTCTACCGCCCCGCCTCCCACCACCGCCTCTGGGGCGCGCTCACCGAAGACGGCCGCGTGGCCGCCTGGAAGCACCGCATGGTCTCCACCTCCATCTCGGCCATGTGGAGCCCCCAGCAGAACAAGCCGGAGGGCAGCGAAATCGGCGGCGCCAGCGACCTCGCCTACGCCATTCCCGCCCTGCGCGTCGAGTACGCCCCTGCGCCCAGCGGGGTGCCGGTGGCCTGGTGGCGCTCGGTCGAGTACTCCATCACCTGCTTCGTGTGCGAGAGCTTCATGGACGAGCTGGCCGCGCTCGCCAAGGTTGACCCGCTCGAGTTCCGCCTCAAGCTGCTCGCCGAGCCGCGCCAGGTGACCGACCCGGTCGACCCCGAAGGCACCCCGCTCAGCACCGAGCGCCTCAAGGGCGTCTTCCAGCTCGCGGCGGAAAAAGCCGGCTGGGGAGGAAAGCCGCCCGCCGGGCGCGCCCGCGGCATCGCGGCGCAGTATTCCTTCCGCAGCTACGTGGCCGAGGTGGCCGAAGTCTCGGTCAACGGCAAGGGCGAAGTGCGCGTCCACCGCGTGGTGGCCGCGGTCGACTGCGGCCGCGTCGTCAACCCCGACATCGTCCGGGCGCAGATCGAGAGCGGCATCGTCTACGGCCTCAGCGCCGCCCTCAAGGGCGCCATCACTATCCGCGACGGCGCGGTCGAGCAGACCAACTTCAACGACTACGACGTGCTGCGCATGGGCGAGATGCCCGAGGTCGAAGTCCACATCGTCCAGAGCACCGAAGTGCCCACCGGCGTCGGCGAGCCCGGCACCCCGCCCATCGCCCCCGCCGTCTGCAACGCGATATTTGCCGCGACGGGTAAGCGCATCAGGCGCTTGCCGATTCGGGCCGCCGATTTGGTGTAGCAGCGAACGGCGAAAATAGAAAAGGGAAACTAGAAAATAGGCTCCGGCCGAAGCTGGACCAAGAATCTTTGTCCTTTCCTCTTTTCTATACTTCTGATTCCCATTTTCGCTTGACCTTTTTTCTCCCTTCAGGCATCTATCCTCTCAGAGGGTCGCTCCCATGCGCCGCCTCCACTTCCGCCGCCTTCTGCCCAAGTTTCGTCGTGCTGATAGTGAGCGCTGATTGCTGAGAGCTTCTCACTCTCACTTCTCCTCGTAGCTCACCGTGGCGGCGGGTGGGGCGGCGACCAGCAACGAGAAAGAGTCCCTCCGGGCCTAAAGGCCCGAGAAATGGCTGGCCGGAGTTGTCAGCCCTAAAGGGCTGACCCGCCTTACAACTGAGGAACCAAGAGCAAGGCGGGGCAACCCCTGCCTGCCGCAGGCAAGCTTCAGGGTTGCCAATTCAAGACCACGAAGAGAATCGGGCTTTAGCCCCTGAGGCCAGTCCTTCCTCTTTTCTATTTTCTAATTTCTCTTTTCGCTTTTCCTACCTTCCCTCCTCGTACTTTACTTCCGCCGCCGGCGGCTCTCCCCCCGGCCCCTTCAAGTAATGGTCGAACCACTGCATCATCCTCAAAGAATAGTCGAGGCGCGAGGCGGCGCGGCGGAAGCCGTGCGGCTCGCCCGGATACCACACCAGCCGCGTCGGCGCCTTCGACCGCAGCTTGCGGTAGCGGTACATCTCCAGCGACTGCACCGGGTGCACGCGCGTATCGGCCTCCCCGTGGGCGATGAGCAGCGGCGTCACCGACTTCCCCGCGTGGAAAATCGGGCTGCGCCCGCGGAAGAACTCCCAGTCGTCCCACACGTGCTTGAGGTAGTGCACCAGGTAGTTCTCGTTGGGGATGTCGGTGGTGCCTTCCTTCGAAATCAGGTCGCTGATGCCGAACAGCATCACCCCGGCGGCGAAGCGCTCGGAGTAGAACGTCGTCAGCCAGCCGGTGGCGAAGCCGCCGTAGCTCCCCCCGGTGACCCCGACCCGCGCCTTGTCCACCAGGCCCGTCTCAATCAAGTGGTCGACACCGTCCACCACGTCGTCGAACTCCTTGCCCGCCGGGTCGCCGTGGTCGGCCTTGGCGAAGGCCACGCCGCGCCCGGTCGAGGCGCGGTAGTTGGGATAGAACACCGCGTAGCTGTTCGCCGCCGCCACCTGCCCGGGCGTGGCGTAGGCTGTGAGCCAGCCGTTGCGGTAGTGCGCCTCCGGCCCGCCGTGGACGCTCACGATGAGCGGATACCTCTTGCCCTTCTCCTCGTCGAGCGGGCGGATGAGCAGCCCTTCCAGGCGCAGGCCGTCGCGCGCCTTGTACTCCACCACCTCCTGCGCCGCCAGCTTCTTCTCCTTGAGCCACGGGTTCGAGTCGGTCAGCCGCCGCGGCCCCGGGTCGCCGTGACCCATGAAGTAGACCTCGGTCGGATGCTCGGGCGTCTGGCCGATGAACGCAGCGGCGCGCGTCTCGCGAGCCACCGAAAGCCCGCTCAGCACCGGGCCGCCGACCTGGACGATGGGCGTGCGGTAGTTGCTGATGTCGGCGTTCAGCCGATTGAAGGTCGTCCACACACCCTCGTCGGCGACGAACATGATGGAGCGGGCATCCTGCCAGGCGATATCCGCGATGTCGTACTCAATGTCGGGAAGCATGTCGTGCAGTGCTCCGCCTGAAGCCGGCGCCAGCATCAGCCGCCCCGCGTCCGGGTCGTTGATGTCCGCCGCCGAAACGACGGCGAGCTGCTTTCCGTCGGGGCTCAGAGCGAACGGCCCCAGCTTCCCGGGGTTCTCGAACCGCGCCACCACCTTGCCGGTGTCGGCGTCTAGGATGTGCACCTTGCGCGCCATCAAGTCGTCGTCCACCAGCGGCGTGGGCGCCAGCGCCAGCGCCAACTGATTCCCCGCGGGCGACCACTGCAGCGACGACGCCGAGCCTTCCACCTCCAGCTTGCGCGGCTTCGCCTTCTCGTCCCCCAGCTCGGCCACCCACACCCGCACGTAGCTCAACTCTTCTTCGAAGACCTTCTGCTTGAAGCCTTTGTCTTTGAGCTCCTTGGCTTCTTTGGGCTCCGCCTCTTCGGCCAGAAACGCGACGCGCTGGCCGTCGGGGCTGAAGGCGTACTCGGCGATGTCGGCGTCGTGCGCCAGCAGGCGGCGCGCCTCGCCGCCGTCGGCGGGGATGACGTAGAGCGAGCGGAACTTGTCGGCGCCGCGCTTGGCGAGGAAGGCGATGCCCTGGCCGTCGGGCGTCCACGAAATCCGGCTGACGTTCACCTGCCCGGTGACGTAAGGCCGCGAGACGCCGTCGGCCGTGACCACGTGCAGCTCCACCCAGGCGGCGCCGTCTTCGTCCTGGAGCGGCGTGCGCGGGACGAACAGCGTGTAGGCCACGCGCGTGCCGTCGGGCGAAAGAGCCACGTCGGTCACGTTGCGCAGCCTCGCCACGTCGTGCGGCGTGAGCTGCGCCAGCGCCGGCAGCGCCAGCGCGACCACCAACAGCGCCAGCCCAGCGAGGAGTGTCTTGGCGGAGAGGTTCTTCATGGTTGGCTCCCTTGTCAGGCCTGAGTTTCTTCGGATGGGGCTGCGAAACTCCAGCCTAGCCCGCCGCGCAAGCCGCTGTCAATGAAAGTTAGGCGCGGATGGGTTGACCCAAAGCAGGCGGGTGCGGTAGCCTCTGCTTTTCCCGTCTACGCCAAGGCTTCGGCGGGCTGGCGCCGTCTCGCAGGCCTGCCTGCCGCGGGCAGGGAACTTCACCGGAGGGGAGATCCAGTGAAAGTTTACACCGGGGAGAACATTCGCACGGTCGGCCTGACCGGGCACGGCGACACCGGCAAGACCTCGCTGGTCACCGCCTGCCTCTACACCGCCGGGCTCACCGACCGGCTCGGCCGCGTGGACGAAGGCCAGTCCATCACCGACTTTGACGAGGAGGAAATCGGGCGCGAGGTCTCCATCTGGTCGGCGCTGGCCCACGCCGAGTGGGCGGGCGGCAAGGTCAAAATCAACTTCATCGACACCCCTGGCTACAACCTCTTCATCAACGACACCAAGGCCGCGCTCATTGCCGCCGACAGCTCGCTCATCCTGGTGGACGCGGTCGCCGGCCCCGAGGTCGTCACCGAAAAAGTCTGGGACTACGCCGTCGAGTACGAGCTGCCGCGCGTGTTCGTCCTCAACAAGATGGACCGCGACAACGCCGACTTCGACCGCACCATCGCCGCTGTGCAGGAGCGCTTCGGCCGCTCCATCGTCCCGGCGGCGCTGCCGCTGGGCGAAGAAAAAAACTTCCGCGGGCTCATCGACCTCATCGGGATGAAGGCGTGGAGCTACGACCCCGACGGCAACGGCAAGGCCACGCTCGGCGATATCCCCGCCGAGCTGGCCGACGCGGCCAAGAAGGCGCACGAGGCGCTGGTGGAAATGGTCGCCGAGGGCGACGACGCCCTGATGGAAGAGTTCTTCGAGAAGGGCACCCTGCCCGAGGAAGACTTGCGCAAGGGCCTGCGCGCGGCCGTGCTGGCCAAGCGCATCTACGCCGCCGTGCCCGCCTGCGGGCTGCACAACATCGGCTCGGATTACCTGATGAACTTCATCGTCGACTTCCTCCCCAACCCGCTGGAGCGCAAGGAAACCACCGGCTTCAGCCAGCCCGAGCGCAAGGGCGAGACCATCGTCCGCAAGATTGCCGACTCCGAGCCGCTGGCGGTGTACGTCTGGAAGACCCTCGCCGACCCCTACGCCGGGCGCATCACCTACTTCAAGGTGCAGAGCGGGGTGCTGAAGAACGACGCCACCATCCTCAACTTCACCCGCGGGACCAACGAGCGCTTCCAGCACATCTCGGTGGCGCAGGGCAAGACCCACACCCAGGTGGCGGAGCTGCACGCGGGCGACATCGGCGTGGTCGGCAAGCTCAAGGAGACGCTGACCGGCGACACGCTGGGCGACAAGTCCGCGCCCCTCCATTACCCGGCGGTGAAGCTGCCCGAGCCGCTCATCAGCTTCGCGGTCGAGCCTCGGACGCGCCAGGACGAGGAGAAGATGAGCGCGGCCATGCACAAGATTCTGGAAGAGGACCCGTCGCTGCGCTACGGACGCGAGGCGCAGACGCGCGAGTTCCTGCTCTCCGGCTCCGGCCAGCAGCACATCGAAGTGGTGGTGTCGAAGCTCAAGAAGCGCTACGGCGTCGACGTGATGCTCAAGGCCCCCAAGGTGCCCTATCGCGAGACCATCCGGGTCAAGTGCGAGGCCGAAGGCCGGCACAAGAAGCAGACCGGCGGCCGCGGCCAGTTCGGCGTGGCGCGGGTGAAGATGGAGCCGCTGCCGCGCGGCGGCGGGTTCGAGTTTGTGGACGACATCTTCGGCGGCGCCATTCCCAAGAACTGGATTCCCTCGGTGGAGAAAGGCATCGTCGCCTCGGCCGAGCGCGGCTACCTCGCCGGCTTCCCGGTGGTGGACTTCCGCGTCATCCTCTACGACGGCCAGTACCACGACGTGGACTCGAGCGACATCGCCTTCAAGATCGCCGGCTCGCTGGCCTTCAAGAAGTGCATGGAGCAGGCCAAGCCCGCCCTGCTCGAGCCCATCATGAACGTCGAGGTCTACGCTCCGCAGGATTTCTCCGGCGACCTCATGGGTGACATCAGCGCCCGCCGCGGCCGCATCCAGGGGATGGAGTCGCGCGGCTCGATGTCCGTAATCAAGGCCCAGGTGCCCATGGCGGAGATGCTGGAGTTCGCCACCAGCCTCACCTCCATCACCCAGGGCCGCGGCAGCTACCACATGGAGTTCTCCCACTACGACTTCGTGCCCCACGAGCTCGAGGTGAAGATCATCGCCCAGCACAAACCCGGCAAGGAAGCCGAAGTCGAAGAAGAAGCCTAGCCCCTCTCGACTCCCTTCTGTTCAACCCAGCGGCTCCTGCCGCTGGGCTTTTCTTTTTCCTACCGGCGGGGGGAGAATCCGAGTCAAATGGACTGGATGGAAGGGAGCGATGCGGCGATTGTGCAGCAGGTCCGCTCCGGCGAGCCGGACGCCTTCGGCGTGCTGGTGGAGCGGCACAGCCGCAGCCTGTTCCGTCTGGCGTACCGGCCCAGTGGTCTCCCTCGCCCCGCATTGCGGGGCTCGGGACAAGGGGGCCACTGGGCTGAACTTTTCTGGGAGACATTTTGGAAGTTGCGGAGGGCGCCGGGTGGAGTAGAGTTGCCTTCGGTGGTCGAAGGATTGACCGATCAACCGATAGATTGATGAGCCCGTAACCCAGAAGCGGAGGCGGGATGGCGACGAAGAACAGAGCGAAAGCGGGGGTGGGGACGCGGGCGGTGCACGCCGGCGAGAGTCACGCGCGGGTGTCGGGGCCGGTGGCGGTGCCGATTCTCCAGACCTCGAACTTCACCTTCGAAAGCGTGGCGGAGATGAAGCGCTGGGCCGAAGGGCGCACCAAGGCCGACATCTACACGCGCTACGGCAATCCCACCTTGCGGGTGGCGGAAGAAAAACTGGCGGCCCTGGAGGAGGCCGAGGCCGGACTGGTGACCGCCTCGGGGATGGCGGCGATTGCCACGACGCTGCTCGTCTTCGCGGGCGCGGGCGACGAAATCCTCGCGTCGTGCTACCTCTACGGCGGCACCTACCGGCTGATGCGTGACTGGCTGCCGCGCTGGGGCATTCGAGTCAAGCTGCTCGGGACCGACCTCGCCGGGTTCGAGCAGGCGGTGAGCCCGCGCACCAAGCTCTTCTACACCGAATCGCCGACTAACCCTACGCTGAGCGTCGTCGACTTGCGGCGCGGGGCGGCGCTGGCGCACCGGCACGGGCTGATCGCCGTCGTCGACAACACCTTCGCCACGCCGGTGCTGCAGAAGCCGGTGACGCTGGGGTTCGACCTGGTCTGCCACAGCGCCACCAAGTATCTGGGCGGGCATTCGGACATCATCGCCGGCGCGGTGGCGGGCCGGCGGGCGCTGGTGGAGAAAGTCCGGCAGGGCATCATCTACCTCGGCGGGTCGATGGACCCGCTGGCGGGCTACCTGCTCATCCGCGGGATGAAAACGCTGGAGACGCGGGTGCGGCGGCAGTCGGAGACGGCGCTGCAGGTGGCGCGGTGGCTGGAGCGGCACCCGAAGGTGGCGCGGGTGCACTACCCGGGGTTGAAGTCGCACCCCGACCATCGGCTGGCGCGGCGGCAGATGAGCGGCTTCGGCGCCATGATGGCCTTCGATCACAAGGACGGCCTGGCGGGCGCGCGGCGCTTCTGCGACCGCATCCGGATTTTCCTGCTGGCTGCCAGCCTGGGCGGGACGGAATCGCTGGCGGTGCTGCCGCTCTACACCTCGCACCATAAGATGTCGCTGGCGGAGCTGAGGGCGGCGGGCGTCTCCCCCGGCACCGTGCGCCTCTCGATCGGCGTCGAAGACCCAGAGGATCTAATCGGCGACCTCAAGCAGGCGCTGCGCTAGTAGCTCGCTAGTAATGAAGAGTGAATGGACACGGATGAACACGGATGGACACGGATCGGGAGCAAGCAGGGCCAACCGCAGAGGCGCAGAGGCCGCAGAGGATTCGCGGAGACGGACCCCGCGGTAGAGGTTGACAGGGCGACAGCGGGCGTGAATAGTTAGCCTGCCCTTGAAAGGGAAAAGGCACAGCCCGTTCGTCGTACTGAGCGTTCTGTTATTCCTGGGCGCGGTGTTGCTCTCGGCCCAGGGGCCAGCCAAAACACAACCCAAGGTCATTGTGGTGCTGGTGGATGGGGCGGCGGACTGGCTGGTGGACGCCTACCTGGAAGAGGGCGTGCTGCCGCCCGACGGCGCGTTTGCCCGGATGGCGCGGGAAGGGGCGCGGGCGGAGTTCATGACCCCGCCGGAGTCGTCGCTGACGGCGCCCGCGAGCCACACCATGGTGACGGGGACGTGGCCCGACCGGCACGCCATTACCGGCAACACGCTGCACCTGCGCGGCGAGCCCATCACGCGCTCGTTGCGCGGCTTCGACGTCCGCATCGAGGCGGAAACGCTGTGGGAGGCGGCGCGGCGGCAAGGGAAGAAGGTCATCACGGTCGCCGCGGTGGCGGATGGCTCGACGCCGGAGCGCAGCGGCGACCAGACGCTGGCCTACGGGCGGCGGCTGGGCTCGTCGCTGGTTATCAATCTCAAGCCGCGCGACGACGACCGCTGGAGCGTCGGCGAGGAGAAGCTGGAACACTGGCGCGAGCTCTATCCCGCGGGCGACGGCTCCCACCTGCCGGTGTTTGAGAACGAGAGCGGGCAGAAGCTGGAGCTGAAGCTGCTGGCGGCCGACACCGAGTTCGACGGCCGCGAGGCCTTCGATACCGTCTTCCTCGACTTCGACCACGACCTCGGCGACGGCTACCTGGCCCGTATGGGCGCGGGGGACTGGACGCCCGTGCTGTTGCAGGCGCGTTCGCCCCGCATCGGGTCGTGGTTCAAGCTGCTGGAGCTTGAGCCCGACCTGAGCCGGGCGCGGATCTACATTGGGGCGCCGCAGCAGAACCGGGGGACGCCGGCGGAGTACGTTGCCGCCATCGACGCCGAGGTGGGGTTCTGGCCCGGAGAGCCGGACGACGGAGCGCTCAACCGCGGCGACATTGACGAGCGCACCTGGCTGGAGCAGGGCGAGCGGCTGACCGATTTTCTCCGCGACGCCGCGCTCTTCAGCATGAAGCGCTACGAGTTCGACTTGCTGCTGGCTTACAACCCCACCCCCGACGAGGTCGAGCACCGGTTCATGCTCTTCGACCCGCGGCAGCCGGGCTACGAAGACGAGGGCGGGGAGAAGCGACGGCGCTACCTCGGGTACATCCAGGACAGCTACCGCCAGGCGGACGAGCACCTGAAGCGGCTGTGGGAGGGAGCGCCCGAGGCAACCCTGATGGTGGCGTCGGACCACGGGATGATTCCGGAGCACACGCGGGTGGCGGTGAACGCGCTGCTGGCCCGGGCGGGCTTCCGCGTCACGCCGGATGAGACCACCGAAGTGCGGGCCTACACCAGCGGGGCGACGGCGCACATCTACGTGAACCTGGAGGGGCGCGAGCCGGAGGGCGTGGTGAAGCGGAAAGAGCTGAAGCGGGTGCTGCGGCGGATTGTGGAGGCCTGTCGGGCGCTGCGCGACCCGGCGACGGGCGAGCCGGTGTTCGACCGCGTGCTGACGCGGGAAGAGCAGCGGGTGCTGCGCATGGAGCACCCGCGGACGTCGGGCGACGTCTGGGTGAACGGGCGGCCCGGCTACTCGGTCTCGAGCCGGATGGAGGGCGAAGTGTTCGAGCCGGCGACCTCGGTGCGCGGCAACCACGGCCACGGCGGGCTGCGGCGGGAGATGAAGGCCATCTTCTTCGTCGCCGGGCCGGGCATCGCGCCGGCCTGGCTGCCGCCGGTGGCCTCGGCGGACGTGGCCGCGACCGCGAGCGCGCTGCTGGGCATCCAGCCGCCGAAGCAGAACGAAGGCCGGGCGGTGGTAAGGAAGAAGGAACCATCAGCCGTTGAATAGTTGCTCCGTTGAGTCGGGGAGGGAGGCCGGGTACTGAGCCCGTGCGCGCCACCGCAAGCCGAAAGCGAGTAGAATTCCTTTCCACACGGTGAACGGGAAATGTTGGGGCTGAAGGAAGTCTCCCCGGAGCGGGAGAAGCTCATCCTCGAAGACATGGAAGAAGCGGCGAAGCTGCACACGCCGTTTCTCGTCTTGACCGCCACCTCGGCGGTGATCGCGGCTTTCGGGTTGCTGTTGGACAGCCCGGCGGTGGTGATTGGAGCGATGCTGGTGGCGCCGCTGATGACGCCGATTTTTTCTCTCTCGGTGGCGCTCATCCGCGGGCGGGCGGCGATGCTGCGCCGGGCGCTGACCACCGAGGCCTACGGAATCGGTCTGGCCATCCTGGTGGCGCTGCTCATCGGCTTGATCGTGCCCGAGCCGGAGCTGACGCCGGAGATTCTGGCGCGGACGCAGCCGACGCTGTTCGACCTGGCGGTGGCGTTGGCGGCGGGGCTGGCCGGGGCCTTCGCCATGGTGCGCGAGGAAGTGAGCCCGGCGCTGCCGGGGGTGGCGATTGCGGTGGCGCTGCTGCCGCCGCTGGCGGTGGTGGGCATCGGGATGTCGATGCGCCGGTGGGATGTGGCCGGCGGGGCCTTCGTTCTTTTCCTGGCCAACTTCGTGGCCATCCATCTGGTAAGCGCGGGCGTGTTCTATCTCTCCGGATTGGTGACGCACACGGTGGAGCGGAACCCGCTCATCCTGCTGCGGAGCTTCGGGGTGACGCTGGCGGTGCTGGCGGTGATGGTGGTGTTCCTGGGCTTGCAGTTGGCCGAGATCGTCCACCAGGAGCGGGACGCGCGGCTGGCCCAGCAGACGCTCGACCAGCAGGTGAGGATGGTGCGGGGCGCGCGGCTCTCCAGCGCCGACGTGCGCTGCCGGGGCCCGCAGTGTGCCATCGTCGCTACGGTGGAAACGCCTTACGTGTTTGAGCCACCGCTGGTGCAGGCGATCCAGAACGTGCTGGAAGACCGGATGAAGCACACGGTGGAGCTGGTGATTCGGTCGGTACTGATGAGCGAAGCCACGGCCACCGACTACCGCTATCAACCGCAAAAGGGGGCCGAGCCGGCCGCGCCGGCCACGCCCGCGGCGCCGGAGCCGACGCCGGGCGAGCGCATCCAGCGGGTGCTGGCCGAGCAGGCGCGGATGGTGCCGGGAGCGAAGCTGGTGGACTTCAGCTACGACCCGGCGGCCGAGCCGCCGAAGGTGACCGCAACCTATCTGACCAGCGAGCCGTTCGCCGAGCCGCTCGAGCGCGGCATCGCCAACCTGATTTCGAGCCAGCTCGGCAAAGAGGTGGCGCTGGAGATCCAGTACGTCGGCCCGCTGAAGGCCGCGCCCGAGCCGGAAGCGGCGCCCGCTCCCCCGAAGCCGAAGCCGGCGGGGACCTAGGCTACCCATTCGCCGCTGGCGGCGTCCAATCCTGGTGTCAACCGCTTGATAAAGAGCCGGTTCGGGTTGACGCCGACTTCGCAGCCGGTTAAACTTTCGCGGCCGGTTTGGTCTGGCAACCGGAGGCGTTTTGCAGGGGACGGCCACAACTGAAGCAGGGAGAGCCGCGCGCTGCTCCCGCCGCTGGCGGGGCTGGGTGAGCGCCGCCGCCGGATTGGTTGTCTTCGCCCTGACGGTTCCCGCCGCCCAAGCCGCCGAACCCAAGCCCCACGACGCATCCATCTACCAGTACCACCGCGCGGCGCCGCGCTACCCCCCCATGCTGGTGTTCGCGCTGGCGCGCGTCCCCGACCCGGTGGAGCAGTTGCTCGACCGCGCCGAGGCCGCCTACGCCCGCGGAGAAGCGCTCCAGAAACAGGGCCGGACGGGTGAAGCTCGGGTCGAATTCGACCGGGCGACCGACATCCTGCTCAGCTCGCGCTGGACGCTGCGGGACGACCCCCGGCTGCTGCACGGGCTGGACGCGCTGGTCGAGCGCATCCACCGGTGGGAGGTGGACGCAGCGCAGGAGGGGCTGGCGCTGGCGTCGCCCCCGGGCAACGGCGAGCCCGCCGACGTGCCCGCGCCCATGGAAGAAATCCCGCCGCTGACTTTCCCCGTTGACCCGGCGCTGCGCGCGCAACTGGAGCAGGAGCTGCGCGGGCTGGCGCACGACCTGCCCATCGAGCTGACCCCGCGCGTGCTGAGCGCGGTCAACTTCTTCCAGACCGCGCGCGGGCGCCGCATCATCGAGAACGGGCTGCGCCGCGCGGGACGCTACCGCGAAATGATCAACGCCGTGCTCGATGAAGAAGGGCTGCCGCGCGACCTCATTTATCTGGCCCAGGCCGAGTCGGCCTTCCAGCCGCACGCCCGCTCGCGCGCGCGCGCCGTGGGCCTGTGGCAGTTCGTCAAGTTCCGCGGGATGGAGTACGGGTTGCAGGTGGACTGGTGGATCGACGAGCGGCGCGACCCGGTGAAGTCCACGCGCGCCGCCGCGCGCCACCTGAAGGACCTCTACGCCGAGTTCGGCGACTGGTACCTGGCCATGGCCGCCTACAACTGCGGGCCCGGCTGCGTCAGCCGCGCCGTGCAGCGCGGCGGCGACGACTACTGGGAGATGATCGAGAAGCGCCTGCTGCCGCGCGAGACCCGCAATTACGTCCCCATCATCCTGGCGGTGGCGCTGATGGCCAAGGAGCCGGAGCGCTACGGGATCGAAGTGCTGCCCGACTCGCCGGTGCGCATCGACGCGGTGGCTGTGGGCCGCCCGGTGGACCTGCGCGCGGTGGCCGACGCCCTCGGCCTCGGCGTCAGCGCCGTGCAGGAGCTCAACCCGCACGTGCTCCGCGGCGTCACCCCGCCCGACCGCAGCGACTTTGTCCTCTACGTCCCGCAGGGGATGGGCGAAACGCTGCGCGCCGCCTTGCCGGAGATTCCGGAAGCCAAGCGCGTGCTGTGGGCGCGCCACGAAGTCCGCCGCGGCGACACGCTCTCCCGCATCGCCGCGCACTATGACGTTTCCGCCTCTGCCATCGCCCAGGCCAACGGCATCTCGCTGCGCACCCTCATCCATCCCGGGCAGACGCTGGTCATCCCGCAGGGGCCGGTGGGGCGCTACGACGCGCCGCCCACGCGCTCCGCGCGCAGCTCTTCCTCGTCGCCGCGGCGGCGGACGACCGGCGGCGGCGCCTACCGCGTCGAGCCGGGCGACACCCTCTCCACCATCGCCGCGCGCCACGGCGTCGGCGTCAATGCGCTCGCCTCCGCCAACGGCCTTTCCCTGCGCTCCATCATCCGGCCCGGCCAGCGCCTGACCATCCCCGGGCGCGGCGGCTCCTCGGAGAGCGCCAGCCAGCGCGCGACGAATGGAAGCGGCGCGCGCCAGCACCGCGTCCGCCGAGGCGATACCCTCTGGGGGCTCTCGCAGCGCTACGGCACTTCCGTCGGGAAGCTGCGCGACGCCAATCCCTTCCTGGCCGAGCGCGAGCTGCGCGCCGGCGACCACCTCATCATCCCCGAATAGCCGTAAGGCCACTCTTTAACCCCTTTGTTCTATATGAATTAGACGCTCCCGTCGGCCCGTCCCTGCGATTCCCCCCTTACGAACGGCTGCGCCGCCGCAAAAGTTCAGGGTTGACAAACGGCTGCGGGTGGGTCTCTAATGCGCCCGATTTTGCTGTGAGGCGATGATGACGCCCGAATTCCTCCTCCGCTTCGGCGACGACGAGGACGACGCGTTCAGCTACCGCGACGACGACGAGCTCGCCGAAGACCGCTCCGACCGGGAGGACGAAGAAGAGGAAGTCGAGGAGCTCTTCGTCGAGCCGCCCGCCCGGCCCGTCCCCAAACCTCCGGCCCTGGCTCCGCCGCCGCCTCCTCCCATCCGCAAACCCAAACCGAAGCCCAAGCCCAAGAAAAAGGCCAAGCTGAGGAAGAAGATCAGACCCAAACGAAAGTCTCGCCCGAAGAAGCGAGCCCGCCGAGCCAAGCCCGCCCGCCGTAGGAAGTCCAGAGCGAAGTCCAGGCGCCGTTCATCCCGTTCATCCCGAGCGAAGTCGAGGGGCCGCTAGGATCCCTTTCGCGCCAGCCGCTCTCCATTCAATTGCAGGGCGGGGTCGCGGGCGGAGAGCTCGAGCAGGAAGGCCAGCTTGTTCTCGGGGGAGATCTGAATCCAGCGGATGCGGGCGCCGCGCCGCCAGCGCACCCGCAGGCGGTCGAGCGACCACGCCGGCGACGAGAGCGGGTTGCGCGTGGGCTCGACGTTTACGATGGACGCCAGCGGTATCCGCCAGCGCATCACTCCCGCGCGGATGATGAGCTCGGCGTCGGTGACCTCGTAGTCGATGGGCCAGGCCAGCAGCCGCAGCAGCCCCGGCATCAGCAGCAGCACCAGCCAGCCCAGCCGCTCGCCCTGCCACAGCAGCGTCGCACCCACCGCCACCGACACCAGGGCGCCCCCGCCCACCAGCACCGCAATCCACGCATCGACCTTGCTGCGGTAGACCACGCGCCGATTATCGCACCGTCCGCGGGAGATTCTGACACGCGGGGACGTAAAGCCGAAAACCAGAAAACCAGAAAACCAGAAAACCAAAGGCCCACCGCAGAGGTCGCAGAGAAAAGCTGTCGCAGAGACCGCAGAGAGACTCACGGGTGACCCGCAACTGTTGTCGGCGGACGGTGTTAATCTCAGGAGGGGTTGCTGAGGAGGCGTTATGCGCAGAGTGTTGAAATGGGGCGTGGCGCTGGCGCTGCTGGGAGCGTTCACCGCGTCCGGTGAGCCGGCAGGCCACGCGCAGGGACGCCGCGGAGGCGAGCGGCCGAGTGCGGGCAACTTGAAGGTGGGCGACGCGGCCCCGGACGTCGAGCTGGTGGCGCTGGACGGGCAGTCGCGCTTCCGCCTGCGCGAGCGCATCGGCCCGAAGCCCCTGGTGCTGGTCTTCGGCAGCTACACTTGACCCCCGTTCCGCAGCAAGGTCGGCGACCTTGTCGAGATGTACCAGCGCTTCAAAGGGCACGCCGAGTTTCTCACCGTCTACATCCGCGAGGCGCACCCCGACGACGGCTGGCAGGTGAAGGCCAACCTCGACCAGGGCGTCTGCTACCGGCAGCCCAAGACGCTCGAGCAGCGCGTCGCCATCGCCAAGGATTTCTGCGCGCGCTTCGACTATCGCCTGCCGGTGGCGGTCGACGACATGTCGAACGCCGCCGAAGAGGCCTACGCCGGCTGGCCCGAGCGGCTCTACATCATCGGCGAGGACGGGAAGATTGTGTACAAAGGCGGGATGGGCCCGCGCGACTACCGGCCGCAAGAAGTCCGCGCCTGGCTCGAAGCCCGCTTCTGACGGCGTTTCCCAGCCGTCACCCCGAGCGAAGCCGAGGGGCCGCGGGCGGTCGCCGCCCGCTAGCCCTCGGGGGAACTGATTTTGAGGACCGCTAGAAAGGCGTCTTGGGGGATGTCGACGCGGCCGACGCGCTTCATGCGCTTCTTGCCGGCCTTCTGCTTTTCCAGCAGCTTGCGCTTGCGGGTGATGTCGCCGCCGTAGCACTTGGCGATGACGTCCTTGCGCACCGGGCGCACGGTTTCGCGGGCGATGACGCGGCTGCCGATGGCGGCCTGCAGCACCACTTCGTACTGCTGCCGCGGGATGAGCTTGCGCAGGCGCTCGACCAGCGACTTGCCGCGCTCGAAGGCCTCCTCGCGGTGGCAGACCATGGCGAAGGCGTCCACCGGCTCGCCCCCCACCAGGATGTCGAGCTTGACCAGGTCGGCCACCGAGTAGTCCGCCAGCTCGTAGTCCAGCGAGGCGTAGCCGCGCGAGAGCGACTTGAGGCGGTCGTAGAAGTCCCGCACCATCTCCGCCAGCGGCAGCTCGTACTCGAGCAGCACCCGCTGCGCCGAGATGTACTCGAACTTGCGCTGCGTCCCGCGGCGCTCCTCGCACAGCTTCAGGATGCCGCCCAGGTACTCGGCCGGGGTGATGATGGTGACGTGGAGTATCGGTTCTTCGATGAGGTCGATTTCGGCGGGCGTAGGGAACTCGGCCGGGTTTTCCACTTCCACTACTTCACCGTCTTTCTTCAGCAGGCGGTAGCGCACGCTGGGCGCGGTGGTGACCAGCGTCAGGTTGTACTCGCGCTCCAGCCGCTCCTGAACGATTTCCATGTGCAGCAGGCCGAGGAAGCCGCAGCGGAAGCCGAAGCCGAGCGCGGGGGAGTTCTCGGGCTCGTAGTGGAAGGAGGCGTCGTTGAGCGCCAGCTTGCCCAGCGCGTCGCGCAGCTCCTCGTAGTTCTCCGCCGTGGCCGGGTAGAGCCCGGCGAAGACCATGGGCTTGATTTCGGTGAAGCCCGGCAGCGGCTGCGCTGCCGGCCGGTCGTCGTCCATCATGGTGTCGCCGACCTTGGCGTCGGCCACGCTGCGGACGTTGGCGATGACGAAACCGACTTCACCCGCCGAAAGCTCTTCCACCACCAGCGGCTTGGGCGTGAACACGCCCAGCTGCTCCACTTCGTACACCTGCCCGGTGGAGCCCAGGCGCGTGCGCATCTTCGGCCGCAGCACGCCGTCCACCACCCGCACCAGCGTCACCACGCCTCGGTAGGGGTCATACCAGGAGTCGAAAATCAGCGCGCGCAGCGGTGCCGCGCGGTTGCCGCGCGGCGGTTTGACGTGCTCGACGATGCCCGCCAGCACGGCGTCGACACCCAGGCCGGACTTGGCGCTCACCTTCAGGTGCGTGGCGCGCGGCAGGTGCAGCACGTGCTCGATTTGCTCCGAGGTGGCGTCGGGCTGCGCCTGCGGCAGGTCAATCTTGTTGATGACCGGGATGAGGGCCAGGCCGTGCTTGTGGGCGAGATAGAAGTTGGCCAGCGTCTGCGCCTCGACGCCCTGCGAGGCGTCGACGACCAGCAAGGCGCCGTCGCAGGCCGAAAGCGCGCGCGAGACTTCGTAGCTGAAGTCCACGTGCCCGGGGGTGTCGATGAGGTTGAGCTGGTAGGTGTGGCCGTCGCGGTGCTGGTAGGTGAGCCGCACGCTGTGCGCCTTGATGGTGATGCCGCGCTCGCGCTCGAGGTCCATCGAGTCGAGCAGTTGGGCCACGCCGCGCTCGCGCTCCTCCAACGCCCCGGTCAGCTCCAGCAGGCGGTCGGAGAGCGTGGTCTTGCCGTGGTCGATGTGCGCGATGATGCAGAAGTTCCGGATGCGTTCCATCTCAGCCATTGTCTTGTGCCTGAATCCATCAGTGTGCCACAGGTTCGGTTTTCTGTCTCATCACGGTCGGTACAGAATCGGTGACGGTGTTGACTGGGATGCGGGCGCAGCCTAAGATTTTAGGTCGCGAGCCCTCCGAATGATTGGACAGACCATCTCCCACTATCGCGTTCTTGAAAGGCTGGGCGCCGGCGGGATGGGCGTGGTCTACAAAGCCGAGGACACCCAGCTGGGCCGCCTGGTGGCGCTGAAGTTCCTGCCCGAAGACAACGTCCGGGATCAAGCCGCGGTGGAGCGCTTCCGGCGCGAGGCCCGCGCGGCCTCCGCGCTCGACCACCCCAACATCTGCATCATCTACGAAATCGGCGAGCACGAGGGGCAGCCCTTCATCGCCATGCAGTACCTGGAAGGGGAGACGCTCAAGCAGCGCCTGAGCACCCGCGGCACGCTGGCGGCCGGAGAGGTGGCGCGCCTGGGCCTGCAGATCGCCGAGGCACTGGAGGCAGCGCACGCCAAAGGCATCGTGCACCGCGACATCAAGCCCGCCAACGTCTTCTGCACCGTCCGAGGTCAAGCGGTCGTGCTCGACTTCGGGCTGGCCAAGCTGCTGCACCCGGCCGGGGATATTACAGCCGCTGACAGCCTCACGCAGACCGGTGTTGCGCCCGGGACGCTCCCCTACATGGCCCCCGAGCAGCTGCGCGGCCAACCAGTGGACGCCCGGACGGACCTGTACGCGCTGGGGTGCGTGCTCTATGAGATGGCCACCGGCCAGCGGCCCTTCCGCGCCGAGCTGGGCTCACAACTGATTGACACCATCCTGCACATGGTTCCGGTGGCGCCTGGACGGCTGACCCCCGAGCTTCCTCAGGAATTGGAGCGGCTTATTCTGAAGTGCCTGGAAAAAGATGCGGAGAGCCGCTATCAATCGGCGAAGGAGTTGCTGGTGGATATGCGCCACCTGCAACGGTCCTCGCACGCCCGGCCGTCTCTCGCCCCCGCGCGGGCCCGCCGTTCCCGGCGGAAGAAGGTTCGTTCTCTGGCCGTTCTCCCTTTGGCGAATCTTTCCCGCGACCCGGAGCAGGAGTATTTCTCGGATGGCATGACCGAAGCTCTCATCACTGACCTTTCCAAGATCGGGGCGTTGAAGGTGATCTCGCGGACCTCGGCGATGCGCTACAAGGGAAGCGACAAGCCTTTGCCGGAGATCGCGCGCGAGCTGGGCGTGGACGCCGTGGTGGAGGGCTCGGTGCAGCGGGTCGGTGAGCGCGTGCGGATCACCGCACAGCTCATCCACGCCCAAACCGATGAGCACCTGTGGGCGGAGAGCTATGATCGCGACGTGCAGGACGTCCTGGCGTTGCAGAGCGAGGTGGCGCGCTCCATCGCCCAGGAAATCCGGGTGAAGCTCACGCCGCAGGAGCAGGCGCGCCTGGGCCGGATTCATCGCGTGAGCCCGGAAGCGCACGATGCCTACCTCCGCGGCCGCTCACAGTGGAACAAGCGGACGGAAGCCGCGGTTCGAAGAGCTCTTCAGCACTTCCAGCAGGCCATCGAGTTGGATCCTGCCTATGCCCTGGCGCACGTGGGTCTGGCGGACTCCTACAACATTCTCGGCTTTTACGCCACTCTCCCTCCCAAGGAGAGTTTCCCGCGGGCCAAAGTCGCGGCTCTCCGCGCCTTACAACTGGACGACACCCTCGGGGAAGCCCATACGTCCCTGGCCTACGCGATATACAACTACGACTGGGATTTTTCCGCCGCCCTGAAAGAGTTCGACCGGGCGATTGAGCTGAGCCCGGCTTACGCCGTGGCCCACCAATGGCATTCGAACCCGCTGATGATGGTGGGGCGGCAGGCCGAGGCCATTGCGGAGGTGAAACGCGCCCGAGAACTGGACCCGCTTTCCGCTGTCATTCAAGCTTCGGTCGGATGGATGCTCTACTACGCTCGGCGCTACAAGGAAGCGATTGAAGAGTCCCGTAAGGCCATCGAGCTCGATCCCGATTTCGCCCTGGCACACCTGTGGCTGGCGTGGGCGCTGGAGCAGACCGGGCAGTTAGAGGAAGCCGTGCACGCCTCGGAGCAGGCTGTCCGCCTGGCGAGCAGCAGCCCATACTACCTGGCCTCGCTGGGCCATACGTATGCCGTCTACGGCAGGACTGGCGACGCAGAGAGAGTGCGGCACCAGTTGAGCGAGTTGGCCCGGAGCACCTACATCTCTCCTTACTACAGGGCTCTGGTTGATTTGGGACTGGGACGGAAGGAAGAAACCTTCCAGTGGCTTGAGAGAGCCCTCGAGGATCGAGCCAACCTCCTAGTTTGGGTGCACGTCGACTCCAGGATGGATTTTCTTCGGGACGACCCGCAGTTCCAGGACCTGCTCCGCCGCCTCGGCCTGCCGGTCAACCGGTAACATTCGTTGCCATGGCGGCGACTTGCCGCGACGCGGCGATGGGTATATAGTTTGGAATCCGCCTGCGGCCCGGGGAGTTGAGGCGCGGGCGTCCCTCGCAGCACAACTAACGATGGCCGATATCGAAAAGCATCTCGAACGGGCGGAGAAGTACCTCTCCAAGGGCAAGTACGAGGCCGCCATCGAGGAGTACAAGGCGGCCCTGGAGCAGTCGCCCAACAACCTGGAGCTGCTGCGCACGGTGGCCGACCTCTACGTCCGCGCCAACAACCCCGGGGAGGCCACGCGCTACTACGGCGACCTGTTCGACAAGCTGGCCGAGCGCAACGACGCCACCAAGGCCGTCCTGGTCTTCCGCAAGTCGCTCCAGCCGACCCCGCAGCCGCCCGAGCGGCACGCGCGCCTGGGGGCGCTGCTGCAGCGCCAGGGGAAGTCGAGCGAAGCCTCCGAGGCCTATCGCGCGGCGCTGGAGCTCTTCCGCCAGGCCGGAAACGCCGCCGGCATCTTCGAGGCGCTGGACCGCCTGGCGGCCATCGAGCCCGACAACCCCGACACGCAAGTCGAGCTCGGCGAGCAGGCGCAGCGCATGGGGAAGTCCGACGCGGCGGCCAAGGCGTTCCTGCGCGGCGGGCAGCTCCTGCGGGCGGGCGAGCTTCCGCGGGCGCTCGAGCTCCTCGAGCGCGCCCACCAGATTCAACCCGACCGCACCTCGGCCCTGGCCTTCGCCCAGGCCCGGCTCGACAACAACCAGGGCAACGAAGCCGCCGAGCTGCTCCTGCCCTACTACGCCGACCCCGCCGGCGCGGGCCAGGACGGCGCGCTGCTCGAGACCCTGGGCTCGGCGTTGCTCGCTGCCGGCCGCCTGACCGAAGCCGCGGAAGTGCTCGACGCTTTCTACCAGATCAAGCCCGATACCTTCGAAAAGCTCTTCGACCTCTCCGGGCGCCTGTGCCAGGCCGGCCAGGCCGACAAGGCGGTCGAGGTCCTGCAGCGGGTCAAAGAACACCTCTTCGCCGCCAAGCGCCAGAACGATTTCGTCGAGCGCCTCGACCGCGTCTTCAAAGCCAACGAGATGGTGGCGCCGCTGGCCGAGTTCGCCGCCGCCACCTACAATGAGCTCAACAAGGAGTCCAAGTACTTCCGCGTCCTCACCAGCCTCTTCCGCATCTACTTCGACGCCGGGGATTTCAAGCACGCCACCGATACGCTGGAGCGGCTCATCGACATCGACCCCTACGACTTCCACAACCAGGAGTACCTGGGGCAGCTCAAGGGGAAGATCGAGGAGGCGCGCTTCCGCAGCGTGGCCTCCCGCATCACCAGCGCGGCCACGGTGAGCGGACAGGCGGCCGTCTTCTCGCCCACCGAGGAGAAGATCGACCAGTCCACCATCGCGGTCGACCCGGTGCGGCGGCGGGCGCTGCTGGAGGACATGATGGTGCAGGTCGAGCTCTTCCTGCAGTACTCGCTCACCGGCAAGGCCATCGAGAAATTGCAGAAGGTGTGGGAGCTCTTCCCCGGCGAAGAGTCCGGCAACCAGCGGCTCTACGACCTCTACGCCCGCGCCCAGTACTTCCCCCAGGGCTTCGGCGCCCCGCCCTCGTCGGACGCGGTTGCGGCCGCGCCCGTGGTCTCCGCGCCCGCGCCCCCGCCGGCGGCGGCGCCGGTCGAGACCTCCAACGACCTGGCCAAGATTGCCGAAATCACCCATTCGCTTTTCCGCCAAACCACGCCCAAAACCGTGCTCAACACCGCGGTGAGCGAGCTGGGCAAGTACCTGCGCTCCAGCCGCTGCCTGGGAGTGCTCGGGCGGCCCGACGGCAAGCCCAGCACTGCGGTGGAGTGGTGCGCGCCCGGGGTGCCGCAGTCGCCCGGCCCGGCGGTGATGAAGCTGCTCGGCATCCTCAACCAGGCCAACCTCGACCACGAGAGCGGCGCCGTGCTCACCACGCAGCTCTCCCCCGAGCTCGCCCAGGTGGGCGCGCAGTCGGTGCTGGCCATGCCGCTCATCGACAAGGAAAAGCAGGAGCAGCTCGGCGTGATCGTGGTCTCGCAGGCCGAGCAGTCGCGCGCATGGAAGGCGAACGAGGTGTACCTGGTGCGGGCGGTGGCGACCCAGGTCGAGAGCGCCGTCACCCACATCCAGCTGCGGTCGCTGATGAAGAAGTACGCCGTGGGCGACGAAGGTGGAATGCTCGGCCGGGGCAGCTACCTCGACACGCTGGTCAGCGAAGCCAAACGCTCGCGCACCGTCGGTACGCCGATGGTGCTGGTGCTGTTCGAGCTCGATAAAGGCAACCAGCTCGCCCGTCAGGTGGGCGAGAGCGCCATGCGCCAGTTCATGGAGCGGGCCGGGGAGATCGTCCTCTCTACTGTTCGCCAGAGCGACATCGCCTTCCGCTACACCGTCACCTCGCTCGCCGTCCTGCTCGGCGACACCACCGCGCAGAAGGCCAAGCCGGTGGTGGAAAAGCTGCGCAAGCTGCTGGCCGCCCTCGACCTCCCGGGCGGCAAGGACTCGCTGAGCTTCTCGGCCGGGATGAGCGAGGCCGCCGTCCGGCCCGACTACGACGCGCTCGACATCGTCACCGACGTCATCAACCGCGCCGAATATTCGCTCGACGCCGCCCGCGCCAAGGGCAACACCGTCGTCGTCCAGTGACGCGCAACTTCTGAAGGAGAAAGTCCGATGAACGCACGCGACATCGTCATCCTCGCCGGCGCCCGCACCGGCATGTGCCGCTACGGCGGCCCGCTGCGCGAGACCAGCGCCCTCGAGCTGGGCGCGGTCGCCGCGCGCGGCGCCCTGGAGCGCAGCGGGGTTCCCGCAGCCGACTTCGACCACGTCATCATCGGCAACGCCCTGCAGACTTCGGGCGACGCCATCTACGGCGCGCGCCACGTCGGCCTCAAGGCGGGCCTGCCCATCGAGACGCCCGCCGTCACCGTCAACCGCCTGTGCGGCTCCGGCATGGAGTCCATCATCCAGGGCGCGCACCGGCTGCTGCTGGGCGAAGCCCGCATGGTGCTGGCCGGCGGGATGGAATCCATGAGCCAGGCGCCCCACGTCATCCGCGGCGCGCGCTGGGGCTTCAGGCTCGGCGACGCCCCGATGGAAGATTCGTTGATGGTCGCGCTCAAGGACACTTACTGCGGCTGTTACATGTCCGACACCGCGGAGAACCTGGCCCAACAGCGCGGCATCACCCGGCAGGCCGCCGACGAGTTCGCCCTGCTCAGCCAGCAGCGCGCCGAAGACGCCTGGAAAGCCTGCCGGCTGAAGGAAGAGATCGTCCCCGTGGAGCTGAAGTCGCGCAAAGGCACCACGCTCTTCGCCGAGGACGACCACCGCCGCCCGGAGACCACGCTCGAAAGTTTGGCCAAGCTGCCGCCCGCGTTCCGCCCCGACGGCATCATCACCGCCGGCAACGCCAGCGGCATTGTCGACGGTGGCGCCGCGGTGGTGATGACTACCGAGGCGGAAGCCAAGAAGCGCGGCAAGGCGCCGATGGGCCGGCTGGTGTCGTGGGCGGTGGCTGGCGTTGAGCCGAGCCTCATGGGCATCGGGCCGGTGCCCGCCACGCGGAAGGCGTTGGAGAAGGCCGGGCTCAAGCTTTCGGACATTGATTTAATCGAAGTCAACGAAGCCTTCGCGCCGCAGTACCTGGCGGTGGAGAAGGAGCTGGGGCTCGACCGCGCCAAGACCAACGTCAACGGCGGCGCCATCGCCCTCGGGCATCCGCTGGGCGCGACGGGCACGCGGCTGGTGCTGACGTTGCTCTACGAGCTGGGCCGTCGCCGGGCACGCTACGGGCTCGCCACCGCCTGCATCGGCGGCGGCCAGGGCATCGCGCTCATCGTCGAGTCCGAGTCTCGGTAGTGAGCTGGCTGCGAAGGAATTGGCCCAAGGCTGTCCTGCGCCTATGCGGCGTGTTGCAGGTCTTTCTCACGGGGACAGGCCTGTGCTATGTCGGCATGGGAGTATTGGCTTACTGGAGCCGTTGGGGAGAGGTTCCAGACCCTGTGGCTCCCTTCGCGAAGCAGGTGTTTGTGCTTAAAACTGCCATCAACGTGATCTTGCTCTTCGGGCTCATGTGGGCGGGTGTCTTGTTGCTTCGCCTCAAGAACCTAGGGATTTCCGCAAGCAATTGGCTTCTTATCGCCATCGTTGTCTATTCCTTTGGGTTTGACCTGGCATTTGGCTGGACACCTGGCACCGGCCCAATCGAGATGAGCTTGGCCGCTACTGCAGGGATTGGTGACAAGGGCGTTTCGGTGATCGTGTTCACCGGCTATCCCCTCATCGGCTTTGTCGCACTGAATTTGGCGCACGCGAGCATGGTCAAGTCCTAGCGGCAGGAGCCGCTGGGCTGAACGATTCGATTCACTCTTGGAGGAGAAACGCATGGATATCCAGAAAGTCGGTGTGGTGGGCTGCGGGCTGATGGGCTCGGGCATCACGCAGGTGGTGGCCATGTCGGGCTTCCACGTGGTGGTGCGCGAGGTCTCCGATGCCCTGCTCGACAAGGGCCTGGCCGGCGTTGAAAAAAGCCTCAGCAAGTTCGTCGAGAAAAACCAGCTCACCGACGTCGAGAAGAAGAACACCCTGGCGCGCATCAAGCGCACCACCGCCGTCAGCGACCTCAAGGACTGCGACCTGGTCATCGAGGCCGTGACCGAAAACCCCAAAGTGAAGAAGGAGCTCTTCGCCGAGCTCGACCGCCTCTGCCCCAAGCACACGATTCTTTCTTCCAACACCTCGTCCATCTCCATCACCGAGATGGCCGCCGCCACCGGGCGCTCCGAGCGCTTCATCGGGCTGCACTTCATGAACCCGGTGCCGCTGATGAAGCTGGTGGAAGTCATTCGCACCATCCAGACCGACGACGAGGTGTTCGAGACCGGAGTGCAGTTCGCCGAGCGGCTGGGCAAGGTGCCGGTGCGCACGTGGGACCGCGTGGGGTTCATCGTCAACCGCCTGCTCATCCCCTATCTGCTCGACTCGGTGCGCGTGCTGGAGCAGGGATGGGGCTCGATTCCCGACATTGACAAGTCCATCCACCTCGGCTTGAACCATCCCATGGGGCCGTTCACGCTGCTCGACTTCGTCGGGCTCGACACCACGCTCTTCATCGCCGAGATTATGTTTGAGGAGTACCGCGAGCCGCGCTTCGCCCCGCCGCCACTGCTGAAGCGCCTGGTCACCGCCGGGTGGAACGGGCGCAAGGCCGGCCGCGGCTTCTACGACTATTCCGACCCCAAGAACCCGAAGCCGATGGACCTGCGGCTCGTTTAGCCACAGACGCACAGAGACACACAGAGGAAGTGAAGAAAAAGATTAACGCAGAGGACGCAGAGGAGCGCAGAGGACGCAGAGGAAACCAAGAGATCGTGAGCTTCTTATCTGTGTTCATCCGTGTTCATCTGTGGTTCCAATAGTTTTTCTGAGGTGAGCCAATGGCCTACGAGAACATCCTCTACGAAAAGCGCGACGGCGTCGGTCTAATCACCGTCAACCGGCCCAAGGTGCTGAACGCGTTGAACCGGCGCACGCTCGAGGAGTTGGACGACGCGGTGCGCGACTTTCACTCGGACGACGCGCTGCGCGCCGGCGTGCTGACAGGCGCGGGCGAGAAAGCCTTCGTCGCCGGAGCCGACATCAACGAGCTGGCGGTGCTTTCGCCGGTGGCCGGGCGCGACTATGGGCTCTTCGGCCAGTCGGTGCTCGACCGCATCGAGCGTGGCCCCAAGCCCGTCATCGCCGCCATCAACGGCTTCGCGCTCGGCGGCGGCTGCGAGCTGGCCATGGCCTGCCACCTGCGCATCGCGGCCGAAGGCGCCAGACTCGGCCAGCCGGAAGTCAAGCTCGGCCTCATCCCCGGCTACGGCGGCACGCAGCGCCTGGCGCGGCTGGTGGGCAAGGGCCGCGCGCTGCAGCTTGTTCTGATGGGCGACCACATCACCGCCGAGGAGGCCTACCGCATCGGCCTGGTGAACGAAGTGGTGCCGCCGGCCGACGTGCGCGCGGAAGCGGAAGCCTGGGCGCGGAAGATCGCCGCCAACGCCCCGCTTGCCATCCGCTTTGCGATGGAAGCGGTGAACCACGGCCTGGAGATGACGCTGCCCGAGGGGCTCTACCTCGAAGCTACGCTCTTCAGCCTCTGCGCGACGACGGAGGACATGAAGGAAGGCACCAAGGCGTTCCTGGAAAAACGCCCCGCGAAATTTACAGGCAAATGAGTTGTGCCTTGTGCTTTGTGCCTTGTGCTTTGTATTCTCTGTGCCTCTGTGTCTCTGTGGCTAACATAGGACATGCCAACTGACCGGAAAGGTAACCTTGCGGCGAAGGGGCTGCGACTGGCGATTGTCGTCAGCCGGTTCAACAGCTTCATCACCGAGCGGCTGCTGAGCGGCGCGCTCGACGCGCTCACCCGCGCCGGAGCCGACGAAAAGAAGATAGAAGTGGTGCGCGTGCCGGGCTCGTTCGAGATTCCGGTGGCGGCGAAGGCGCTGGCGCAGAGCGGGCGCTACGACGCCGTCATCACGCTGGGCTGCATCATCCGCGGCGAGACGCAGCACTTCGACTTCATCAGCGCCGAGGTGACGCGCGGCATCCAGCTGGCCGCCCTCGAGACCGGCGTGCCCATCTCCTTCGGCGTGCTCACCACCGACTCGCTCGAGCAGGCGGTCGACCGCGCCGGGGCCAAGAGCGGCAACAAGGGCGCTGAGGTGGCGCTGGCCGCCGTCGAGATGGCCAACCTGCTGAAGTCCGCCCGCGGCAAGAAGCGCTGATTCCTACCGCCGAGCCCGGTGGCACCCGCCAGCGGTCTTGCATTGATTGAATGTCGCTGCGTCCCGCCCTTTCCCGCCCAGGCTCGCTGGCTGCAGGACTAATGAGGATGGAAAGGGCGGGACTCCGCGACGGCCTTCGGCAGAGCGGTACTGAAATAAGGCCAGCATGTCAACGGCGGGGCTGAAGCCCCGCCCTTCCCAAACTAACCCCGCCCTTCCCAAGCCAATCCTCTCCTTCCGTTATCTGTGTTCATCTGTGTTCATCTGTGGTTTCATATCTTTCCTATGGCTTCTCGACGGAGGGCGCGCGAGTGCGCGCTGCAACTGCTCTATCAATGGGAAGGCGAGCGCTCCGCGCCGTCGTCGCTGCTGCCGGAGTTCTGGAAGAGCCGCGAGGAAGACGCCGGGACGCGGAAGTTCGCCGAGCAGCTTTTCCTCGGCGCCGCCGCCGCGGCCGAGAAGCTCGACGCGCTCATCGCCGCGCATTCCGAGCACTGGAGGCTCGAGCGCATGGCGGCCATTGACCGCAACCTGCTGCGCCTCGCGGTCTACGAGATGCGCACCCGCACGGATGTCTCGCCCGCCGTGGTCATCAACGAAGCGCTCGAAATTGCCCGGCGCTTCTCCTCCGCCGACTCGGTCGAGTTCATCAACGGCGTCCTTGACGCCATCCGCAAAGCGAAGGTATAGAAAAGGACCATGAAAACCGATTGGATAACGCGGGAGCAGTACGACTGGCTGCTGGACAACCTGGGGGCGCCGGACGCGCCGCTGCGCTGGTTTGCGGGCTTTCGGGCGGCCGGCCCGGTGGCCTGGGTGCTGGTGCTGGTGAAGTATCTGGTGCTGGTCGTCTGGGCGGTGGCGTTCATCTGGCTCTGGTTTGCTCTGTTTACCTTGCTGTTCCTCTATGAAGGCCTGGGACTCCCGTCCTGGGCGCGCTCGAGCGGCCCGCCGCCTCCAGCGGCCAAGCACAGCTAGAGCACAGCCTAAAAGCAGGTTCCTCGTCTGCCCCCGACGCGTCGGGGACAGACTCGGAATGACAAATTTGGAGCCGCCTTACGGCACGACTGAAGTCGTGCCCTGACGAAGTGACACGGCTCCCTTCGGCTTCGCTCAGGGTCTTCGAGAAGCCGTGCCCTGACGAAGTGACACGGCT
>Ga0137796_10000114_pt1 | contig 49462 bp, 75 predicted proteins | sample OV2TP3_FD_97704 | JGI IMG/M metagenome (GOLD analysis project Ga0137796, IMG submission 97704) | reverse complement strand
CTTTCAGACGCTGCTGGGCCTCGGCGCCCAGCGGGCGCCGACCACCTACCGCCAGTTGTATGATGTGGAGTCAACCGGATAAGCAACACCAAAGTTTTGAGTCGATGCGGGAGATTGACAGCCTCCATCCAACCAGTCCACGATTGGACGCCACCGTGAGCGCCCATCAGCCGGTGGCGAGGTCGCATGGTTCCCGAGAGCGTGTGCGCGCGTGCCCCACCACATCCGGCTGGCCATCCCACCCGGTTTGGCGATGCGAATCAGCGCTGGCGCCCCTTGAGTCGCGCGAGTAGCCGAGGGAGGAGGCCGACATGCGTCGGTTGACACGAGCGTCTCTGATGACGCTGGTCGGGTTGCTCACGGTCCTGTTGGTTCCCAGCGGCGAGACCCAGCAGTTGCCGCCGGGAGTCAAAGTCCAGGTGCTCGGAGAGATGGGCTCAAAGATCCCCGGAGTCGAGAAGATCGTCATGAAGCGGTTCACGCTGGATCCGGGCGCCAAGCTGGAGAACTTCACTCCGACGAACACGCAGCTGTGCACCGCCTCCGGCGGCGAGGCCACCGTGACGATGGGAGGCAAGACCATCGTGAGGAAGGCGGGCCAGGCCTGGGTGGAGGAGAAAGGGGTGACCTTCTCCATCGAAAACAAGGGCAAGAGGCCCTTCGTCGACCTCTTCTTTGAGCTGATCGAGAAGAAGGCGTAGTTCAGGCACCCGGACCGGGGGCTGCGCAGGCCAGACCGGAGCGGCCCCCGGCACCCACCGCCGCCCCGTCTCCTCCGTCGACCTCGTCCGCCTCGGGCCTGAGGCCGCACGGCGCGTATACTGAGCCCCGATTCGCGCTGAACCATCGTGGCACTTGATCCACGCTCCGACCACGCCCTGATGGAGGCGGTCCAAGCGGGGAGCACGGGAGCCTTCCAGGTGCTCTACGACCGGCACCACCGCGCGCTCTTCACGTTCCTCATCCGCGCGCTCGGGGACCGCCGGGCGGCCGAAGACCTCCTCCAGGAGACGTTTCTCCGCGCCTTCGCGCGGCGCGCGGAGTACCGGCCGGCGGCGGCCGTCCGGACGTGGCTCTTCACGATCGCCCGGAACCTTGTCGTCGATGAGTACCGCCGGCCCGGCGCGAGGCTGACGTCCGAAGGCGGCCAGACTCCTGAGGCCATTGCCGACCCGGGCGCCTCGCCCCTCGAGCGCGCCGAAGCCACAGAGCTCGGCCGGCGGCTCGGAGCCGCGGTGCGTCGGCTTCCGCCCGCCCAGCGCGAGGTGCTCCTGCTCAGCCGGGTTGCCGGCCTGGACGTCAGCGAGGTGGCGGAGATCACCGGGACCTCCCCCGGGGCGGTGCGCGTGGCCCTCCATCGGGCCCTCCGTCGCCTGGGGGAGCTCCTGGGCCCCGTGTAACGGGCGGCTCCCCTTTCAGTTTAAGGGGGTGGAGGCAGCAGATGGACTGCGAGCGGGTGAGGGAGGCTGGACTGGCGGCGCTGACCGCCGAGGGGGGCGGGACGTGGCCGGCGGAGGTCGCCGCGCACCTCGGAGGGTGTGAGGCCTGCCGCGCCGAGCTGGAGGCCTCCCGCCAGCTCTGGGCCCTGCTCGGCGAGTGGCCGGGAACGACGCCACCGGTCGAGGTTCGCGCCCGGGTGCTCCGGGGCGTCCGCCGCCAGTTCCTCAAGGAGTCCGTGCTCACGGTCAGCGGGTGGGTGCCCGCGGTCCTGGCTGCCGCGATCGGGGTCGGGCTCTCGCTGGGGTTGTCGCTCCTCGTGCCCTATCCCGTGCTCGTGGCGCTCTGCCGGGACGCGCTGGCCGTCTCCGACGTGCACCTCGGGCCCTACCTCATGGCCGGGGCGGCGTACGGGCTTCCGCTGGCCGCCGGGGGGTGGGTCTTGCGCCGGCGTGTGCCCGGCGGCGGCGTGATCGGGAGCGTGGAGGCGAGCCTCCTGTTCTTCGTGATCCTCGCCCCCTACGCGATCGCCCAGTGCCGAGAGTTCCCGCCGGCCCTGCAGGCGGCGTTCGTCGGGGGGTTGGCCGGAGGCGCGGTCCTCTGGAGCCTCGCCGGGCTCGGGGTGGCGCGGATGGCGCCGCTCCGGCCCGCGCGGCGCTAACAGGAGGGTTTCGGATGGCTCAAAGGACAGTGGCTCGACGGTGGTTCTCATGGAGCGTGGTCGGGGTGGCGCTCGTCGCGACCGCGTCGGTCGGCTGGGCTCAGGGGGCGGCACCGCCGCAGCCGGCGCCCGGGACGCCAGGGATGCCCGGCATGATGATGCCCATGATGCCGATGATGGGGCAGATGGCGCCGATGATGCAGCTCTGCGCCCAGATGATGAACCAGATGGCGGGGATGATGGTCCCGTCGCCGCCGCCGCAGCCGCGGCCGTAACGGTGGTGGAGACACAGCAGGACCCAGGAGGAGCATCAGCCGTGCGCCCACGAGTGTCGGTCGAAGTGGTCGGGATCCTCGCGGTCGTCGCGCTCGTTGGAGCGGTCGTGGCGACGGCGGCGGGCGCCCCGGAGGCCATGAAGGCCCTGCAGGTCCTCGAGCCAAAGGCGCCGACCCCGGCGCCGGACGTCACGCTCCGCACCCTCCAGGGCACGCCGCTCTCGATCAAGGCGCTGAAGGGGAAAGTGGTCCTGGTCAATTTCTGGGCGACCTGGTGCCTCCCCTGTCAGTGGGAAATGCCGCTGATGGAAAACCTCTACCAGGCCTACAAGGCCAAGGGGTTCGTCATCGCGGCGATCTCCCTGGATCAGGACGGCGCCGAGACGGCCGTGGGCGCCTTCGTCAGCGCGAGAAAGCTCACGTACCCGATCCTGCTGGATCCGACCTTCCAGGGGGCGAAGCAGTTCGGGGTCCGCGGGCTGCCCGCCACGTTCCTCATCGGGAAGGACGGCTACATCAAGGGCGTCACGTATGGGCCCCGGGAATGGGATGGCCCCGAGGCCCGGACGTTGATCGAATCGCTGCTGGCGGCGAGGGGCTCGAAGGGGTAGCGGGCCCGAGGCGAAGGGGGTTCGGCATGTGGCGGGTCCTGGCGCGCGCGATCAGGCGGCGCTGCCGGCTCTGCGGGGCGCGGATCGAGGGGGAGGGGGTACGGCGGGGCCTGCGAGTCTTCTGCTCGCCGACGCACCTGCAGGAGCACCTCGAGGAGCAGGCGCTCAAACGGCTGGCAGTCAGCCGGATGATGCGGGACCTCATGCGGAACCGTCGGGGCGGCTGCTGCTGAGGCGCCGATGCCTCCGTCGCTTACGAAGACGGCGGTTCTGATCGTCGCCATCGGGGGCGCGCTGATCGGGGGCCTGTGGGCCCTCTCGGTCCTGGCCGGCGTCGGCTGCCCTGCCGTCGGCCTCGACTTTTGTCCGCTGCCTGGGCTGTTGGGGGAACCCGGTGAGTAGGCGCGAGATTCGACGACGGGACGAGGCGAAGAACCGGCGGAGGACGATCCGCGCCGTGGTCGTCGCGGTCGTCATCCTCTTCTTCGGCGGCGCCATCGCGGCGCTGCTCGCGAGCGTGCCGCGCGCCGGGGCTCAGGTCGGCAAGCCGGCGCCCGACTTCGCCGTGCCGGGGCTCTCCGGGGGCACGGTGGCGCTGGCCGACTATCGCGACCGGCCCGTCGTGATCAACTTCCTCGCCACCTGGTGCGGGCCGTGTTGGCGGGAGCTGCCGGACTTCGACGACGCGGCGGATCGGTACCAGGACCGAGGTCTGGTCGTGGTCGGCGTGGCCGTACGGGACTCGACCGACGCGGTGCAGCGCCTGGTCAAGCTCCTGGGCCTCACGTTTCCGATCGGGCTCGACCCGGCCGGGCAGGTCGCCGCGGAGCGCTATCGGATCCGGGGATTCCCCGTCACGGTCTTCGTGGACCGGCGGGGGGTGGTGCGGAAGTACTGGACGGGGCCGATCGACCGGGAGTCGCTCGAGCGGTCCATCGCCGAAATCCTGTAGGGAGGGGAGCGGGTGACGGAGCAGGGCCACCGGGTCTTCGGCCTCGGCGCGGTGCTGGGGGCCTTCGGCGCGGGCTTTTGCTGTCTGGCGCCGATCCTGTTCAGCCTCCTCGGGCTCAGCACCGTGACGAGCCTCACGCTGCTGCAGTCCGTGGTGCCCTACCGCAACGGCCTCTTCGGGTTCACAGTCCTCGCGCTGCTCGGCGGATACCTCCTGGCCTGGCGGCGGTGGCCCGGGATGTCCCGCTGGGACTGGTCGATGCTCGTGGGCTCCACGGTCGCCGTGATCGGCTTCCTCGGCTACACGACCTGGCTGGAAGGCCTGCCGCGCTGGATCGGGCGCTGAGGCGTGACGATGCTCGGGACGGTCGGCCGACTGGGCGCGCTGGCATCCACCGTGGGGAGCACGGTCGTTAGCCTCGGCTGCTGCGCCAGCGTGCTCGGGCCCGTGGCGGCGGTCGTGTTCGCCGGGGGGTGGGTCGACTGGGTCCCGGTCGCCTGGCAACTCCGCCTCCTCTACGGCTCCCTGGTCGTCGCGCTGGTGGGCTTCGGGCTGGGGTGGCGCCGGCATCGGCGGGGAATCCCGCTCCTGCTCTTTCTCCCGGGGGCGGCGGCGATCCTGTACCCCCTACACGAAGCCCTGGATGTCTGGGTCTTGCAGGTCCTGATCTGGCTCGGCTTCGGCCTGCTGCTCGCGGCCGCGGCCTCGGACACGTGGTTGGCCCTCCGGACCCCGGGGTGCCGACCGGCCGCCTCGGCGCACGGGGTCTCGCGATGACGACGGCGGGATCAGGGGCCTCGGACCCCACCGCGCCAGGGTCCTCAAAATGGCGGTACCTGCTCCTCCCCCTGGCCTGCCTGACCTGCGCGGGCCAGCTCCCGATCTTCCTGGCGGTGCTCGCCCTGACCGGCTGGGTCGGCTGGCTCAGCCTGTACTTCGGCATCGCCGCGGTCCTCCTGGGGGCAACCTTCGTCATTCTGCTGGCCTGGGGCCGCAAGGCCTTGAGGGCGGGGGACGACTCGGGAAGCAGGGGCAAGACCTCAGGGGTTCCATGATGGTGCAGCAGGTGAGGGAGGACCCGAAGATGATGAGGCAGGGCATTCTGGCTGGGCTTGTCATGCTCGTCGTGGCCCTCGGGACGCCTGGCGATCTCGCCGCCGCGCCGGAGCGGGTCACCCTGAAGATCGAGGGCTTGACGCCAACGGGGTGCAGCAGCGCGGGCGCGGTCCGGGGAACGATCGAGCGGACAGAGGGCGTGGCACGGGCGGACGTGAGCCTCGAGCGCGGGGAGGCCGTCGTGGAACTCGATCCGGCCAAGGTGGACGTGAACCAGCTCATGGCCACGGTCGAGCGGTACTGCCTGGTCAAGGTCACCCGGCCCGCCGCGCCATAGGCTCTGTGTGGGCGCGTGCTCTTGGAGGTGCGTCGATGATGACGAAGCTCGCGCGGCCCAACTCGGTGAAGGGGTACCTGCTCCTCGGGCTGGCCGTCCTGACGTGCCCCTGCCACCTGCCGATCCTCCTGGCGGTCCTCGCGGGGACCGGGCTCGCGGGCGCCCTGAGTCAGTACGTCGGGATGGCGTTTCTCGCGTTGACCGTGATCTTCGTGGCGTCGCTCGTCCTGGGTCTCCGGGCCCTGAAGGCGGCCGACGAGACGCCGCGCCCGCTGCGAAAGTGAGGGTGCTGGCGGGAGGCCGCGGAGGTGTTGGGGGCCATGCTGACGCGCCGTACGATGCTCGTGGGCGCCCTGGGCCTCGGGGCCACGGGAGTGGCGGGCATCGTGACCGTCCGCGGGAGGGCCCCGCGTCCCGACGCCCCGGATGCCGGGGCGCTTGGCGAGGGGCCGTGGCGCCGGGTCACTCTTCGGGTCGAGGGGATGACCTGACCCGGCTGAGCCGGTCGGGTCAGGCGGGCCCTGGAAGGGCTCTCGGGTGTGAGAAAGGCCGAGGTCGATTTTGGAGCGGGGTTGGCCACCGTGACCTACGCGGAGGGACGGGTGACCGTCGAGCAGATGATCGCGGCGCTGGGGCAGTGGTGGTACTCCGCGACCGTGCTGCCTGAGCGGTGATGACGGAGGGGTCGCCGGTGCGCCCGAGAATCATCGGCTTCGGCGTCGTGGCCGGACTGGTCCTCGCGCTCGCGATGGGCCCGGCGGGCGGTGCGGCGGGCCAACCCGTGCTCGAAACCCTCGCGTTCGAGGACGTCTCGACCGCGCCTCCCTGCTGCGCCGTGCCGCTGGACGTCGTAGCCCGGGCCGTGAAGGAGGCGTTCCCGGGGGTGACGAGGGTCTCGGTTGAGGAGGCCGCCGGACGCTTGACGGTCACCTTGGAGCCGGGGCGCGTGAGCCGCGCTCGGGTCGTCGCGCTACTGGAGGAGTATAGCTTCCGGCTGGTTGAGCCACGGAGGTAGCGAGTTCGACGCCGAGGAATGACTCGGCCGTCGGGCCGCGCAACGATTCCCACACCCACAAGGAGGAGGCACACGATGGCCACGACGCTCGAGAGCATCGATCCCGCCCTGGGGCTCATGAAGGAGTTCAGCCGGCGGACGCTGGGGACAACGGCGGCGATCCAGAAGATGCGGCAGGAGGTGATCTTCACCGACGGCAAGGTCCCGGCCAAATACAAGGCTATGGCCGCGGCGCTGTGGGCGGTGAGCGCTCGCTGCGAGCCCTGCATCCGCTACTACATCCAGCAGGCGGCCAAACTTAGCGCCACCGAGGAGGAGCTCGGTGAGTACCTGGCGGTGGGCTCCACCATGGGCGGCTGCGTCGGCGAGATGTGGGCCCTGAAGGCGTTCGCCGCCTACCGCGACCAGAACACGGGCGACGCCTCCTGCTGCCACAGCTAGCCGGCGCGCCTGACCGCTCGCAGACTGACGGCTCAGGCCACGCACGTTGCAGCCCCTCTGGTCTCGGGCGCGCCCCGGCGATTCGGGGAGGGCACGGGGCCCTGACGCGGTGAGGCGGACCTGCCCTGAGATGCTGCGGGGGCTTACCACGGCAGTCGCAAGAACTGTCCGAGGTGTGGCCACGGTCTCCCTCGCCCGGAAGATGGTCGTCTACCTGGACGACCAGGTGATCAGCGAGTTCCAGATGACCGCCTCAGAAACCTTCAGGAGGCGCATAGTAGCGGCATGCAGATGACTTGGAGTGCTCGCGGGACGGCGACGCGACGGGACAGTAGTCCGGCCGCTACCTCGCCAATACAGCGGTCGCCTGACCGGCCAGGGCGACCCAGGGGTGCCGCAACGCTCCGCTCAGCGGCGTCCTCGTGCTGAGGCCGAAGAGCGCGAGACGCGCCGACCGGGACTCTGTGGCCATGGCCCTGGCTCTCGGAACAGCGTCTCGATGAGGGGGCAAGCCGGTAGACGGCCGCCAGCACAGCGAGCAATCATCTCCGTGAGCACCCGTTCCGTCGCCCTGAGGTCCGCGACCTTCGCCCGCACCTCCTCTCGATACCTCGCCGCCACCCTGCGCGCCGCCGCGCTGGGGCGAGTGCGCTTGTCGGCCAGCCTTAGGAGGGTCCGGACCTCCTTGAGGCCGAAGCCCAGCTGCCGCGCCCGCCGAATGAAGTTCAGCCGCTTTAGTCCCTCGACGCCGTAGATCCGGTAGCCCCCCTCCGTCCGAGCAGGCGCTGGCAGCAGGCCGATCCGCTCGTAGTAACGGATCGTCTCGACCTTGCAGCCGGTCCACTTGGACACCGCTCCGATGGCGAGCCCTCGGTCCGAGCGTTCCATCCAGTCCGACCCCCCGCGGCGCCAAGCCTCGACCGTGTACCTACTATACGACTCAGCCTCTGGCCTGGCCTAGCCGCCGAAGGGCGCAACTGGGCGTCACGGTGCTGCTCCCGCGAGGGGTCGCTTGCCGCCTTCCAGGCTGGCCCAGGGCAGGCGACTGAAACGCCGGGCATCTCGGGCTGAGGAAGGGGAGGCGTCGAGCACGAACCCAGCGCCGGAGGTGAATGCGGGGGCCGCTGGCGGCGCCCTCCACGCATTCGAGCGGCTGTACGAGCCTGCGCCCGCTGTTCACCGCGCTCGCGCGGATGGCCCGTGAGGGGCACCTGGCCGAAGAGTTCCTCCGGGAGACTCTCTCCGGGGTGCATACGCATCACGGAAACCATCGGGCCGGAGGGCCCGTGTCGGCCGTGGCGCCCCGTGCGGGTGAGGCCCGGCCAGTCCGCCGCGTGCCACGGAGCATCCGCGGCTCCGAGGCAAGGGCCGGCCGGCTGCGCGCGTATACTCAGTCCAACGCTTGACCTCGATGTCCCACGGCGCGCGCTCGGACGAGACTCTGATGCAAGAGGTGCGGGCCGGCGGAGTGGCCGCCTTCCAGGCCCTGTACCAGCGTCACCACCGCGCGGTGTTCAACTTCCTACTCCAATCGCTCGGCGACCGGCAGAGTGCGGAAGACCTCCTTCAGGAGGCGTTTCTCCGGGTGTTCTTGCATCGCGAGGAGTATCGCCCGACCGCGACCTTCAGGACCTGGCTGTTCACCATCGTCCGCAATCTCGTCATCGACCAGCTTCGCAAGCGAAGGGCGACCCCGGAGACGGGTCACGAGGAGACCCTGGACACCCTTGTCGAACCGAGTGCATCCCCCCTCGCACATGCCGAAGCGCGCGAGCTGGGCGAGCGGCTCCAGGAAGCGGTGCGGCGGCTTCCGCCATCTCAGCGCGAGGTGCTAATTCTGACCCGCTTGGCTGGGCTGAGCTATGAAGAGGTGGCTCAAGTTACGGTGGCGTCCGTCGGGGCGGTACGGACGACGCTCCACCGGGCGCTCCGACGCCTCCGAGATCTTCTTGGTCCCCTGTAGCGAGGCCTCCGGGCCTCCGTTCCGAGCAGAATGACAGGTAAAGGGCTCTTGGGGTGGCAGCGGCGCGATCGGGCGGGGAGATGGATTCGCAGGCCGAGTCCCGCGACGTCAGGGCCTTCGCGTTGGCCAGAGCCCTCACCGGCGTGTCCGTGGAAGGCATGCGCCGCAGGCGTCGGCCGCTGGGCGTCCGCGGCGGCGACGCCCGGGTGTCCCGCGGCTGGGCACTTCGTGCGCCGACGGCTCACCTAGCCCTCCGACGGACCTGAGTCAAGGACCAGCGGGGGCCGGGGCTCCCGCCCGTGGCGGAGCGCCGGTGCCACCGAGCGCTCCCGGGTGGGCCGCTAAGATCCGGGGCAGCCTGTAACGGTCCCCGGGGTCATCCGTTTAAGTAGGTGGAAGGGGGCGGTCGCCATGGAGTGTGACGAGGTTCGGGACGCCCTCGTGGACGGGCTGTCCGTGGCCGAGGGGGACCGGTGGGCGGAGCCCGTTGCCCGTCATCTGGCGGGCTGCCAGGGGTGCCGCGCGGAGCTCGAGGATCTCCGGCGGACCTGGGCGGCCCTGGGTCAATTACCAGACGCCATCCCCAGCGACGAGATCCGGGTTCGCCTCTACCGCCGGGTCCGGCGTGAGCTTCTGAGGGAGTCGGTGCTGACCGTCGGCGGCTGGGCGCCCGCCGTGCTGGCGGCGGTGGTCGGAGTCGGCCTTTCGCTCGGGCTGTCACTGCTCGTGCCTTACGCCTCCCTGGTTGCCCTGTGCCAGCGGCTGCTACAGGCCGCCGAGCCGCACTGGGCCCCCTACCTGCTAGCCGGGGCAGCCTACGGGATGCCCCTCGTCGTGGGGGCTTGGGTCCTACGTCGGCGCCCGCTGGGCGGGGCACTGGTTGGGGGACTCGAGGCCAGCGTCCTCTTCGTGATCATCCTCGCGCCCTACGCGATCGCCCAGTGCCGGGAGTTCGCCCCGCCGCTCCAGGTGACGTTCGTCTCGGGGCTGGCGGCAGGCGCCGTGCTCGCGAGCCTGGCCGGGATCTGGCTCCTCCGTCTGGCTCAGGCCGCCACGGTTCGAGCCTGAGCGTGTAAAGGGGGAACGGTCGTGGAAGTGAACAAGGCGACGCGACGATCCCTCCTTCGGTGGGCGCTCGCCCTGCTGGGGGTCGGGGCTGCCGCAGCCCTGCTCGTGGAGCAGCTCGCCGGTGGGGCGGCGGAGCCGGCCATTCCGTTCGACCACTGGTACGGGAACTGGCGGGTCACCGCGGTCGCGACCGGCTTGTTCGCCCTGTTCCTCTTCGCCTTTGCGCGGCCGCGGCAGCCCCGGGAGTGGCGTCACGCGGGGCTGTATTCGGCCTTCCTGATCTCGCTCTTCACGGAGATGTTCGGCGCCCCCGTGACCATCTACCTGCTCTCCTCATTCCTGGGCCTGCCCGTTCAGGGCTTTGGCTTGCAGGAGAGCCACCTCTGGGCGTATCTGCTGGCGCGCCTGGGTGTCATCCCGTTGCCCGAAGCCGTCCGGGCGGTCATGGTGGCCAGCGTCGGCCTGATCGCGCTGGGGGTTTGCCTGGTCGCCCTGGGGTGGCGTCAAGTCTACGCGGCGCGGCATGAGCTGGTCACGAGCGGGCTCTACGGGTGGCTGCGCCACCCCCAGTACGTCGGCCTGATCGTCGTCGTGCTCGGGTTCCTCGTCATGTGGCCCACGCTGCCGACCGTCCTGATGGCGCCGATCCTCCTGATCGGCTACGTCCGTCTGGCTCGACGAGAAGACGCGGAACTGGAGGCGCGGTTCGGGGCCGACTTCCGAGTCTATCGGACGCGGGTGCCCGCGTTCGTCCCGTGGTCTCGCCTGCGGGCGTCCCGCCGGCACCCTTGGCACGGTGCGGGAGCGGGTGGCGATCGGGCGCATGATCGGGCGCGACAGGAGGCGAGTTGAGCCGAAAACGCGCGAGGAGTGGGTGGAGCGGGAACAACGGGGAGGACCGCGCGATGGTGACGGGACCGAGGCAGATCCCTCTCTGACCCTGCAGCGCGGCGGCCTTTCTCGTGGGGAAAGGGATCGTTGCGGCGGTCAGGGGAGTCCGCCGGGTCTACCTTCGATTTCGGCGCGTCGAACCCACTGCGGGTACCCGGTCCTTGGCCCAGAGCGGGAGTGCTGTGGCGCGGCCCGACGGAACGATGTCCAGCCACCTGCCCGAAGAGGGGCCGGACCGCTGGCGTGGGGGATGATGCGGATGGACGTGCTTGCCGGCCTGGTCCTGCTCCTGTGTTGCGCCCTGCCGCTCCTGCTGCTGTTCTTCCTGGGACCCAAGGACCGATAGGGCGTCACGAAGATGCTGGTGTTCCGCCCCGTGCCGGTCGGAGCTCCGCCCGCGGCCGCGCTCTCGGGGTTGGATTGGTGGCGTTTCTTGTGATCCTCGGCTCCCCGTGCGGCGCCGGGGCCGAGCCAGCGCCTCGAGGCGCCGACGTCGGGGACCACTGGCACGCCCGGTACCAGATCGTGTTCTGCGGGTGGGTGTTGCAACCGCTACCGGGTTCGCCCGGCGCCACCCACACCCACGGGGACGGGAAGATCCACGTGCATCCAGGGAGCCGCGAGGAGGCCGGGCCCCACGCAAACCTGGGCGCCTTCTTCCGGAGCGCGTCGGCCCGGCTGACGCCGTCCTCGCTCGAGTTGCCCGGCTGGGTGCCGATGCGGAATGGCGACCAATGCCCGGACCATCGGGTAGGCCGCTGGCGCCTCTGGGTGAACGGCCGGGTCGAGCCGGCGATGGACCGGTACCTCCTCCAGGACGGCGACGAGATCCGGCTGGAATTCGCCCCCGAGTAACGTTTGGCTGATCTGGAGGCGCCGGGCCGGTGTGTGCGACCCCTCGCCTGCGACGAGGGCTCGCGTGAGCGAGTCAGGGAGCGCATTGAGGATCGCCCGGCGCGAGACGATCTCTGCGAGGGTGAGGCGGTCGCGATGAGGGAGCACCTCCCCGACCGAGAGCCGGTCGACTGCGCCTGGCTGCAGCGGGCTCCCCTCCTCCAGGCCTACCTGGATGGGGAGCTGCCGGCGGGGGACACCTTCCGCGTCCAGCTCCACCTGGAGCGATGTCCAGGGTGTCGGCGCGTCGTCGAGGAGGAACGCGCGCTCCGCCATTCCCTTCGCCGGGAACTCCCCGGCGTAGCGGCTCCGACCCACTTGCGGGACCGGATCAGCCGGACGTTCGCCCGCGAGACGTGGAGGCGGCGCGTGATCCGCGCCGCGCCCTGGGTCGGCGGGGGGGCGCTCGCTTCGGCGGCGCTGCTGGCTCTCGCGTCCTGGGGGCTCGGGCTCTGGATCGGAGGGCCCGACCTCGTCAGGGACCTGGTCTCGAACCACCGGGTGTTCAGCCAACTCGAGACACCGGCCGAGTTGGCGAGCGATTCACGACCCGAGGTGGCCGACTGGATCCGGCGGAGGCTTGCGGTGTCTGTCCCGGTCCCCGAGTTCCGCCAGGGCGGCTTTCGCCTGTTGGGAACCCGGGTGGCCTCGTATGCCGGGCGCCCGATGGCCCACCTCTTCTACGCAAAGGGGCGGACGCTCCTCTCTCTCTACGTCCTGTACGCCGCGGACGTGCCCTTCCCGCGCCGAGGGTGGACCACAGCGAACGGGCACGCTGTCGTACTCACGGAGGCGGCGCCCTATCGAGTCCTTCTCGGCCGGTCCGGGCGACTGGTCTTCGCACTGGTCTCCACCCTCGACCGCGAAGACCTGATGGAGTGCGCCCGAGCCTTGCTCCGAGAGGCGGAGTCGAGGTCCGCCGGTCCGCCGCTGCCGGGGCCCGTCGGCGAGCGCCGAGGACTGGCGTCGTGATTCCAGACCGGAGTCCGGTCGGTGAGCGGTAGCGTTCGGCTTTTCTCGGCTCTGCTTTCCGGAGGCCTTCTGGCTCTCGCGTTCCCGGGGACCGGCGATCAAGGCTGGCTGGCCTTCGAAGCCTTGGTGCCTCTCCTTGTCGCCGTCGAGCGGGTCACGTGGGGAAGGGCGGGGGCGCTCGGGTTTCTCGCAGGCCTGATGTTCTGGCTCGTGACGATTCCGTGGGTCGCGCCGACGATGGTGCGCTACGGCGGCCTGCCGTGGGCGCTAGCCGGCCTGATCCTCCTGGGCCTCGCGGTGTACCTCGCCCTCTACTGGGCCGCGTTTTGCGCGCTTCTGGCCGGGAGTGCGCTCCGCTCGGGGGCCCTCTACGTGGTCGTCGCGGCCAGCCTCTGGGTGGCCCTGGAGTTCCTCCAGACCCACCTTCTCACCGGCTTCCCCTGGAATCTCCTCGGCTACTCCCAGCACGGGAACCTTCCACTGATTCAGGTCGCGGCGGTGACCGGGGTCTATGGCGTCTCTTTCGTCGTCATGGCGGTGAATGCGGCGCTGGCGCGCGTCCTCGACGCTCGGGGGCGTTGGACCGAGAGCGTCGCTCCGGCGGGGATCGCGGCGCTCGTCTGGGGCCTCGCGATCGGGTCCAGCTGGCTGTGGCCGGCGCCGCACGCGCCACAGCGTGCGATGCCGATCGCCCTGGTGCAGGGGAACATCGATCAGGGTGTCAAGTGGGACGTCGGCTGGCAGGGCAGGACGCTCGGGGTGTACAGAGCGCTGACCCTGGAGGCCGCGCGCGAGCGGCCCGGCCTGATCGTCTGGCCGGAGACCGCCGTGCCGTTCCTCGTACAGGAAGACCCCCGGCAAGGCGAGCTTGAGGCGCTCGCTCGCCAGACGGGCAGCTATCTGCTCGTGGGGGCGCCGGGCCGGAGCGCCGGACGGCCCCGCAACAGCGCGTTTCTCCTCGGCCCGGACGGCCGGACGCTCGGGCGCTTCGACAAGCGCCACCTCGTCCCCTTCGGCGAGTACGTGCCCCTGCGGCGGTGGCTTTTCTTCGTCAACGCGCTGGCCGGTGGCACCATCGGTGAGTTCGTATCCGGGGCTGAGGCCACGGTCTTCTCGACCCCGCTCGGGCGATTCGGCGTGGTCGTCTGTTACGAGGCCATCTTCCCGGGTGAGGTGCGCGAGTTCTTCCTCGGCGGCGCGGATTTCCTCGTGAACATCACGAACGATGCGTGGTTCGGCCGGAGCGCCGCGCCCACGCAGCATCTCGTCATGGCGACCTTCCGGGCGGTCGAGAACCGGGCGTACCTGATTCGCGCCGCCAACACCGGGATTTCCGCCATCGTCGCGCCCGACGGCCGAGTCGTTCGGGCCTCAGAACTGTTCACGCCCGCCGTCGTCTCGGGCGTCGTCACGGCTCGAGCGGGGGTGAGCGTCTACACCCGCTACGGGGATCTGTTCGCGTGGGCGACCGTGGCCGCCGCTCTCGCCACCGGCCTCGCGACCGTCCGCTCGGTCGGGCTGGCGAGCTGGAGCCGCAGGGCCGGCCCACTGCCCATCAGGCGCTCGAGCCCGTGAGGCGTTCGGTGAGCGCCGAGGAGGTGAGCCACATGGCGAAGTACCTGTTGGTGGAGACGAAGAGCCCGCTCGAGGGCGGGGAGTACGCCTTCGAGCTGGGCAAGCAGCTCCGGGACCTCGAGCACGAGGTGACCCTGTATCTGTTGCAGGATGCGGTGTTCACCGCGCGGAAACACTTCGAGGCCGGGAAGACGCTCGTGGCCGAGGCGAAGACGCACCATCTGACGCTCCTCGCCGACGAGATCTCGCTCCGGCAGCGCGGCCTGACGAAGGACCGCCTCTCGGAAGCGGTCCGGGTCAGCACCATGGAGGAACTCGTGGACCTCCTCATGGAACGGTCCGACAAGGCCATCTGGCACTGAGCGGGAGGCCGCTATGGCGAACCGGAAGACCCTACACATCTGCATCACCGCGGGGCCGTACGGCAACGAGACGCCGATCAGTCTCTTCCGGCTGGTCGACACGGCCCTCGGCAAGGGCTACCACGTCAACGTGCTCGCCTACGAGGACGGCGTGCTCCTCACCGCCAAAGCCCAGGCGCAGCACGACGACCCGGTCTGGAAGGACAAGCCGGAGCACCATACGGACGTCGGCAAGGCCCACAACACGACGGCGGAATTCGTGGCCCGGCTTCTCGAGAAGGGGAAGTCCGATCCGAAGCTCAACTGGTACGTCTGAGGGCTCTGCTGCGTGGAACGGGGCGTTCCACAGGGCTACCATCTCGACCCGGTCGTGCACGGGACGCTGGGGGACCTCTACAAGTTCACGGAGCAGGCCGACCGGACGCTGCTGATGTCGGCCCACTGAGGGAGGACTCTCACCATGCCCAAGAAGATTCTCTCCGTGCTCGCGCACACCGAGTACGGCAACCTGGAGGACAGCGACATCGGTCTCTTCGCGTCGGCCTTCGCGTCGGTGGCGGGGCAGCCGCTGACGCTCCTCTTGCGGGACGACGCGGTCAACTACGCCGCGCGCGGCCAGGAGGGGAGCGGGATCAAGATCGCGGGCGCGGTCGTCCAGCCCGGCTTCCTGATCGAGACCGACCTGAAGTCCGTCCAGCAGGCGAACATTCCCGTCTACGCCCTCCGCGAGGATCTGGAGGAGCGCGGGATCAAGACGGACGAGGTGATCGAGGGAATCCAGCTTCTGAGTCGGAGGGAGCTGGGGAGGTTCGTCCACCAGTTCGACACGGTGTGGAACTGGTGAGCGAGGAGGGTCAGCCGGTCGAGGAGGCGGCGGTCGCCACGATCGTGGACAACCGGGGGATGCTCTGCGCCCAGGGCGTCCTCCGGCTGATGCGGGCGATGCTGACGGTGCCCCCAGCGGGCGTCGTCAAGGTGCTCTCCTCGGACCCGGCGGCCGAGCACGATTATCCCGCGTGGTGCCGGACCACCGGCCACCGGTTCCTCGGTCACCGCCGAGAGGCCGACGCTCGCCGGGGGTCACTCATCGTCTCCTTCGTCCAGAAGCGAGTCCAGGAGCCCGCTCCGTGAAGACCCTCGCCATCATCGTCTCACGCGGGAGCTTCAACAGCCTGATCCAGGTAGTGACGCTCCTGATGGCGGCGGCGGGGTCGGGGCTCGTGGTGCGGGTGTTCTTTCGCGATGAAGCCGTCCTCAAGGTCACCAAGACCGGGGTCCAGGACATCGATCTCTCGGAGGCCTATCGAGGGCAAGAGAGTGCCGTGCGCGAACGCCTCGCCATCCAGGGACTGACCGACCTGCCCCGGCTCCTGCGGGAGATCCAGGAGACCGGGGACGTGCGGCTCTACGCCTGCAGCTCCTCGATGGCGATCTGTGGGGTGCGGGCCGAGGACCTTCTCGATGGCATTGAAGTGCGCGGGCTCACCGCCTTCCTCCTCGAGGACATCGCCGCCGCCGACCGGGTGCTGACGTTCTGAGTGAGGGAGCAAGACATGGGCAAGGCGAAGCGCCTCCGAAGGTCGCGCCGCACCGCGGGCGGGGAGATCCCGGGCGCCGCCGCGTCTTCGCGCCGACGATCCGCCTGGCGAATCGTGCTGGTTGTAGGAATCGGCGGGACGCTGGTCGCCGGCACGTGGGGCGGCGTCCTGCTGTGGGGCAGGGTCCAAGCCGGTGGCCCTTCGCTGGCCGGTCAGGAGATCCCTGTCCTCGGCAGGACTCATGTGTCCCGAGGAACAACGGTGAAATACCATTCGAATCCCCCAACCTCCGGGGACCACTGGCCTGAACCCGCCCCGTGGGGGATCTATCGAGCTCCGCTGCCCGACGAGCAGTTGGTTCATAACCTGGAACATGGCGGAATCTGGATCAGCTACAAGGAGATCGACGACGAGACGCGATTGAGATTGGAGAGGATCGCACAGAAGTACCCCGAAGCGGTGATCCTCACACCCCGTCCGCAGAACGATCGCCGCATGGCTCTCGCGTCCTGGGGCAGACTCGACAAACTTGACGCGTTCGATGAGGCGAGAATCGAGCGATTCATTCGATCGAACGTCAATAATTCTCCCGAGCCACTGGCGAACATCCAGACGGCACGGCTCAGCGTCGGCGCGCTGTTTCCGGGCTTCACGTTGACCGAGGTGGACGGTCGAACCATCAGCCGGGACTCACTGAGGGGGAAGCCGGTGATCATCTGGTTCACCACGGCGTGGTGTGTTCCCTGCCAGATTGGCGCGATTGAGGTGGCCCGCCTTGACCGCGAGCTCGGCGGGAGGGCGTTTGACGTCCTGGTCGTGTTCGTCGATCCCAGGGAGACCGATGCCGATCTCCGCAAGTGGCGCAGATCTTTCGCGAACGAGGACTGGATGGTCGCCTTCGATAACACGTTGACCAGGCTGGCGGCAAGAGTCAGTCTGCGATACCTGGACTCGAAGTTTCTGCTGGACAAGAACGGGCTGATCAAGAACATCGACCTTGCCATCGCGGACGCGAAGTATCTGGACACCATTCGGCAAGTGGTGCGGGAAAGCCAGTGAGAAGGACCCGCGGCTCAGGTTCCCGACCGTGCTCCACGCGGACATGAAGGTGACGCAGGTCGACCCGGTGCGCGGCCTTCAGCCGCGCATGGTGACTCGACGGCCACCATGATGCCCGAGCTCGGCCACGCGGCGCTGATCGTCGCCCTCGGGCTGTCGCAACGGAGATGAGGACTCTCCGGAAGGTGCTGGCAGGGGTTTTCGCCGTCCGGGCGGCATCGGCGGCCAATCACACCAAATGAAAAGCCTCCTGGTGTTCCAGGTGTGGCGGCATCCGCGTCCCGTGTTGGCGGCAGTGTCCACGATGGCCGTCGTGTTTCTCTGGCCCTCCATCCCGCTGGGCGGAGTGGGGAACTGGCTTCGGTTTTTCTACTACTATTCACCGCAGAATTACCTCCTTTCGCTGATGACAGTCCTGTGTGGCTTGTACGTGGGCCTCTATGTGTACAACAAGACGGTGGCCGCCTGCTGCCCGATGGGGAACGCGAGGACGGACGCTGTCGGATCGTTGATCGGGATCGTACTGGGCGTGTGTCCGGCGTGCATTCCTGTGCTCGGCTTTTTCCTGCCGTTGACGGTGACGATGTACCTCAGCTACGCGAGCTGGGTGTTCACAGTGATCGCGATAGCGGTCCTTGGCTTCGGTATCTGGCGATTCAATGGATTCAAGAAGGTCGCGATGGAGGAAGATGGCCTTCTGGCGCGCGAAAGAAACGTCGAGTGATGTCCGAGAATGAGGTGGTATGGGCGGGGCCAGCAGCGCGGGCGTTCGGCGGCGGGGGCCGCCCGAAAGCACCGCCTTCGGGTTCCCGAGCGGCCACGCGGCGGCCGTCGCCAGCTTCGCGGTCATGGTCGTGTACTTCGTCGGCCGCTCCGGCTCGGGCACGGCCCGCCGGGTCACGGTCCAGGTGCTCGCGGGCCTCCTCATGCTGGCTGTCGGCCTGGCGCGCATTGTCCTCCGGGCGCACTGGCCTGCCGACGTCCTTGGCGGTCTGGCGCTGGGCACAACCTGCGCTGCGGCCGCCGCGTGGTGGGACGCCGCGCAGCCCCCGATCCCCAGACGCGTCCCGGCCGACGGACAATCCTTCACGGTCGAGCTTCCGGGCGCCCCGCAGCCCGGGGCGCCGCCGAACTGATCGCGAACGCCATGCCCAGCGGCAGTGCCAGACCAGGCGCACCCGGCCGGTCGCCTGAGGAGGGAGCCGATGAAGCAGACCTTGAGAGTGCTCCTCGCGGTGGTGGTGTTGGGTGTGGTCATGCCGGCGACGACGCCGACGCAGGAGGTCGGCGAAAAGCTGCTCCTCGATAACAAGGTCGTCACCATCATTCAGTACACGTTCCCACCCGGGTTTCGGGGCGAGGAGCACGCAGCGATTGCCAACGAGTTCGCGTACGTGCTTGAGGGCGAATTCACGGTCGTGACGCAGGGCCGGGGGAAGCGCATCGTGAAGAAGGGCGAGGTCGAGTACGCCGACAAGGGCACGGTGCACTTTTCGCTGAACGAGTCGAAGGCGCCGGCCGTCGTGGTGGTCGTAGTGCTCAAGGAGCCCTGAGCGATGCGAGGCGCGCCCGCCCCGAGGCCCTGCGGCGCCCGGGCTTTGCCCCCAGCGCCCCGGATCGTCCCGTGATCACGCGAGCAGTACCTCCGGGAGCACGAGTCGTTCACGGGCTTCGCGCTTCGGCTGGCGCGGGAGTTTGGGCGGCTGATCGGACGCGACCGGTGCCAGGTGCAATCCAAGGGGCCCCGTGGCAGCCGCCGGCGGTGAGTGACCCCTCGGGTACCCCTCCCCCAGGGCCGCCTCGGTGTAACGAAGCGCCGAGTGCTCCGTTTAACCAAAGTGGAGGTCGCTTGCCTGGACGTGGGGATGGGGTCGGGGACACCGGGCGCGAAGCCCCCGCGGACTCCGCGGTGGCGGGGCTGTCCGGCACCGTCCCCGACTGCCGAGACAGGAAGACCCTGAGCTGATCCTCGAGTTCCTGCACAACACAAGGAGGAATGACTGTGGCCACGACGCTTGAGAACATCGATCCCGCCCTCGCTGTCATGAAGGAGTTCAGCCGACGGACGCTCGGGACGACGGCGGCCATCCAGAAGATGCGGCAGGAGGTGATCTTCACCGACGGCCGGATACCCGCCAAGTACAAGACCATGGCGGCGGCCCTCTGGGCCGTCAGCGCGCGCTGCGAGCCCTGCATCCGCTACTACATCCAGCAGGCGGCCAAGCTCGGCGCCACCGAGGAGGAGCTCGGCGAGTACCTGGCGGTGGGCTCCACCATGGGAGGCTGCGTCGGGGAGATGTGGGCGCTCAAGGCGTTCGCCGCCTACCGCGACCAGAACGCGGGCGACGCCTCCTGCTGCCACAGCTAACACGCCGGAGGCTCGCGGAGCGGACGGGGCGGCCTGGCCCCGGGGTTCGGGTCGAGAGTCGTGAGCGGACATCCGCGCCTGGGCGCCCTGCCTCTGCTCAGTCTCGCGGTCCTCACGTGGGCTTCCGTGGCCTCGGCCGCGCCCACCCCGACGGCTGCGGCGCGCCAGTTCGCCGAGGCGATCCTCGCGCGCGACTACGCCGCGGCCTACGACCTGATCGCACCCTCAGACCGGGGGTACAAGTCGCGCGAGGACTACCTTCGGGAGAACGAGCCACTGACCGGGTTTGTCCTGCAGTTGACGCGGGAGCTGGCGCGGCTGATCCGCGACGAACGGTATCAGGTCGAGTCCGATGGAGACCGGGCCCGCGTGGTCGTGAAATGGTCGCTCCCCGACGCCAACGCGCCCGCGGTCACGCGCCTGGTCGAAGACTGGGACACCGACAAGCTGAACGCGCTCGGCCCCCCGGAGCAGGCGCGCCTCGTGGCCGCCCTGCGCGACCTCGCCCGCGAGGGGAGGATCCCCTTCCTGGAGGCCGAGGACCGGTTCGAGGTCGTCCGGGAGGGCGGGGAGTGGTGCATCAGGATGACCTGGGCCCGCATCGAGCTGCACGGTCGGCCGGTCGGGGGCCGAACCCCTCTCGAGTGGGGGGTCGACGTGACGGTACGCGACCAGCACGGAAAGCCGGTCGAGCAGGCGGAGGTGGTCCTGGGGGCACACATGCCGCTCCACCCGTGGCACCACATCCCGCCCATACGGCTGAAGCCGGGAGCCCCCGGGGTGTACACGGGGGGACTGACCTTCGAGATGCCGGGGGAGTGGGTGCTCCAGGTGGCCGTCTTCGGCCCCGCGACGGGGAGCAGGACGGTGACCCTCGAGGTGCCGGCATCCGGAGGGGCGGCGCCGGCGGTTCGTTGATCGCCGCGCGAGTCCGGCCGCAGGGTCCGCCTTCATGACGCAAGCGGTTCCGGCTCACGCCGAGGGCCGGGCGGTGTCTGGTCACGACGTTCGTCCCCCGGTCTGGCTGCGACGTGTGACCGGGATGTCGCTCTCGGCGGCCGGAGGCATCCACCTGGTGCTCACCCCGGAACACTTCGCGGAGCAGACCGTGTACGGGATCTTCTTCCTCGTCGCCGCGGTGTTCCAGATCGCGCTCGCCCTACTGCTGGCGCTCCGCCCCGGACCCCTCGTCATCCGAGCCGGGGTCTACGGCAATGCGGCCCTCATCGCCATCTGGATCGTGACCCGGGTGGTCGCGCCGCCGCTCGGTGAGAGCCCCGAGCCGGTGACCTTCTGGGGTGTGCTGGCCAAGGGCCTGGAGCTCGCCGCCTTGTTCCTGCTGCTCGTTCTCCTGCCACCCGCCGCGAGGCGCGAGGGAGCCCGCGCGGTGTCCAGACCGCGCGTCGCCTGGGGATGGGCCATCGGGACGGGCGCCGGGTTCACCCTGCTGTTCATGTTCGCCTCCGGGAGCCTCACTTACGTCCCGGGGACCATGCCCCCGCTCCCGGTGACGATCGACCCGTGGCAAGGTCCGTCCCTCGTCCGGCCGTGGGTCGAGGGGCCGCTGACGTCCCACCTGTATCTCAGCGCCTCCTGGTCGACCCTGGTCTTCGCGGTCCTTGCGGGTGGCTTGCTGGGCGCCGCCACGGGGCTCCAGGTTGGGCTGTCGCAGGTGGCGCCCTCCGGCGCGCCGGGGCGCGGCGGGTACCTTGCGATCAGCCCGGCCCTCGTGGCGGTGCCGAGCTGCTGCGGCGTGCCGCTGGTCGCGTTTCTCGGAACCAGCATCATCCCGGTTCTGGTGTGGGCGACGCCGTGGCTCCTGCTGGCGACGACCGCCGGGCTCGCGGCCTACGTGTTCGTGCTCGGCCGGCACTGGCGGGGAGCCGCCCGCGCCGCGACGCACCCCGGCGCCCGAGGGGTATGAGGTGGGGTCTCCGAGTGCGAACCCGAGCCACTCCGACCAGGGCCTCATGCGGAGGTCGGGCCTCCTGGGTGGCGTCATTGCCAGCCTCTGCTACATGGGGCCGGCGGTAGCCATCGCCTTGGGCGTGGGTGGCGCGGCCCTTGGCCTCAGCCGGTATCGCCTCGAATTCCTGGCCGTGGGGCTCACGGTGGTGCTGCTCGGCCTCGGCCTCGCCGCGCGGCGGGTGCTGTCCTGTGCCGCGCCGGCTATGCGCCGTCGGCATCTGGGGCAACTCCTGATCGCCTGGCTGATCTCGTTTGCCCTCGCCTACGGCCTCGGCGCCTGGCTCGTTCCGAACGTGCTGCTGAGCTGGACCGGGGTTGAGGCAACCACCAGGCGACCTGCGCCTGCGGCGACCAAACTCCGTCGAGCGACGCTTGCCGTGGACGGCATGTACTGCCCGGCCTGCGTCGGGCTGGTTCGTCACGTGCTCCACGTCACCCCGGGCGTCGTCCGCGCGGAGGTTCGCACGGGTGCCGCGCGCATCGTGTACGACCCGGCACGGGTGAGGGCCGACCAGGTGGCCGCCGCCCTCTCCGTGTACTTCCCGAGCGCTGTCCGGAGTGAGGGGCCGTACTCGCCCTGACCTTCGGCGCGCAGGAACCCGCCTGCTGCCGAGGATGTTGGCCGACGCGGCCCCGGGGGAGCTGCGCCGAAGAGTCCGCCCCAGCACTTCGGCAGGAGTGGCATTGACGTCCCCCGATGGGCGACCTATCGGAGTTCTCCGGGGCCTCGAGAAGATCCCCGGCTCCGTGTAACGAAGCGCTGGCGCTTCCGTTTAAGGGAGTGAGGGGGTGGTCCCGATGGATTGTGAGCAGGTAAGGGACCAGTTCCTGGTGCTGGCGGTGACCGGGGAGAAAGGATCGTGGACGGAGGGCGTTGCTCAACACCTGGAGAGGTGCAAGCCGTGCCGTGGGGAGTTAGAGGGCCTAGCCCGCACCTGGGCGCTCCTGGGTCGGTGGCCAGACGAGTCGCCTGCGGAGGAGATCCGGGTGCGCCTGGTTCGCCGCATCAGGCTCCAGCTCCTCAGGGAAGCGCTTCTCTCGGCCTCACCGGTCCTCGCGGCCGCCATCGCCGGCGCCCTGTCGCTCGGGCTCTCCCTGCTGATTCCCTATCCGTTCCTGGTGTCGCTCTGCCGCCTGGCGTTGCAGGTGTCGGAGGCTCACGCGGCTCCGTATCTGGTGGCCGGGATGGCGTACGGGGTGCCGCTGGCGGTGGGCGTCTGGGTGCTTCGCAGGCGGGTGTTGAGCGGGGCCCTCGCGGGCAGCCTCGAGGCCAGTCTCCTCTTCCTCGTGATCCTGGCGCCCTGGGTCCTCTTCCAGTGTCGGGACTTCGCGCCGCTTCTGCAGGCCGCGTTCCTGTCGGGAATGGGCGCAGGAGCCGTGGCCTCGAGCTTGGCCGGGCTCGGACTCACCCGGTTGGCTCCGACCTAGACGCCTGTGCCTCCCGCCGGTTGAGAAGCTCCTGAGACCGGCGGGACTTGCGGCGAAGACGGAAGAAGGGAGCGAAGTCGCGCAATCAAGAGGGCTGCTCGGGCCGGGAAGGATTCGAAGGGTTAGCCCAAGAGGAGGATTCGGGATGTTGGGATTCGTGGCGCGCATGATCAACCGACGCTGCCGGCTCTGCGGGATACCGGTTACCGGCGAAGGCGTCCGCCTCGGCTGGCGAACGTTTTGCTCGCCGACGCACCAGCAGGAATACCTCGAGGAGCAGGAGCTCAAACGGCTGGCGGCGAGTCGGATGATGAAGGACATCATGAGGAACCGCAAGGGCGGCTGCTGCTGACGAGTCCATGAACCCTCGCTTCCGGACGGTCTGCGTCGTGGTGGCCCTGGGGGGCGATCTCGGTCGTGTGGGGTTCTCGGTGCTCGCCCGGTTCGGCTGCGCCTCCCGGCTGGGCTTCTGCCCCCTGCCGCCCTGAGACGGTCAAGATGAGCGGACGCGAGAAGAGAAGGCCCGAACAGGGGAACAAGAAGAGGCGAAGAAGAGCCCGGTATCTCTTCATTGGGCTCGTGCTCCTCGTCTTCGGCGGCGCGGTCGCGGCGCTGCTTGCGACCGCCGTTCGGGCGGGGGTCCAGGTCGGCAAGGCGGCGCCGGAGTTCGCGGTACCGGACCTCTCCGGCGGCACGGTCGCGCTCGCCGACTATCGGGGGCGGCCGGTCGTGATCAACTTCCTCGCCACATGGTGCGGGCCCTGCTGGCGGGAGCTGCCGGACTTTGACGACGCCGCGGACAAGTACCAGGACCGGGGGTTGGTTGTGCTCGGGGTGGCCGTGCGGGACTCCAGGGACTCGATTCAGCGCCTGGTGAACCTCCTGGGCCTCACGTTCCCGATCGGGCTGGACCCGGCGGGAGCAGTCGCCATTGAGCGCTATCGGATCCCGGGCCTGCCCGTGACGGTCTTCGTTGATCGGCAAGGGGTGGTCCGGAAGTACTGGACCGGGCCGATCGACGCCGACTCGCTCAATCGGTTCATCGCGCAGATCCTGTAGAGGGGCGACGGCATGTCGCAGCGGGTCTTCGGGCTGAACGCCGTGTTGGGGGTCTTCGGCGCCGGCTTCTGCTGTCTGGCCCCGATCCTGTTCAGCGTGCTGGGCGTGAGTACCGTGACCAGCCTCACGCTGCTCCAGCTCGTGGTGTCGTATCGCTCCTGGCTGTTCGGGTTCACGCTGGTGGCGCTGCTCGGAGGATACCTCCTGGCCTGGCGCCGGTGGCGGGCGATGTCGTGGTGGGACTGGTCGATGCTCGGCGGCTCGACCCTGGCGGTGATCGCCTTCCTCGCGTACACAGTTCGGCTCGAAGGGCTGCCGGGCTGGGTCGGGCGGTGAGGGCAGGATGATCGGAACCGTTGGCCGGCTGGCCTCGCTCGCTTCGACGGTCGGAAGCACGGTCGTGAGCCTGGGCTGCTGCGCCGGGTTGCTCGGGCCCGCGGCCGCGGTGGCGCTCGTCGGCGGAATGCTCGAGTGGGTCCCGCTCGCCTGGCGGTACCCTCTCCTCTACGGCTCCCTGGCCCTGGCGCTCGTCAGCTTGGCGCTGGCGTGGCGACGGCATCGTCAGGCGGTTCCCCTGGTGCTCTTCCTCGCGGGCGCGGGCGCGATCCTCTATCCACTTCACGAAGCGACGGATGTCTGGCTGCTGCAGGTCCTCGTCTGGCTCGGCTTCTGCCTGCTCCTGGGAGCCGTGGGGTGGGACACGTGGCTGGCCTTCCGGACGCCCGGCTGCCGCGTCACCGCGTCCCGGTCCAGGGCGTGGTCGTGACGACTCGAGGGTCACCACATCCGGGCTCGGTGACTCGGAGGTCGTGGAGGCAGTACCTCCTCTTCGGACTGCCGTGTCTCACGTGCGCGGGCCAGCTCCCCGTGTTCCTGGCCGTCCTCGCCCTGACCGGCTGGGCCGGGCCGCTGAGCCTGCACTTCGCAATCGCCGCGGGAGTTTTGGGAGCGACCTTCGTGGGGCTGCTCGTGTGGGGCGCCAGAGCCCTGAACCCAGGCAAGGGGTGGAAGGCGCCGTGATATTGAAGCGCTGGGGCGTGTCCCTCCTCCTCCTGGCTGTATGGTCGGCGGGCCCCCGCATCGCAGGCGGGAACCACGAGCCAGCTCCCCAACCGATGCCACCGCCGCGCGAGGCAGACAGGGTGGCGCGGCCCGAGGTGAAGGCGCTCTTCGAGGCGCTGGCGATCAAGCGTCCCGAGCCGCGAGTCATGGCCCCGGACGTCCCGCTCACGGACACCGAGGGGAAGCCCCGCCGCCTGGCGGACTTCCGGGGGAAGCTCGTCCTGGTCAACTTCTGGGCCACGTGGTGTCCGCCGTGCCTCGCCGAGATGCCCGAGCTGGACCGCCTGCACGCCGCCTACCAGGACAAGCGCTTCGTGGTGGTGGCGATCTCGACCGACATCGAAGGGCCGGAATACGTCCGGAGGTACGTGGCCGAGAAGGGGTTCAGGTTTCCGGCTTTCTCCGATCCCTGGGGCCTCCGCGCCGGCATTCCGTTCCGGCTGGTGGGGATTCCCGCGAGCTATCTCGTGGGCGCGGACGGGGAGCTCCTGGGCTCCGTCCAAGGGCCCCGGAGCTGGGCCGGGCCGGAGGCGATGGCGTTGATCGGAATGCTGGCGGACACGGTCGCGCCCGAGGCGTCGGGGCGTCGATGACCGCGGCCGGTCGAGCTCGGATGTGTCGACGCGCGCCAGTGATGCCGAGGGGAGCAGTGGAATGCCGATGGTGAGGCGGCGGCTGCTCGTGAGCCTGGTCGCGCTCCTGGCAGTCGTGGGCGCCTTCGCGGATGCGGCGGCGGCGCCGGAGCGGGTGACCCTGAAGGTCGAAGGCCTGACCCAGACCGGGTGCAGTAGCCCGGCCTCGGTCAAGGGTACCATCATGCGGACCGAGGGCGTCACGCAGGCCGAGGTGAGTCGCGAACGCGGCGAGGCGATCGTGGAGTTCGATCCCGCCAAGGTGGACCTGAGGCAGCTCATGGCCAAGGTCGAGCGGTACTGCCTGGTCAAGGTCACCCGGCCGCCTACGCCGTAAGGGTCCATGGGTCAGTTCTTATCCCACGGTTGGAGGGTTTCTCCATGCGGACACAGGCGACTCCCAGTCCCCTGAAGCGGTATCTCCTCTTCGGGCTGGCCTTCGTGACCTGCCCGTGCCACCTCCCGATCCTGCTGGCGGTCCTCGCCGGCACCGGTCTCGCTGGCGCGCTCAGCCAGTACTTTGGCCTGGTCTTCCTGGTATTGAGCGTGGTGTTCGTGGCGTCGCTCTCCCTGGGCTTCAGGTCCCTGAAGGAGGCCGAGCGGAAGACGCCCTCCCTGCGGGAGTGAGACACCCATGATCAGGCGAAGGACCGTGCTCATGGGCCTCCTGGGTGCGGCGGGGGTCGCGGGGGCGCTCGCCCTTCTGGACTCCGACGCGGGCCGGAGCTCGACGGATGCGACGGTGTCCGACGACGGCCCGTGGACCCGGGTGACTCTGCGCGTCGACGGCATGTCCTGACCCGCGGGCTGACCCGCGCGGGTCAGACGAGCCCTGGAAGGGCTCCCGGCCGTCAGGAAGGCCGAAGTGAGCTTCGCGAAGGCGTCGGCGACCGTGACCTATGCTCCAGAGAAGGTCACGGTCGACCAGATGATCGCGGCCCTGGGTCAAGCTGGGTACTCGGCGACCTCGGCGCCCTAGCACCGGCACCGAGAGACACGGCCAGGAGGGGGAGGGCGGGTCATGGGGCATTGGCGGGTGGCGCTGCGGCTGGCTGTCGGGGCGGTCCTTTTCGTCTCGTTGAGCGGCGCGGGCCGGACAGCCAGCCAGACCCCAACAGCGGACACCCTCACGTTCGTGGACGCCGCCGAGGCCTTGCCGCCGTGCTGCGCCGTGCCGGTCGAGATGGTGGTGCGGGCGGCGGTCATGGGGCTGCCGGGCGTCATCCGAGTGGACGAGGACGAGGCCACGGGCCGGTGGACCATCAGGTTCGACTCCAGGCGTGTCAGCCGCGCCGAGCTCATTGCGGCGCTCGAACAACAGGGCTTCCGGCCCATCGACGAGCAGCGCGGTCCTGAGGCGAAGTAAAGAGCGTCGCGGCCACTACAAGAAACCGAGAGGAGGTCTGACGTGGCGCAGAGCAGGCAAGGGCAACACCCGGGTCCGAGGGTTGTCGACGCTCAAGGAGCGCGGTGGGCGGGAAGGGCGCGAGGGCGACTGGTCCGGTTAGTCAGATCGGCGTTCATCATAAGCCTCTTCGCATCGGTCGCCTTCGTGACGGGTTCCCTGGGTGGCGCCTGGGCCGCCGGCGAGCCTGCCCCGGACATCACCCTGAAGACGGAGAACGGGGACTTCCGCCTGGCCGACCAGAAGGGGAAGGTCCTCGTACTCTACTTCTCGTTTCCTGGCTGACCCACGTGCGGGCTGGAGGTTCCAGCTCTGACGAAGGTTCGGGCGGAGAGCAAGCCGCGGGGCGTCGAGGTGGTGGCGATCAACATCTTTCCCGAGGATGCGCCCATGGACCTCTGGAAGCGGTTCTGGCGGTACGTGGGCGGGGCGGACGACGTGGTGTTCGCGGCAGACTTCGGCCATCGTGCCGTGAGGGCGTTCAACGTCAGGGCGCTGGGGACCACGGTCATCATCAATCGTAACGGGCAGGTGGTCTATCGGGACGGCTTCGCGACCCCCTACGAGATCCTGCGGGCCGAAGTGGACAAGGCCCTATGACCGAGATCCAGCAGGTCGTCGTGGGCTGGATGGAAGCACTGGTGAACGTGCTCCCCGTGAGCTACGCCTTCGGGGCGGGGATGGTCTCGACGGTGAACCCCTGCGGGTTTGCCATGCTGCCGGCGTACCTGTCCCTGTACCTGGGCGCGCGGGACGGGACGTTCTACCAGCGCTCGATCGGGCTCCGGGCGCTCAAGGCGCTGTTTGTGGGGCTCACCGCCTCCGCGGGGTTCGTGGTGCTGTTCGCGACGGTCGGCGCCGTGGTCTCGGCCGGGGGGCGGATCTTGATTGCGGCCATGCCGTGGATCGCCGTGGTCATTGGCGGCGCCCTGGTGGCGCTCGGGCTTGGGATGCTCGCGGGCCGCACGGTCTCCGCGGCATCGCTGGCGCGGGTGGCTGGCCGGATCGGGAACCCTGGGGCCACCGGCGTGGTCGGGTTCTTCGTCTTCGGCGTCGCCTTCGCGGCGGCGTCCCTGAGCTGCACGCTGCCGATCTTCCTCATGGTGCTCGGCAGCGCGCTGACGAGCGGCGGGTTCCTCTCCGGCCTGGCCCAGTTCATCAGCTACGGCGTCGGGATGGGCCTCGTGCTGACCGCACTTACGCTCGCAGTCGCCCTCTTCAAGGAGGGGATCGTCGTGAGCGGCCTGCGCGAGGTTCTGCCCTACGCGGAGCGAGCGGCTGCCGTCCTCGTGCTCTTGTCCGGGACCTACATCCTCTACTACTGGTTGATCAAAGGCGGACTCATCAACCGGTTGATCTAACCGGACGTGGAGATCCGTCTGACCGCACGCAGCGCCGCCGTGCCGCGGGCCCTCGCCGTTTTAGCCCTGACTCTCCTGGTTGTCGCCCAGGGGGCCCAGGCGACGGCGGGAGGGACGGTCACGCTACAGTACTTCGGCCACGCCTTCTTCCTCGTCACGTCGGTTGAGGGCGTGCGGGTCGCTCTGGATCCTTTCGGGGACATCGGCTACCCGATGCCGGCGGAGGTGGAGGCCGACCTGGTCACGGTCAGCCACGAGGCGTACGACCACAACAACGTCGCGCTCATCAAAGGGACACCCGAGATCCTGCGCGGCCTGGAGCCGGGCGGCCGGGGCTTCACGCGGGTGCGGCACGCCGAAAAGGACGTGCGGATCGCGGCCCTCCCGGGCTACCACGACAAGGTGCAAGGCAAGGAACGGGGCCTCAACGCCATCTTCCTCGTGGAGGCCAGTGGCGTGCGGATCGCTCACCTCAGCGACATCGGCGACATGCCGCCGGAGGAGACGCTGCAGGCACTCGGCCGGGTGGACGTGCTGCTCGTCCCGGTGGGCGGCGGCCACGGGCTTGACGCCGCCGACGCGAGCAAGGTCGTCGAGCGCCTCAAGCCGGCCGTCGCGATCCCCATCCACTACAAGACCGCCGCCACGGCGCGGACAGGCTTGGCGGACGAGCGGCCGTTCCTGGAGGGCAAGCCCCGCATCGGGCGCGTGGGGAGCACCGTCCGTCTCGAGCGCGCGGGCCTCCCTGCGAAGACCGAGATCTGGCTGATGGACTACCGGTAGCGTAAGCGCACCGTCGTCTTCTTAGTGGTGGGGATGAAATGCTTCGCGGGTATGTGAAAGCGGTCGCGAAAACTGTCAGAGGGATAGCGACCGCCATCGGGGCTCGCCCGAAAGTGTTTGTGGCCGTCACCCTCGGCGTCTTTGCCCTCAATCTGTTCCTGCCTGTGCTGGTGCTCTCCCTCGCCCGGAAGCCCGTGGACGCGTTCACGTTTAACCCTTGGCTCTCGAAACTGCCGGAGTGGCTTGCCTCGGGCAGCGATCCGGTTACCCGGAAGGTTGAGTTCCTTTCTCAGCTTGCGCTCGCGTGGTTCAGCGCGGAGTCGGATAACCCCATGGTGGGACGGGAGTGGGGGTTTGTCGTGGACGTTCCTTCCTTCGTCCGATTCATATTCACGGCGTTCCTGTTCGGAGCCTATTTCACCCTCTGGGTCTACCGCCGAGACCAGGTCAAGCACTGCGGATGGGCGCCGAGGGCCGGGCGGCGTGGCGGAGTGGTGGGCGTGCTGACGAGCGTTCTGGGATTCTCGACCGGGCCCTGCAGTGTGGTGGGATGCGGGGTCCCAATCCTCCCGGTCGTGGGATTGGCCTTCACGGGCCTGCCCACCGAGACGCTGAGAGTCTTCGCGAAAGCGTCGGGGGTGGCCGTCGCCGTCGTCCTCTTCGCCGTGACCCTGGGAGTGGCGTACCTCGGATGGCAGGTGGGCGCCCACCCTACGGCGAGCGGGCCTCACCGCTCCTGAGTCTTGCCGTGCTGGCCCCGAACGGGACGACATCCCGATGACGAATCTCCCCCGCCGGAGCGTTCTCATGGCTGCCAGCCTAGGGCTCCTCTTCCCGAGACAGCTCTGGGCTCAGTCACGGTTGGACCGCGCGCACCAGGTCGAGCTTGATCTCCCGATTCTGGCCGAGGAGCCCACCACGGTGCCCATTCGGGTCTGGACCGAGCACCCGATGGAGCCCGACCACTTCGTCAAGTCCATCGAGGTCGTGCTCGAGAACGACCCCGTGCCCCACAAGGGGACGTTCCGCTTCACCCCCTCGAACGGGCGGGCCTGGGTGGCCTTCCAGGTGCGCTCGGGCGCGGGCGGGCTCGTCACGGCCACCGCGGAGTGCTCGCGCCACGGGCGGTTCGTCGGGACCCGAGCGGTCCGGGTCGTCGAGGGCGGGTGCACCTCGGTGCCCGACAAGGTCGCCCGCGACCGACTGGGGAACCCCATGCTGCGGCTGCCTCGGTCGGTCAAGGCTGGCGAGGTCATCGAGGTCCGCGCGAAGGTGGAGCACGCCTCGCACACGGGGCTCGCGTTGAAGAACGGCAAGTTCGTCCGCGTCGCGCCGGAGTTCTACATCACACAGATGGTCGTCTACCTGGACGACCAGGCGATCAGCGAGTTCCAGATGACGTCGGCCGTGAGCCCCAACCCCCTGATCCGCTTCCCCCTGAAGGTGACCCGAGGCGGCGCGTTGCGTGTCGTGTTCGTCAACAACGAAGGGCAGCGGTGGGAAGTCTCCCAACCGCTTCGCCTCTGACCCAAGCCGAACCCGGGAGGACGCACCATGAGGCAGCTCACCCTGATCGTGGCCCTTCTTGGCGTCTCCTTGCTCGAGGTCTGCCCGGTCTGGGCGTACACGGTCTACGTGACCAACCAGGGACAGAACACGATCGCCATCATCGACGGGAAAACCAAGAAGGTGCTCAGGACCGTCAAGATCACCCAGGCCAAGCCCCACAACGCCGTCCTGTCGAAGGGGAACAAATGGCTGTACGTCGCCAACGTGGGGTCCGGGTCGGTCTCGGTCTTCGACACAGCCTCCGAGACCGAGGTGAGCGTGATCCCCGCCGACAAGGGGACGCACGGCGTGACGCTGACGCCCGACGAGAAGCAGCTCTGGACGGCCAACGTGCAGGCGGACACGGTCTCCGTCATCGACCTGTCCAGCCAGAAGGTCATCCGGACCATCAAGGTGGGCAACAAGCCCATGCTGGTCGACTTCACCCCGGATGGCCGGAAGGCCTACGTCTCCAACGGCGGCTCGGGCGACGTCTACGTGATCGACACCGCCACGTACGAGCTGACGAAGAAGCTCTTCGCCGGCAAGGACGCCATGGGCACGGCGACCGCCCCGGGGGGCCGGGAGGTCTGGGTCACCGAGGGCGGCGACAACATCGTGTCCGTCATCGACACGGCGAAGGACGAGGTCGTCGCCGAGATCAAGGTGGGCGCCGACACCCACGGCGTGGTGCTCTCGCCCGACGGCAAGCGCGCCTACGTCACCGTCCGGAAGGAGCACTTTGTCGCGGTGATCGACGTGCCGGAGCGGAAGGTCGTGGCCCGGATCCCGGTGTCGGAGCTCCCCGACATCCCCGATCTGTCGCCGGACGGCAAGGAGCTGTGGCTCACGAGCCGCAAAGCCAAGGCGGTGGACGTGATCGACACGACCACGAACCAGAGGGTCGCCACGATCCCCGTCGGGACGACCGCGGACCCCGATCCCCACGGGCTGGTGATCGCGAAGTAGCAGAGAGGCGCGAGATGCGACGTTGGAGCGGTCTGGCCCTCGCGCTCGTCGCCCTCCTCGGCGGATGCGCGGCCGGCGAGATGGCTGGGATGCCCCAGACTGGCGGAAGCATGCGTCCTGCGGGGGGCCCGACGGTGCCCCCCGTCAAGGGCTACGCGGAGGGGCAGGAGGTCCGGTTCATCCACACCGAGGCCTCGGACGCCAAGGTCGCCAAGCTCCTGACTGACATGATGCACTCGCCGGTTCTGGTCGTTCCGTCGCTCGCCCAGGCGCCCGCGGCGATGCTCGCCAACGTCTACGTCTTCACCAACGGCGTCAAGGGCGACGGCCCGTTCGGGTTCCAGCCCGACGTGTTCGACCGACCGCCGGGCAGCGAAGGCTACAGCCCCTTGCGCGCCCTGCATCTCGTGACGTGGAAGAACCCACAGTCCGCTCGCGAGCTGAAGTCGGTGGCTGAGGTGAAAGCTGCGGAGGCGAAGGGAGAGGTGACGATCGAGCGGCCAGGCGTCGTGGTCAACATGCCCATGCTGACCTGGCCGGGCGGGCGGCGCTGACCATGTCCGACTTCGTGGAGGAAGTCGAGCAGTTTCTCGCAAGCTTCTCGCCCGAAGAAGTCGCCGTAAGTCGACATGCCTTCCGCACCATCCTCGGCGGCGAGCCTGCCCTAGTCGCCGAACTGCCCGTGGCTTTGGGCCTGTCGCCCCAGGCTGTTGGCGCAGCTCTCGCCCGGCTCGCCGAACGAGGAACCGTGGCGGTGGAGCCCGATCCAGACCGGATCGTCGGGGTGCGCGGGCTCTCCCTCATCGAGTCGGATCATCGACTCACTCTCGCCGGGCGTGAGCTGTACGCCTGGTGCGCGGTGGACGCGGTGGGGATCCCGGCGGCGCTCGGGGTGGACGCCCGGGTGGAATCCCACTGCGAGCACTGCCGCGCCCCGCTGACCGCTGCGCTCACAGGCGGGGCGCTCACCGAGGCCCCTGAAGGCATGGTCATCTGGGCCGTGGAGCGCGACCTGAGCCGCTCCCTCCGGGCCCATACCTGACCCCTCATCAACTTCTACTGCTCGGTCGAGCACGCCAAGGCAGGGAACCGCGCCGCCCCGCGGCCGGGGCGGGTCCTGACCCTCCAGCAGGTCGCCGCCCTCGGGGCCCGCCTGTGGGGAGGAATGCGGCCGAGTCAAGGCCCGAGCTGACGCCGAGATCGGGGGCCGCCGCGCAGGGCGGCCGCGTCCGCGGCGCAGAAAGGGGGTTCACAGGCGACTCGCGCAGGGGAGACCGGTCCGTTCACGCGTGTCTTGCTGAGGAGGATTCGACCATGCGACGAGCGGGGATCCTCAACGTGGTCTTCAGAAGCCGATGGAAGTTACCGCGATCATCGCGCTGCTCGCTGGCCTCCTGCTGGCAAACCCGGCCTTGGCGGGTCCGGCCAGGTTGCAGTCCCTCACTGACCTGGGCGGCGGGCCGACCCTGGCGAAAGGGAAAGTCATCCTGAACGACGGGGGGCCGGGGCCCCTCCAGATCACGGTGGTCGTGGTCGGAGGGCCGCCCGACACGGCTCTCCAGGTTCAGTGCGAAGGGTTCAAGGTCGGTGGAGGGTTCGCCCACTACCAGGTCTGTACGTTCACGACCGACGCCGGCGGCTCCGGGGGCTGCCACTTCAACAACGACGTCGGTGGCGCCGCGGCGATCGGCGCGCCCGCGGAGCCCCTCGGCCCCGGGGGCACGATCACGCCCGGGACCTACGGTCCCGCCTTCGTCGTCGTGTGCCCGTTCTCGGTGCCGCCAGCGGATGCTCCCGATATTTTCGTGAGCGTCTGGGGCGCGCCTGGAACCCTGGCCGCCATCGTGGTGCCCTGAGCTCGCGGAGCGTTGGCCACGTGGACGGAGAAGTACGGGTGGCCGGCTGGGTCGCGTCCGCCGGGGGCGACTCGCCTCCGGCGGGCCGCACCGGCACACCCCCTACGCGGTTCCCGCCTCGCTGCCGCCGCCGCCCCGCGAGGCCTCGGCCTGTTGCCTTGAGACCGTTGTGTGACCTGAGCCCGGGAGGCTCGCCATGAGACGCGACGTGGAGGTGTGGCTCGCCAGCGGACTCTCGGTCCTCACCGGGTTGCTGCCCGCCCTCTGATGAGTCGTGGTGCTCCTGTCCGTTGGCCTCGGGGTGACGGGCGGGGCGCTGGCCGCCAGGTTGGCGGGGTGGCAGATCTACCTGGTGCCCATCTCGGCCGGGTTCCTCGGGCTGGGGTTCTACCTCACGTACCGGAAGGGCTTCGGCCGTCGGCGGGACCGGGTGATCCTCTGGGTCGCGACCGCGGTCACCGTGTTCTTCTGGGCGCTGCCCTATCTGTTCCCTCTCCTGATCGGACCACGAGGGGGCTGAGGCGGACGTCCTCGATGTCCGGTCACTCGCCGCGGACGGCTCGCGCTCGGGCCAGAGGCAGCTCCAGAGAAACCAGGGTCACGCGGCCCGATCCGGGACAACAGGAGCCGCCGGCACAGCCATCGAGGCTCAGCGCGTCGTCCCGTCGCGGAGCGATTCCGCCCGGTCTGGCTGCGCATTTCGGCGATCGTGATCACCCAGATCGCTTCATCGTGATCAGCTCGATCGGGGATCATGATCGGAGCGGAGCGACGCTGGGTCGTCGGCGGCTAGCTCTCGAGCTTCCCCTCCTTTCTCCGTGAGGGTCCTTTTAGCACGAGTCGGTGTGCATTGTGGAGGAGGCGGTCGCAGATGGCATCGGCCAGGGTGGGGTCGGCCACGTAGTCGTGCCACTGGCCTGGCGGTAGCTGGCTGGTCACGATGGTCGAGCGGGTGCCGGAGCGATCCTCGAGGATCTCCAGGACGTCACGCCGCTCGGCCTCCTGCAGCGGCGCCAGGGCCCAATCGTCCACGACCAAGACATCGACGCGGGCGAGCTGGGCGAGCAGCCGGATGTAGGTGCCATCGGCGCGGGCCAGCGCGCAGGCATGGTAGAGCCGAGAGGCCCGCCAGTAGCGGGCCCGGAAGCCCTTGCGGCAGGCCTGGGTCCCGAGGGCGCAGGCGATGAAGGTCTTGCCCACGCCGGTCGCGCCGTTGATCAGGACCTGCTGATGCTCCTCGACCCAGCGGCAGGTGGCCAGCTGGCGGATGAGCGCCTTGTCGAGCTCCCGGCGGGCCGGGTAGTCGATCGCCTCGAGGCACGCGTGGGGGAGCTTGAACTTCGCCTCCTGCAAGGCGCGCGTGAGGCGCTTGTTCTCCCGGGCCCGCCACTCGGCGTCGACGAGCAGGGCGAAGCGCTCGTCGAAGCTGAGGCTGCTGAGCTCGGCGTTCTGCGGCTGCGCCGTCCAGGCGGCGGCCATGGCGGTGAGCCGGAGGGCTTGGAGTTGCTCAAGCGTGGGGGCGGAGAGCATCGCGTCCTCCTTGGTGAACGGGGTTCGACATGACGGCGCCGCCGCCGGCCGAGACGGCCGCCGCGGGCGGCGGCCCGAGGCCAGACCCCTCGGGCGGGTCGGTCCCTTTCGAGCGAAGAGTCCTGAGCGCCTCCAGGACGCGTTCCGAAGGAGGGAGGCCATGCCCGGATATCCCCTACAACCCGGAAATCTCGGGCGCCGGGACGAGCGCGGTCGCGCCCGGGACGTCGCGGTCCTGGCAGTAGTCGCGGCCGCGCACGTACTCGTGGACCGGCGCGGGACGGCCGGGCGATGGCACCGCCGCCAGCAGGGGCAGCTGCTCCAAGCCGTGCTTGAGGATCGAGTCGACATGCCGGTAGGAGCGAGCGCCAACGGCCACGGCCCGAGCACAGGCGGCCTCCAGCCGCGCCTCCCCGTAGCGTCGGCCCAGGCGCAAGAGGCCGAGGCAGGAGCGGTAGCCCTGCTCGGGGTGCGGGCGGTCGGCCAGGATCGCCGCGACGAGGGCCTGGGTCTGGGGCCCGATCCGGCCGGCCCACTCGGTCAGGCGGGAGGGGGTCCACTCCAGGTGGCGCTGATGGGCCTTGGGCACGTGCGCCGGGTTCGTCGTGTGGCGCCCGGGCGTATCGTCGCGGACGTGGGCCGCGACCCGCTGACCGCGATGGAAGCACTCGACGGTCGTGGCGGTGATCCGGGCGTCGACGACCTCGTGCACGAGCGGGAACGGCACGGAGTAGTAGTGCCGGTGGAGCTCGACGTGGTAGTCGATGTTGACGCGGGCGGTCTTCCACTCGCCGTAGACGAAGGGCTCGGCCGGCAGCGGCCGCAGGGCCGGCCGGTCCAGCCGCTCGAACAGCTCGCGCCGGCTGGCCTGGTAGAGGCGCATGCGACGGCCATTGAGGTCCTCGCGCAGCTCAGCGATCCGCGCGTTCAGCGCGGCCACCGAGAAGAACTGCTCGTGCCGGAGTCGGGCGAGGATCCATCGCTCGGCGATTTGAACACCGACCTCGACTTTCGCCTTGTCGCGACTTTTCCCCGGACGGGCTGGCAGGATCACGGTGCCGTAGTGCTGGCCCAGCTCCTCGTAGGTGCGCTGGAGCCCGGGCTCGTAGCGACAGGGCACGGTGACGCCGCTCTTCAACTGATCCGGGACCACGACGCCCGTCACGCCCCCGAAGTAGGCGAAGGCCCGCTGGTGGCTGGCGATCCAGTCCGCCACTTGCTGCGTGCGGGTGGCCTCGGCGTAGGTATAGTTCGAGGCGCCCAAGACGGCGACGAAGAGCTCGACCTCGAACACCTCGCCGGTGGCGGGATCGACGATCTTCGGCTTCTGGCCGGCGTAGTCGACGAAGCACTTCTCGCCAGCGCGGTGGAGCTGCCGCATGGACAGGCCGCGCCGCCTGAGCCAACGCCGGTAGATTTCGCAGAACTGGGTGTAGCGGTACCCGTCCGGATGCTGCTCGAGGTACTCGAGGTGGAGCAGCTCCAAGGTCACGCCGGGCTTCCGCCGCTCGGCATGCAGGTAGGCGCAGTCGGGCCAGGGCCGCTGACGCTGACCGACGACCTCTGGCCGGCCGTAGAGCCGGGTCTCCAGGGCCTCGTCGGTCAGACCCTGGACCTGGGACCAGTCCAGCCCGGCGGCCCGGGCTCGGAGCACCGTGGTGCCCACGGTCCCATTGCTGACCCCGAGGCTGCGGGCCACCTCCCGGTGGCTCCGGCCCAGGGCCCACTTCTGCCGAAGGATCTCGCGGGTGTGTCGCATGGACAGTCGCTCAGTCGCCATCCCCTCCCTTTCCGGGAGGCTGGCGCCTCCGACTGCCCAGCGTCGCTATGCCCTGGCCACCCTCCCGGGGCAGGATGCCCCACCCGAGGGGTGATCACGATGACCGATCCCGGTGATCATGACGCCGATCCCGGTGATCATGATCGACCGATCCAAGTGATCACGATGCGCCGATCCGGCTGATCACGATGGACCGAAACCCGCAGGCTGGCTACACGGGCGCAGCCCGCCGCCGCCCTGCCAGCCAGAGACTCCCGGGGCCCGCCAGCCCGGCGCCCAGGATCGCGCCCACCACCCAGAGCAGCGCGAGGTCGAGGGGGAGCAGGCGGCACTGGAGGTACACAGCCGGAGCCAGCAACAGGGCGTAGAGCATCGAGAGCGCGGCCCCAGGCGCGAACGGGGAGCCCGGGCTCGGGCGGGCGACCGCGAGGCCGCCCAGGAGCAAGGGCACGGCCGTGTAGCCCGCCGCGACAAGCACGAGCAGTGGGTTCAACGCCGGGGCACCGATGGCGGCCTGGGCCCAGCGGGCGCAGGCCAGCACGACGTCGGGAATGGAGACCGCCGCCAGGAGCAGGAGCGCGGCGCCGGCGCCCGCCAGAGCCGAGCGCCACACCGGCTGGAGTCTCGGATGATGCTCGTAGAGAAAGAGACCCCCGTAGAGAAGGGTCCAGAGCACGCCGAGACCGCCGATGGTCAGGAGGCCGGGCTGCCGCTCGGAGACTCCAACGACCAGAACCAGGGAGACGAGGGCGGCGCCGAGCCCCAGACCCACCCGCCGCAACGTGTCCGCGGCAGGGCGACGCCACCCGCTTGGCGGCGCCTCTCGGGTCCGTTCGCTCGCGATGCGGGCGACGGCCCGCTCCGCAATCCCCCCGGTGGCCGCGGGGGGAGTCCAGCGGTCGAGGGTCGCTGCGAGCGTCTGAAGGCGGCTCCACCGTTCAGCGCACTCGGCGCACCCGCCGACGTGGGCCAGCAGCCGGGCGCGCTCTTCGGGGGAGAGCTCCTGGTAGAGGAGGTCGACCAGGGCGTCCTGGGCTTTCGAACACTCCACGCGGGCACCCCTGCCGGACGAATCGGTCTGTCCATAGTCTACGCCCTGGAACGGGGCAAGCGGAAGCCCCGGATGGGGACCCCCGCGTGCCTCCGTACCGGGGCTGCGCCCCCCGAAAGCTGGCCTGCCTTCCACCGGCCGCTCGCCAACCTTTTCCCGGGTCCCGGCAAATACCTGGTGAGCAGGGCAGGCCGCCTGGAGGGGCGGGGTCACGGCCTGCAAAGGAGGCAGATCATGAAATGGCTGCGGTTTGGGCTCACGATCGGGCTCGTGGCCGGGGCAGTCCTCGCGAGCGGCCTGGCGGTGGCCGAGGTCTCCAACGAGCCGCCTCCGGACTCCATCTGGTCCTTCGACTCCCCGAAGGCGTTTGTCCCTTCGCCGTCCGCGCCGACCGAGGGAAAGACGGCTCCCGCCGCTAAGGCGCCGGCGGCCGGGGACGCGTCGGCCGTGCGGCAGGCCCCGGGCGCCGGGCAGGACGCCCCGTCGGCCGCTCCGATGCCCCGGACGTTCCAGTCTGAGCAGGGGCTACGGGATCGGTAGTCGAGCTGTTCGGTCTGTCCGGTCCAGGAGGGCCACCGAGAGGAGCGCGAACTGGGAGTTCGTCCGCGCCGGCAGGAGGCCCGTCCAGGCCACGCCGCGAGCGCCGGGTGTCGGCGGCAACCCCTTTCGCCCCGCCCGAGCGAATAAGGGCGATGCCCGTCGACGCCGACGAAGAGCTCATGCTCCGCGTGAGCCAGGGCGAGTGGGGCGCGCTCGAGCTCCTTCTCGGCCGGTACGAGGGGCCACTCCTGGCCTTCTTTCACCGGCTCGGGTGTGACCCGGGGGCATGTGAGGACCTCGTCCAGACGGTCATGATCCGTCTCTACGACGAGCGGCGTCGCTACGACCCGCACCGGCCGTTCGCGCCCTGGCTCTACGGCATCGCTCGCAACGTCCGGCGCGAGCACGTCCGACAGCGGGCGCGGGCGCGCGTCGAGCCGCTCGACGAGTCGGGCGACGCGGCGGTCGAGGCTGCCGCGGGCCCCCTGGAGCAGGCGGAGGCGGGCGAAGAGAGCGACCTGGTCCGCCGGGCGCTGCTCCGGCTCCCCGAAGAAGAGCGCCTCACGCTCGTCCTCCGCCACTGGCAGGGGCTCACGTATGAGGAGATCGCCGGAGCGCTCGACGTGCCGCTCGGCACGGTGAAGTGGCGGATTCACGACGCCCACCGCAAGCTCGCCGCGTGGCTCGCCGCGAAGGATTCGGGGGAGGTGTGGGGATGAACTGTACCGACGTCCGGGCCGAGCTCGTGGATCTGCTCTACGGAGAGCTGGAGGAGCACGAGCGCACCGGCGCGAGTGCCCATCTGGAGCGCTGCGCCGACTGCCGGCCCGCGTGGGTCGAGCTGCGATCGGTCGCCGCCGCGCTCGATCGGTGGGTGGTGCCCGCCCCGCGGGGCATCGCGGACCGGGTCCTTGCCAGGCTGGCGATCCGCGAGGCGGCCGCCGCTCGCGCTCACGGAGCCGGCCCGGCGCTCCCCCACCTCCTGGGCTTCCTGCTGGCGGGGGCCGCGGCGGCCGGGGTCTCGGTCCTGCTGATTGCCGGCGCTCCGGTCCCGCACGAGGGGCTCTCGATCCCGAAGGTCGGGTTGGCGGCCGCGGTCTGGGCGGCCCTCTACGGCGGCGCCGGGTTCCTGACGCAGCACGGCAGATACCGTCGGCTCGCGGCGGCCGCCGCGGTCGCCGCCGGGCTGTCGGTCCTCGCCGCTCCCGTGCTCTCGATGCCCGCCGTCATCGAGGCGTGCCGGCGCTGGCTCGAGGCCGCCGAAGGCTCGGTTGTGCTGAACGGGCTGATCGTCCTGGCCGGCGCTCTTTACGCTGCGGCTCCGGTCTGGTTCTCGGGCGCGATCGTCGCGCGCCCCCATCCGGGCGGCATCATGCCGGATGCTCTCCGCCTGGCCGGCGTCTATGGCGTCCTGCTGGCGCCATCGGTCTACTTGCAGTGCCACGCAGTGGCGCTGAGCCTGGTCGCGCCGTGGGTGGGGGGCGTGCTGCTCGGGGCGCTTCTGGGATCCGCCGGGGGAGTGGCGGTCGCGTCGCGTCTCCATCCGGCTCCGGCGTGAGCACGGCCTGGCGCGTGAACCCCAAGAGAGGAGGTCCTGGCATGCGCGCGAAAGCGTTCGACCTCGCGTGGCTGACGGCCCTCGCGCTCCTGCTGTTCGTTGCCGGACCCGCAGTCGCCGGCCACACGAAGGAGGCCGTCTCCAAGTTCGGTTTCGAGGAGACCGTGAGCAAGGTCAAGGCGGCGATCGAGGCCCAGGGCTTCACGATCGTCTCGACCGTGGATTTCGCGGCCACACTCAAGAACCAGGGCGCCAAGAAGGTGCCCGGGATGGTCATGATCGAGTTCCTCCACCCGAAACAGTTGAGAGAAGCCTTCGACGGGGATCACGCCGCCGTGATCGAGCTGCCCTGGCGCCTCGTCGTCGTGGAGGGCACGCCGGACGACCCGCACTCCAAGGACACGCACATCAACTACGTGAAGCCGGCCGGGGCGGTCGGTCCTTACAAGAAACTCGCCAAGCAGGCCAAGGACTGGGATGCCGCCGTCGAGAAGGTGATCGAGAGCGTGCGGAAGGCCGGAGGGCACTGAGGATGAGCTCGACCGGGCTTCGCTTCCGGCGAGCCAGCTTCGGCGTCCTGCTCGGCCTCCCGTTGCTGGCCGCGGCGGCCTACGGCCAGCCGCCGCCCGGGGGGGAGGTGCGGCTTCGACCCCTGATTGAGGAAGCGCTCCAGCGGAACCCTGAGGTCCAGGCCGCCCGGGCCCGGCTCGAGGCCGCGCTCGCCCGGATCCCGCAGGCACAGGCGCTGCCTGATCCCAGAGTGAGCGTCTCGCCCGAGACCACGTCGACGTTCAGCCGCCACCTGGAGACGGAATTCAACGTCTCCCAGACGTTTCCCTTCCCTGGGAAGCGCGAGCTCCAGGGGCGGATCGCGACGCACGAGGCGGAGCAGATCCGCGAGGAGCTCCGGGCCCAGGAGCGCCAGGTGGCCGGAGGCGTGAAGGCGGCGTTCTACGAGCTCTTCCGGGCCCACAAGGCGATCGACGTCAAGCGAGTCGAGGTCGAGATCCTCAGGACCTTCGCCTGGATCGCGGAGGCTCGGTACGAGGTGGGCAAGGCCGCGCAACAGGACGTCCTGAAGGCCCAGGTCGAGCTCGCGAAGGCGCTGACGGACCTGGTCACGCTCGAGCAGGCCCGGGAGACGGCCCAGGCGGCGCTGAACACGGTGCTGAATCGGAGCCCCCGCGATCCCCTCGGCGTGCCCATCCCGCGCGAGATCCGGCCGTTCGTGCTCCGGATCGACGATCTCGAGCGCTTCGCCCTGGAAAATCGTCCCCAGCTGCGGGCGGCCCAGCGCGCCATCGACAGGGAGCAGGCCGCCCTGGACCTCGCGAACCGGCAGTACTTCCCGGACGTGTCGGTGGGCGTCACGTACAAGGTGGAGGCGCAGGCGCGCGACCATTGGGAAGCCGGTGTGTCCATCAACATCCCGTGGCTCTTCACCAAATCCCGGTACGATGCCCGCGTGAAGGAAACGGAAGCGCAGGTCGCAAGCGCGCGAGCGAACCGCGACACCCTGCGGAACCTCACGCTGTTCCGCGTGAAGGATCTGTTTGAGAAGGTCAAGGCCTCGGAGCGGGTGGCAACGCTGTACCGGACGAGCATCATGCCGCAGGCCGCGCAGGTCCTGGAAGCAGCGATCGCCGGCTACCAGACCGGCCAGGTGGACTTCCTGACGCTGCTCGAGAGCCAGCGCGCGCTCCGGGAGGGCGAGCGCGTCTACTTCTCGGCATGGGCGGACTTCGAGCAGCGGCAGGCCGAGCTGGAGCGCCTGGTCGGGCTGGATCTGGGCGCCGGCGAGTAGGGCGCGGCGGGAAACGGGCAGGAGGCGATGGCGATGGACGACGATCGCTGGGAGGACGACCCGGTCGATGAGGGGAGTCGGCGACCCCGGGGGCGGACCGGGCTGGCCGTGGGCCTGGCGCTCCTGGTCGGGATCGGCGTTGGGGTGGGCGGGATGTACTGGGCCGTCTCGAAGAAGATGCTCCCGGTCGCCGCGGCGACCGGCTCCGGAGACGCGCACGAGGGGGATCAGGGCGACCGCCACAGCGACGGTCAGGAGGCGTCGACGGCGGACCACCGCGGCGGGCACGGTGGGGGGAACGAGGGCGGCCATGACAACGGGAAAGCCCCTGCCGCGACGGTGGAGCTGGCTCCCCGGCAGGTGGCCGTCGCGGGCGTCAAGAGCGAGCCCGTCGAGCCGCGAGGGCTCACCAAGGAGATTCGGGCGGTCGGGAAGCTCGACTTCGACGAGCAGCGGCTCGCCACGGTCTCGGCGCGGATCGCGGGACGCGTGGACAAGCTCTACGTGAACTTCACCGGCATCCACGTGATGCAGGGCGAGAAGCTCCTGGACATCTACAGCCCCGACCTCGTCTCGACCCAGCAGGAGTACCTCCTGGCGCTGAAAAACCGAGACCGCGTGCGGGAGAGCCCGCTCCCCGAAGTGCTCGACGGCGCGAACTCGCTCGTGGCCGCCTCGCGCCGCCGTCTCCTGCTCTGGGGGATCTCCGAGAAGCAGATCGCGGAGCTGGAGCGTGAAGGGGAGGGGCGCATCCACATGACGGTGTACTCCCCGGCGACGGGCACGGTCATCGAGAAGAAGGTCCTCGAGGGCAAGTACGTCGCCGCAGGCGAGCCCCTGTACGTGATCGCCGACCTCGCCACGCTCTGGCTCTTCGCGGAGGTCTACGAGTCCGAGCTCGGCCTGGTGAGGTTGGGGCAGCCCGTCGAGGTGACGGTGCCCAGCTATCCCGGGCGCGCCTTCCAGGGACGCGTCAGCTTCATCAACCCCGTGCTGGAGCCTCAAACGCGGACGGCGAAGGTGCGCGTGGAGCTGCCCAACCGGGACGGGCTCCTCAAGCCGCAGATGTTCGCCCACGCCACGCTGAGGGTCCCCATCGGGGCGGCGGTGCTGGCGGTCCCGGCCTCGGCCGTCCTCGACACCGGGACCAAGCAGTACGCCTGGGTCGAGCGGGGCCCGGGCCAGTACGAGCGGCGGGAGATCAGGCTCGGGGCGGAGGTCAACGGGTTCTACCAGGTCCTCGGCGGCCTCGACAAGGGCGAGCGGGTCGTGACGGCGGCCAACTTCCTCATCGACTCCCAGGCGCAGCTCAAGGCGGGCGGGGCGGCAGGCGGCCCCGGAGGGCACGGGGGCCACTGATGGTCGAGCGGATCATCGAGGGCTGCCTCCGGAACCGCTTCCTCGTCGTCGCCTTCTTCCTCCTCGTTACCGGGTGGGCGGTCTGGGCCTTCCTCCGGATCCCGATCGACGCGCTCCCCGACCTCTCGGAGAACCAGGTCATCGTCTTCACCGAGTGGCTCGGGCGGAGCCCCCAGGAGGTGGAGGACCAGATCACCTACCCCCTGGTCGTAAACCTCCAGGGACTCGCCGGCGTCAAGGTGATCCGCTCCTCCTCGTCGTTCAGCTTCTCCACGGTCTACATCATCTTCGAGGACGCGCTCGACCTCTACTGGGTGCGGACCCGCGTGCTCGAGCGGCTCGCCCTGGCCGCCAACTTCCTCCCGCCCGGGGTCACGCCGACCCTGGGGCCGGACGCGACCGCGCTCGGGCACGTCATGTGGTACTCCCTCGAGGGCAAGGGCTACGACCTCGGCCAGCTCCGCGCCATCCAGGACTGGTTCGTCCGCTACCAGCTCACAGCCGTCCCGGGGGTCGCGGAGGTCGGCAGCGTCGGCGGGTTCGTGCGGCAGTACCAGATCGACGTGGACCCGGTGAAGCTCCGCGCCCACCAGGTGAGCCTGCGCGACCTCTTCAGCGCGGTCCAGCGGAGCAACGTGAACGTCGGCGCCAAGGTCCTCGAGCAGGGCGGCCGGGAGCTGATCGTCCGGGGCCTCGGGCTCCTCGAGTCGCCTCAGGACATCGAGAACGTCGTGCTGGGAGCCCGGAACGGGACCCCGGTGTACCTGCGGAACGTCGCGAAGGTGCAGGTCGGACCGGAGTTCCGGCGCGGCTTCCTTGTCACCGGGAGCGGGGACGAGGCCGTCGGCGGCGTCGTGGTGGCCCGGCTCGGCGTCAGCTCGATCGAGGTGCTCGACGGGATCAAGCGGAAAATCAAGGAGATCGAGCCGGGGCTCCCGCCCGGCGTCAAGATCGTCCCGTTCTACGACCGCTCCGAGCTGATCCACGCGACGATGGCGACCCTCCGCCGCACCCTGCTGGAAGAGGCGGCGATCGTCGCGGTCGTCGTGGGGGTCTTCCTCCTCCACGTCGGCAGCATCGTCACCATCCTGGTGAGCCTCCCCGTCGGCGTCCTGGTCGCGTTCCTCCTGATGTACTACATGGGGATCTCGGCCAACATCACCTCGCTCGGCGGGATCGCGATCGCCGTCGGCGTCATGGTCGACGCCGGGCTCGTGATCGTCGAGAACATCTACCGGCACTTCGCGGAGAAGCAGCAGCGCGGCGAGCCGATCGACTATGTCCACGACACGATGCTCGCCGCCAAGGAGGTCGGGCGGCCGATCTTCTTCTCGATGGTGATCATCATCCTCGCCTTCGTGCCGGTCTTCGCGCTCCAGGCCACGGAGGGCAAGCTCTTTCGGCCGCTGGCGTGGACGAAGAACCTCTCGATGGCCGCGGCGGCCTTCCTCTCCATCACGCTGCTCCCGGTCCTGGCCACGGTGCTGGTCCGCGCCCGGCGCTTCCACCCGCTGGAGCGGAACCCCCTCACCCGGCTCGCCATCCGGACGTACATGCCGATAGCCCGCGGCGCGCTGACGCACAAGCTCACGGTCGTGCTGCTGGCGCTCGTCGTCCTGGTCGGGAGCTTCGCCCTGCTCCCCTCCATCGGGCAGGAGTTCATGCCGCCGCTCGAGGAGGGGACGGCCCTGTGGATGCCGGAGATGCTGCCGGGCATCTCGCTCAGCCAGAGCCTCGACGTGCTGCGGCGCCAGTGCCAGATGGTCTCGCGCGCTCCCGAGGTGGCGAAGGTCGTCTGCAAGGCGGGCCGGGCGGAAACCTCCACCGACCCCACCGGCATCAGCACCGGCGACAGCATCATCACCTGGAAGCCCCCGGAGCAGTGGCGGCCGGGGCTGACGAAGGAGCGGCTCATCGAGGAGCTGGACGCGGCCACCCGGATGCCGGGGGTCACCAACATCTGGACCATGCCGATCATCGACCGCATCCAGATGCTCTCGACCGGCATCCCGACCGACGTCGGCGTCAAGATCTTCGGGAGCGACCTCCGGGTGCTGGAACGGCTCGGCCTCGCGGTCGAGGACGCGGTGAAGGGGGTGCCGGGCGCCAAGGACGTCTTCGCGATGCGCCCGGTCAGCACCCCCTACGTCGAGATCCGGCCGAACCGGACCGAGATCGCCCGCTACGGGGTCAACATCCGAGACGTCCAGGACGCCATCGAGGTCGCCATCGGGGGCGTCAACGTCACGACGACGATCGAGGGCCGGCAGCGCTTCCCGGTGCGCGTCCGTTACGCGCGAGAGTTCCGCGAGGACCTCGAGAGCCTCCGCCGCATCCTCGTGCCGACCGCGCTTGCCGGCATGGACATCCCGCTCGGGCAGCTCGCCGACTTCCGCGTCGTGACCGGTCCCGGCGGGATCTCCGGGGAGAACGGCCTGCTCGTCAACACCGTGCTCTTCAACGTGCGCGGTCGCGACGTGGTGAGCGCCGTCGAGGAGGCGCAGAAGGCGGTGGCCGCGCGGGTCCAGGTGGCGCCCGGCTACTTTTTGAACTGGAGCGGCCAGTACGAGCACCAGGTCCGCGCCCGGCAGACGCTCGAGTGGGTCATCCCGGTCGTCCTCTTCATCATCTACCTGCTGCTCTACATCACGTTCCGCTCGTTCGCCGTGGCGACGCTGGTCATGCTGTCCATCCCCTTCGCCGTCACGGGCGGCATCGTCTACCTCTACCTCCTCGGCTACCACATGAGCGTGGCCGTCTGGGTCGGGTTCATCGCGCTCTTCGGCCTCGCCGCCGAGACCGGGATCGTGATGGTGATGTACCTCGAGGACGCCTACGACCGCTGGCAGCGGGCCGGGCGGCTCCGCACCCTTCGGGATCTCCGGGAGGCGGTCCTCGACGGCGCCGTCCTGCGGGTCCGCCCCAAGCTGATGACGGTCGGGGCGATCATCATGGGGCTCATCCCGATCATGTGGAGCCACGGGCCCGGCTCGGACGTGATGAAGCCGATCGCCACACCGCTGATCGGCGGGATGGTCAGCTCGACGGTCCTGACGCTCATCATCCTGCCGGTCCTGTACCTCTGGCTCAAGCAGCGGGGCTTCAAGCCCGTGACGGTGCCGAGGCCGGCCCCCGCGCCCGAGCGCGGCGTGGTCCGGGCTCCGGTGGAGGTCGGACGGGTCTCGGATGGTCCCCTCGGGGCCGACGCGCGGTCGGAGAGGGCGCCGGGTGCCTGAGCCGACGGGTCGCGGGGAACGCTCGCTCCCGGGGCGGCCCCGGGCCAAGGGCGTCGGTCTCGCTCTGCTCGCGCTCGGGCTCGGCGCGGCCGCACTGGGTGCGACCCTCTTCGCGGATGACTTCGGCGCCGGCGCCCGGCGTCCTGCCCCACCGCCCTCCACCCTCCAATCCCTCGACCGGCGCGAGTCGGGCGGCACCTGGGTGGTGCGCGGCGTCCTTCACGGAGACGAGCGGCTCAGGCTCCTGCAGAACGGCATCCGCTGCTATCAGTTCGACTCGCGCAGCTGGTAGCCTCGCGAGCGAGGAGGAGCAACGGGCCTGACGGTGCTGCTGGCGACGGCGGGGCGACTCGCCCCGCCGATCCTCATCACCCGCGGCCTGGGGGGACTCGGATGGCGGACTTCAGCGAAGACATCGAGCGCTTCCTGGCGAGCTTCTCCTCCGAGGACCTCGCGGTGATGCGACATGCGTTCCGCGCCATCCTCGCCGGCCGGCCGGCGAAGGTCGGCGAGCTGGCTGCGGCCGTGGGCCTGCCGCCGGCCGCGGTCCACGAGACGGTCGAGCGCCTGACCGCGCGAGGCACCCTCGTGGTGGAGCCCGGGACGGCGGAGATCACCGGCGCCCGCGGCCTCTCCCTGAGCGAGACGCGGGTTAGGAGCGAGCGGCCGGGGCGCATGCTGAGCGTGGTGGAGGCCACCGCGCTCGCTCCGCGGCTCTGGGGAATGATGCGCTGAGGGCCGCCGGCGCGGTGCGGCGTCGGCTCGAGCGGATACGGAGACGAGGCGGGATGGTCACGGGCTGCGGCTCGACCACGGCGTTCCGAGACCCTGGCGGGGGGCGTCCGGGCGGGGTGAGCCCGGGACTTCGCGTGATGGCGCTCGCGGTCGCTGGCGTCGTGGTGGGCTTGCTGCTATCGAGCGGATGCGCGAAGAGCGTTCCGCCCGCGGCCGGGACGTCGAGCGTCGGGACGGATCGCGGCCCCGCCCCGCCGACATCGGAGGCGGGCGCAGGGGTGTCCGGCGTCGACCCGGGCGCGATCGGACGCGGCCGGCCAAGTCCGGCAGTCGCCTCGCCGAAGGAGTTCGTCGACACGCCGGCGCTCCGCGAGATCCACTTCGACTTCGACCGGTACGACATTCGCCCGACAGATGCGGCCATTCTCGAAGCGAACGCCAGGTGGCTCAAGACCCACCCCCAGGTGCGGCTGCTGATCGAGGGTCACGCGGACGAGCGTGGGACCAACGAGTACAACCTGGCCCTGGGCGAGCGTCGAGCAAGGGCGGCGCGTGACTACCTCGCCACGCTCGGAGTGGCCGAGACCCAGATCGCCGTCATCAGCTATGGCGAGGAGCAGCCTCTCTGCACCGAGCGCACCGAGGAGTGCTGGGCGAAGAACCGCCGGGTCCAGTTCCTCATCAAGCCATAGGTGGGACGGCGAGCGTGCTGCCGCGGCGTGTTTGGCTGGGACCCTGGGGGGCAGTTTGGTGGGTCCGGCCCCGGCTTCACGCGGGCCGGGAGGACGGTCCTCCGGCGGCCCTCGCCCTTCCACGGCGTGCCCGACGCGTCGCCTCGGCTGGCGGAGGCTCAGGAACGTCAGCGGCCTCGTCGAGGTAATCGAGCTTCTCCGCCCCGCGAGGCGCCTCCCGCCTCTTGCGGCTGCGGGGTCAGCTCTAACGCCGACGCGCCGGCCTGGTTGAGCGGGTGCCGGAGGTCTCCGCGACTTCGTCGCGGATTCGCCTGACCGCCTCGTCTTCGAACGCGTCCAGGGGAAGGCCGAAGGCGCGCTGGAAGTTTCCCAGGCGGTCGTCGGAGTCGGCAAACGTCCGGAAGTACGCCGCGATCCGGCCGAACCCGTACCGGCTGATCAGTTCGTCCGTCAACAGGAACGCGAGCCGGTAGGTGAGCCGGTCCCCCGAGCGGAGGTGGCGCGCCTCCCAGCCCCCGGGGTTCCCCAGCTCGGTGAGGTCGACCGGGTGCTCTTCGAGCGTGGCCAGATCCTGGGCGAGGGCGAGAATCGCCTGGTCCCGCTCGACGGAGAAACTGCTCTCGCCCAGGCGCTCGAGGATCCGGCACGCGACCCAGTCCGCCATGCCTTCGCGGAGCCACTGCTCCGATGCCCCTCGCCGCCCGCCGGAGAGCTCATACTGCGCGAGGTGGGTCAGTTCGTGCGCCACGAGCCCGAGCCAGGTACTCCGAGGGCGGCCGCCCAGGACGTCCGCGTTGATGAACACGCGACGGTGCTGGCTCAACCCCACGGAATACGCGGCGATCTCGGCCGCGCGCCACCCGGGCATCTCGCCCGCTCGGGCGAGACCCTCGGCATAGCTGGCGGTCGTCGGGTGCACGAACACCGTGAACTCGGTAGGCAGCGGGAGGCCGAGTTCGGTGACCATCAAGTCCGCGATGGCCCGGACCGCCGCTTCATCACTGGCGAGTGAGTCGGCGGTCCCGGGCTCCGTGATCGCCCCGGGCTCGAGCCTGACGGGCAGGATCACCGGGGCTCCCGCGCATCCCGCTGCGAGCAGCGCAAGCATGGCCATCGCGGCGAGCCTTCGGCTCAGCCCGCGGGGAATCGTCGAAGCGGCCTCAACCATTGCGCACCTGTCCCGTCGTCGTGACATGCTGGTATCCCGCACTACCTAGCCTCCGATCCTCGGAAGGACCCCAACTCGCAAAGCCGAGTCGGCGGTCCCGGGCGACAAAAAGTCGCCGCAGCATACCTCGACAGCGGGGAAGGCCGCAAGCGCATTTTTCAGTGGGGCACGGGGCCGGGTGGGACGGGCCGCCTAGGCCTGCAACCGTAGCCAGGCCCCGGCGCCCGAGGGAAGTCGCGCGGCCACAGGACCGGTACCGGTGGCCCCATGGCACTCGACGCTGTGCCCGTCCGCCCGCCCAGCCGCGCCGTCGCGGCCGTCCCAGGCCGGGTTCGGTGCTCAGGTTCGGTGCGCCCCGGGTCCCTTCCCGAGCCTGAGGGCCCGTGCAACTATTAATTTTGTGTTTTGGCATCATGACTCGTACGTTGAGAGGACGTGCGAGACTATACGCGCATGGCCTCGC
>Ga0137796_10000113_pt1 | contig 49574 bp, 38 predicted proteins | sample OV2TP3_FD_97704 | JGI IMG/M metagenome (GOLD analysis project Ga0137796, IMG submission 97704) | reverse complement strand
GCCGTTCAGCCGGCCCGCGATGATCGCCTCGGCTTCGGTGACGATCCGCTCGATCAGCTCCTTGACCGTCGGCACGTCCCGGATGAGCCCCACGACCTGCCCCGCCGACCAGATGCCGTACTCCAGGTCCCCCCGCTCATAGACGACCCGCCCCTTCTGGCCGGAAACGATCTCGGCGATGTCCTCGAACCGCGCCCCCGGGCGCGATTCAATCTCGTGCACCTGCGTTGCCACGCCGTTCCGGAACACCCGCGCCGTGTTCCGGAATGGACGGAAAATCAATTGCGTGTCCCGCTCGGTCGCCTCCACCAGCGCCCGCTTGACGCTCTCGTGGATCGGCGCCTCCTGCGTCGCCAGAAACCGCGTCCCCATGTTCATCGCCTCGGCCCCCAGCGCCAGCGCCGCCACCAGCCCCCGCGCGTCCCCAAACCCCCCCGAGGCGATGAGCGGAATCTTCACCGCGTCGGCCGTGCACGGCAGCAGGATGAGCGACGGCACGTCGTCCTCCCCCGGATGCCCCGCGCATTCAAAACCGTCGATGCTCACCACGTCGCACCCGATCCGCTCGGCCTTGAGCGCGTGCCGCACCGACGTGCACTTATGAATCACCTTCACCCCGGCCGCCTTCAGCTTCGGCAGATACGGCTCCGGGTTCCGCCCCGCCGTCTCCACGAACTTGATCCCGCTGTCGATGATCACGTCCATGTAAGCGTCGTAATTGACCGGCTTGAGCGTCGGCAGGATCGTCAGGTTCACCCCGAAGGGCTTATCCGTCATCTCCCGCACGCGCCCGATCTCGCGCGCCAGCTCCTCCGGCGTCGGCTGCGTCAGCGCCGTCAGGAACCCCATCGCCCCGGCCTCGGCCACGGCCGCCACCAGCCCCGCTCGCCCGACCCATTGCATCCCCCCCTGGACGATCGGGTGCTCTACCCCGAACATTTCCGTCAGTCGCGTCTTGAACATGGATTCCACCTTCGCCCCCACGTCTCGCCCTGGGCCGGACCCGCCCCCCGGGGCCGGGCCGAAGGCACCCTACCCTAGCCCATCGCCCCCGGAGTTTCCATTGGCGGGCCCGAGCGGGGAAGACTCACCCCGGGGACGCCGAGAACACCAAGAAGTGACAGAAGGCGCGGCATTCATCTAGGCGTTCGAGATCGGCGCCCGGCTCAACGCCGCCAGGCATGCGCGCAGTTCTTCGGAAACCCGCACCTCATAGGGCTCCGGCGCCGGCTCCAAACCCCTCAAAGCTTCCGGCAGCGCCGCCAGCGACCGCCGAGCCGTCTCGCGCGCCTCGGCCAGGCTCGCTCGCCCCGCGGGCAACCGCTCCCCAGCGCTCATCACCGGCCTCAGCAGCGGCTCCCCCGGCTGAATCTCCCCGGCCCGCCCGATCACGTCGCCGGCCATCCGACCCTCCCGCGTCCGCCGCCAGACTTGTTTGCGCCCCGGATAAAGCACCTTGCCGGAGGAGAGCTTGTAGGTCGGCCGCCCGTCGTATTCAACGAGCTTGTAAGCCATGTCCAGATCCGGAGCGTCCTCAGCGACCGCCAGCCGCGTCCCCACGCCGAATCCGTCGATCGGCGCCTCCCGCCTGATCAGCTCGGCGATGGCGTATTCGTCCAGCGCGCTGGAGGCGAAAATCCCCACCTCCGTCAATCCCGCCTCGTCCAGCAATCGCCGCGTCTGATGCGCCAGCGCGGCCAGATCGCCCGAATCCAGCCGCACGGCCCGGACCCGAAATCCATCCCCCAGCCGCCGTTTCAGATCGATGACCCCCCGGACGCCTTCCAGCGAATCATAGGTATCGACCAGGAGCGTGCTGCCCGGATACAACGCCGCGAAGCGCTCGAACGCCTCCGTCTCGGCGGCATGCGCTTGGATGTAACTGTGGGCCATCGTCCCGTAGGTGGGGATGCCGTAGCGCAAGCCGGCCAGAACGTTGGAGGTGCCGTCGGCGCCCGCCAGCCAGGCCGCCCGCGCCACGATGAGCGCCGCCTCCACCCCATGGGCGCGCCGCGCCCCGAAATCGACGACCCGCCGCCCCGCCGCGGCCAGCACGACCCGCGCCGCTTTGCTCGCCGCCACCGTCCCCACGTGAATCTGGTTCAGCACGAACGTCTCGACCAATTGCGCCTCGATGATGGGCGCCTCCACCCTCAGAATCGGCTCCCCGGCAAAAACGACGGTCCCCTCGGGGACGGCCTCCACGTCGCCCGTGAACCGAAAGGCCGACAGCCGATCGAGGAACGCCTCCGAAAATCGTCCGTCCCGGCGGAGATATTCCCGTTCGTCCGCCGTAAACCGAACGGATTCAAGAAAGTCGAGCACGGGCGCGAGCCCGGCCGCCAGGGCGAAATTGCGCCGGGCCGGCAGCTTGCGGAAATACACCTCGAACGCGGCCCGGCCCGCCATCCCCTCGGCGGCGTACGCCTGCGCCATCGTCAATTCATACAGATCGGTGAAAAGGGCCGAGCCGGAGGCGTCCCCGCCCGGACCCGCCGGCCGCGTCGCGGGATCAGTCGGGCACATCCGTCACGATCGTCGCCCCGGCTTCTTCCATTGTGCGGAGGGCGCGTTCCCCGTCGCCCGCCTGAAGGTTGACCGGCCGCATGGCGGCCTTGAGCACGAAAACGTCAAAACCGGCCTCCAGCGCGTCCAGCACGGTCGCCCGAACACAGATGTCCTGAGCCAGCCCGCCGACCCACAACCGGCGAAGCCCCTGGTCCCAGAGTTCACCGGCCAGATGGGGACGCTGAAAGGCCGAGTACTGCTCATGATCCGGATGTTCCCCTTTGCTGATGACCTCAACCTCCGGAGGCAACTCCAGGTGCGGATGAAATTGCGCCCCCTCGCTCCCCTGAACGCAGTGCGCCGGCCAGGGGCCGCCGCGTTCCTTGAAGCTAATGTGATTGGCCGGGTGCCAGTCGCGCGTCACCAGGATCGGGCGCTCGGCGTTCCGCGCCGTCCGAATCCACCGATTCAGCGGCCCGATGATCTCGTCCCCTTCCGGCACGGGCACCTTTCCGCCGGGGAAAAAATCCACTTGCGGGTCCACGATTATCAGGGCGTCGCCGGGCTCGAGCCGCACAGGGGCCATTAGCTTCGTCCCCCTGGTTTCCACTCCACGTTCATACCGATCGCTCCCTTATACCGGCCGCCCGTCCCGCAGTCGAGACCGACGCCGCGGCCCCCCGCCGGACCCACCCCCCGCCAGCCCCGCCGCCATCGCCCGGAGCAGCGCCCCATTAGCCGGCGGCATGGCCAGCTCGCTCAGCCGCTCCAGCCGGACCCACCTCACCCTCCCGCGCGGGCCCGCCGGCGCCGCGGCCCCGTCGGCCAGCTCGCAAAGAACGGCGTGCAGCCGCACGGTCCGGTTCCGATAGCGATGTTCCGTCACGGCCAGCACCCGGCCGGGCGCGACCTCCCAGCCGATCTCTTCCCGGCATTCCCGCGCCGCGGCCTCCTCCGGCGTCTCGCCGCGGGCCATCTTGCCTCCGGGAAACTCCCAAAGACCGGCCAGGGCGTCCTCGCCGCCGCGCCGGGTCACCAGCACCTTTCCCGCCCGCGCGATCACGGCCAGCGCCACGTCCACACGGGCTCTTCCCCGAGCGCCTCGTTCCGCCTCGCGGGGAGGTGCCCCATCCTCGGTTGTCGAAGCGCCCACAGTTGCCATCCGGACCACGCGGCGGGCCCTACGACGCGCCGGCTCAGGTTAAGCCTGCCCCCCGGGCCCAAGACCGTCAAGCGCCCTTGGCGGGGGCGATGGCCGCTTGACGCTCCGCGCGCCGAGGGCCGATGATCCAGCGGCCACGGGGCGTCCCGGCCGACGTCCGCCGCCCCGACCGGCGCCCGGGGTCCTATGCCAACGGAAGAACCCGCCCCCTATCCTGCCCCCTCGGCCCCCGCCTCCGGAGCCTCCGCCGATCGGGAAGGCGTGACCGTCGTCATCCCCGTCTTCAACGAGGCCGAGGCGGTCGGCCCCACGCTTCAGGGGCTCAAGGCGGCGATCGAGACGACCGGCCGGTCCTTTGAGTTGATCCTCGTTGACGACGGCTCGACCGATGGAACGCTTGAAGCCGCCGGCGGAACCGGCGTCCCCTTCCGCGCGATCCGCCACTCGACCAACCGGGGTTACGGCGCCGCCGTCAAAACCGGCCTCCGCCATGCCGTCCACCCCTGGATCCTCATCATCGACGCCGACGGAAGCTACCCCCCGGAGGAGGCCCCGCGCCTGCTCCAGGCCGCCGAGGACGAGACCGTCGCCATGGTCGTCGGCCGCCGCCGCCAGAGCCGCGCCACCGACGGCCCGGCCCGCCTTCTCGGCAAACGCATCGTCTCGGCGCTGGCCAATTACCTGGCGGGCACGTCGCTGCCCGACCTGAACTCCGGCCTCCGGCTGATGCGCCGGGCCGACGTCGAACGCTTTCGCCCCCTCCTGCCGGATGGGTTCAGCCTGACCACTTCGATCACGCTCGCCTTGCACGGCTCCGGCGCCGCGGTCACGTACGTTCCCATTCAGTATCGCCCGCGGCTCGGCCACAGCAAAATCCGCCCTCTGCGCGACATGGCCGGCTTCATCGCCCTGATCGCGCGCATCATGATCTATTTCAACCCCCTCAAAGTGTTTCTGCCGCTCGCCGGGGGTTTGATCGCCGCCGCCCTGGCGACCGTGATCCTGAGCAAAACGCTCGGCGGGCAGGTGATGGACGTGACGGCGCTTTTTCTGTTTGTCGGCGGCCTCCAGATGTTGCTCATCGGCCTCCTCGCCGACCTCATCCTCAAACTCCACGGCCTGCGGCGATGAATGAACCCGAATCATCCGCCTCCAAGACGCAAAGATACCAAGAAATTACAAGATGACGCGCTGAATACCATCCCTGATGAGAGGCACGTTAAAATTGATCAAGAGCGCCGGCCTCAGGCCCGTCAGCTTGAGGTGGGTCAGCGCCTGAGCTCGATGCACGGGAAGAAGCCGTTCGACCGCCTTGAACTCGACGATAACCCTTTCTTCGACCAGCAAGTCAATTCGCAGCCCGGCGTCGATCCGAAGACTATCATAGAGGACCGGAAGCGTCCGTTGCTGATCGAACCGAAGGCCGCGCTTGTTACGCTCATGCGCCAAACACGCCTCATATACGGATGCTAACAGGCTAGGGCGCGGCCCCGAATGAACGGCGGAGGCGGCGTCAACGACCTGCCGCGCCACGTCATCGATTTCGCGCGGAATCGGTTCCCTCAAAAGCCCTTCCTCCCTTTCGGGAAATCGCAGATCCCGATGTTCCTCTGACTCCTCTGCCGCGCGCCTTGGTGTCTTGATGGTTGTAATTATGCCCCGTGCATCCGCACCGCGGCCTCAAATCAGCAGTGTGGCCGCGACGCGCAGGTCCGAACGATCCTCATCGCGTTCTTCACCCGACAAAGTCGAGGTCACCCTAGCGAGGCGAACGATTCGATCGAGGGCGGACCCGCCGCGGCTTGGCTCCGGCCGTCTCGGCCCGCAGAATCGCCCCCTCGGCGGCGTTGGTCACCAGCCGCTGATAACGCGCGAGCCAACCGAAGTCCATCCGCCGCGCCGGCGGCCGCCACGCCCGGCGTCGCCGCCCCAGTTCGGCCCCGCTTAGCCGCGCGTTCAGCCGCCGGCCCGGAATATCAATCTCAATCACGTCGCCCGGCTTGAGAAGCGCCAGCGGCCCCCCCTCGGCCGCCTCCGGGCTCACGTGACCGATACACGCCCCGGCCGTCCCGCCGCTAAACCGCCCGTCGGTCACGAGCGCCACCGAACGGCCGAGCCCCATGCCTTTGATGTAACTCGTCGGCGAAAGCATCTCCTGCATCCCCGGCCCCCCCCGCGGCCCCTCGTACCGGATCACCACCACGTCGCCCGCCTTGACCTGCCCGCCGAGAATCCCCTCGCACGCGGCCTCCTGACTGTCATAGATCACCGCCGGCCCGGCATGCACGAGCATCCCCGGCTCCACGCCGGCCGTCTTGACGACGCTCCCCTGCGGGGCGAGGTTCCCATACAGAATTGCCAGCCCCCCCTCCGGCGAGAACGCCCGCTCCACCTCGCGGATGCAATCCCACGGGTCGAAGCCGTCGGCGGCCTCCACGCACGGATTGACCGCCACGGCCACGCCCCCGCCGGCCTCACGCGCGGCTCGGCCCGGCGCGCGGCCCCCCGCCGCCAGCAGCTCCCGACGCACGGCCGTCACGTCCTTCCCGCTCCCCCGGGCCCCCTCGACGTAGAGCCCGATCGCGGCTTCGCTGACCGTCTCGCCCCGGGCGTCATGGGCCGCGATGTTCTCCCCCAGCGTCTCCCCCGTCACGGTCAGGACGTCGGTTTTGAGCAACCCCGGCTTGCCACGGGCCAGGCTGCCCAGAATGGTGTGTATCCCCCCCGCGCGGTGAACGTCCTGGACGTGATACATCCGGCCTTCAGGCGTCGTCGAGGGGGATACTTTGCAAATGTTGGGGGTTATCGACGACAAACGATTGATCCGCCCGATGTCATATTCGACCCCCGCCTCGCGCGCGATGGCTAACAGATGCAGCAACGTATTGGTCGAGCCTCCCATCGCCATGTCGAGCGCCATGGCGTTGTCAATCGCCTCCAGCGTCGCGATCTCCCGCGGCTTCAGATCGCGCCGGACCAGCTCGAGGACCTGCCGCGCCGCCGCCTCATAGAGCCGCATCCGCTCCGGCGACGTGGCCAGCGTCGTCCCGTTGCCGGGGAGCGCCATCCCGAGCGCCTCGCACAGGCAGTTCATCGAGTTGGCCGTGAACATGCCGGAGCAGGAGCCGCACGTCGGGCAGGCGTTCCGCTCCACGTCGGCGAAATCCTCCTCGCTGATGGCGCCGATCTGGCGCTGCCCGACCGCATAGAAGGCGTCGATCAGATCGGCCCGCCGCCCCGTGCGCGTCTGCCCGGCTTCCATCGGCCCCCCGCTGACGAACACCGTCGGGATGTTCACCCGCATGGCCCCCATGAGCATCCCCGGCACGATCTTGTCGCAGTTGGGCACGCAGATAAGCCCGTCGAACCAATGGGCGCGGATCATCGTCTCCAGCGAATCGGCGATCAGCTCCCGCGACGGCAGCGAATACTTCATCCCCTCGTGACCCATGGCGATCCCGTCGTCCACGCCGATCGTGTTGAACACGAACGGCACGCCGCCGGCCTCCCGCACGGCCGCCTTCAAGAACTCCCCGACGGCGTTCAGATGGACGTGGCCCGGAATGATGTCCACGTAGCTGTTGGCGATGGCGATGAAGGGTTTCCCCCAATCGGCCTCGCCGACCCCGGCGGCCCGCAAGAGCGCCCGATGCGGCGCGCGCTCGGCCCCCCGCTTGATCATGTCGGATCGCATCGCCTCGCCCTCCTCCTTGAAATCGGCCCCTCGTCCGCTCCGCTCATCTTACGTCCCGCTCCCCCGGCCGCTCAATCAGTTCCAGTCGCTCCCCATCGTATCGATACCGCAGCCGCTCCCCCGCCTTAAGATTGACGGCGGCCCGGACCGTCGGCCCCGGCGGCGCGTGGACGGCAATCTCGTGCGCGCCGGCCGGGATAAACCGATTGCTCCCCCGCAGCGTGAGCCGCTCGTCCAGCAGCGCCCGCCCCTCGGGCGCCACCTCCAACCCCTCGATCTCGATCACGCCGTAGCCCCGCCGGGGGAACTCCGAGAAGACGACCGGCCGGACGAGGAACAACCCAACGTTCACCCCCAGAGCCAGCCCGACCCACAGGACCCGGCCCCGGCTCTCCCAGACGTATCCGGCGAAGGCCACCACGGCCACGATCCAGGCAAAGGCGAACAGGTCGAAATCCGCCTCCCCCGCCTGAGCCCTCCAGACGAACGAAAAGACGAGAAAACAGGCCAGATAGGCCGCCAGATAAACGGCCCGCCGCTGCCGCCCATGGGTCAGGAGCCCAACGGGACCCAGAACCGCCGCCACCCCGGCGTTCCAGAAGGCGAACTTCGCGTCCAGCCGCCAGTCCGGGTCATGCAGGATCAACCAGGGCCGCCGCAGCATCTCCGAGGGAGGATGCGTGAAATTGTAATCCCGGAAGCCATAGCCGTGGCCCAGCCGCGAGAACGCCATCCAGACGGCGGCAAACGCCCCCGCCCCGACCAACAGCCGCGCCCATTGGGGCCACCCGAGTCCACGACGCCGCACCTCGGCCACCATCACGAGCGCGAGCGCCGGCAGGGCGAAGAGGATGACCAAGTGAAAGGCCATCGTCAGGGCGAACGTCGCCAGCACGGCGCTGACGGGCCAACGGCCCTGGAGCGACCGCTCGATCGCCAGCAGGTGCAGGAGAAACGCCGCCGCCGGCACCGCGTAGATTTCAATGTGACCATAGAAGATCGTCGTGAAGCCCGCCGTGCCGGCCAGCAGGAGCGACCATCCCCACCCGCGATGGCCCGCATAAAGCCGCCAAAGAGCCACCAGCGCGAGCGCGCCCCCCAGACACGAGGTGAAATTGAGCGCCAGCCGGGGCGTCCAGCCCCCGACCTCGTGGCCCACACGGTAGGTCAACTGCGCCAGCGCGAACGACAGCATCTGGCGTTTTCGGAACCACACCCCCCCGTCAATGTCCCGCTCCCAATACTCCGAATCCCCGCCCGTAAACTGGTTCGAGCGCCAGAACCAGAACCACGCAAACCCAGCCACGGCCAGAACGATCCCGAACACCCACGGCCGTCGGCAGGCCCACCCTGGCCGGCGATCCTGCGGCATCACGAGGCGAGTCCGTGGTTGTCCAATTCCGTGCCTGTCCAGCGGGGGTCTCCTCCTCCAGCGTCCCCGCCTTCGGCCACATTCACGGGAGCCCGAAAAAACGGCCAAAATCCAGGTAGGGGACTCGTTCCCCAGGGGCTGCTCCGGCCGACGCCTCATCGAGTCGCGCCAAGCCCGAGGCCTTGGCAAGTGCGAACGCTTGATGTGACCCTTGGTCCATCATCGGAGCAATTTGAGGGAGGCCAGCCTCTGTAACCCAATCTTGCTTTACGCGGACAAATGATGTAATATTTACCTGCTTGTCGATCGGCGCCCCCACCACCGCCACCGACCACGGAAGCTCAACCTCGGCCGCCCCCTGCATCTTGAGCAATGCGGCCCGCACATACACAACCGCCGTCACGAACACCGAAACCGGATTCCCCGGCAGCCCGAAGCAGAGCGTCCCGCCCCGCCGCGCGAAAAATAGGGGCTGACCCGGCCGCTGGCGGACCTTCCAGAAAATCTCCCGCGCGCCCAACTCAAGCAGCCCGGGCCGGACCAAGTCCCGGCTCCCCATCGAGACCCCTCCCGTCGTCACCAGAACATCAAAGGTCAGCCCTCGCTCCAGGGCCTCGCGCGTCGTCTCCGGGGCATCAGCCACGACCGGCTCGACGTGCGCCTCCGCCCCCCAGGCGGCCAACATCGGCTCCAAGGCGAAGCGCGAGGAGTTATAGATCTGCCCGGCGGCGAGCCGTTCCCCCGGCTCCGCGAGCTCATTCCCCGTCGCCATCAGGCAAACTCGTGGCCTGCGCCGGACCGGAATCTCCGCCATCCCGACCGAGGCCACAACGGCCAACCCCCGGGGGTCCAGGCGCGTCCCTGGCTCCAACAACCGCTTCCCGGCCGGATAATCTTCCCCCGCCCGCCGGATGTGTTGGCCCGGCGCGACCGGTTCCCGCAACCGGGCTCGGCCGCCGGCCACCTCCACGCGCTCGATCGGGGCGACGCCGTCGGCCCCGATGGGGAGCGGCGCCCCGGTGTTGATCCGGACCGTGTGGCCGGGCGAAAGCCGCCGCTCACGTCCGTCCCCGGCGGCGACCTCCTCAAGAATCTCCAACTCCACCGGCGAGGCGCCCCTGGCGCCGGCCACGTCCTCGGCCCGGAGGGCAAAGCCGTCCATCGCCGAAGTGTCAAAGGGGGGCGAATCGCGCGGCGCGGCGATGGCGCGGGCCAGAACCCGTCCCAACCCATGGCGCAGCCCCACCCGCTGCTCCGGCAGCCGCTCCGCCTCGGCCAGCACCCGCCGCAACGCCTCCTCAACGCTTATCGGATCCGTTCGCATCGCTTTCTCAACACTCTCATTTTCGGGTTCCCCGTGCTCACCGGCAACGGAATACCTTCGCGTGCGACCTTTCCTTACTGCGCCCGAAGGGGCCCCCCCTTTAACCCGGGAGCCCGACGCACTCCCGGCCGGCAAGCCAAACCCTTTACCGGCGGCGCCGCGCCGCGTAGGCTCCCGTCCATGTCTGCCGCTTCCCTCCCCGCCTGGCTTCGCTGGGGACTGCTCTGGGCGGTCCTCCTGGCGATCCCGTTGGTTCCCTTCGTCATTCTGGCCCTCTCGACGGATCAGGACCCCTTCGAGCTCTGGCTTCAATCGGCGACCCATCGAGCCGCCGTGGCGGCGATCGCCTTCAGCCTGCTGGCTGCCGACGTCCTCCTCCCCGTCCCGTCGAGCTTTGTCGCCGTCGTCAGCGGGCGCGCGCTCGGCGTCGCCGGCGGCGGCCTCCTGAATTGGGCGGCCATCTCCTTGAGCCACGCCCTCGGCTTCGTGCTCGCCCGCCGATGGGGTCGCCCTTGGGCCGAGCGCTTCGTCGGCGCCAACGGCCTCCGCCGCGCCGCCGACGCCTGGCGGCACGGATCGCTGACCGGCTTGATCCTGACCCGTCCCGTCCCCGTGCTGGCCGAGGTCATGGCCATGTTCGCCGGATTAACCCCGCTGCCCGCCCGCACGTTCGCCCTCATCGTCCTCATCGCCAATCTCCCGCACAGTCTGATCTACGCCTGGGCCGGGGCGCGCCTGGCCGGTCAGGCCTCGGTCACCGGGCTGATCGCGGCCGGCGTCGGCGTCCCGACCGCGGCCTATCTGATCTTCGCCCTCTGGCGCGCGCGCCGGCCGTGATCGCCTTCGCTCCGGCCGCCGGCCCGCCGGCCCGGCCCGAAGGCGATTTCAGACTGTCCCCGCCGACGCCTCTCGATTACAATTAGGCGGCCCATCAGCCGACGAGGACACTCCCCCGGATGGGCGCCGGGGCCTTCGGCTGGGCGGGCCTGGTCCCGACCGCGGGCCCGCGACGAACTCCGAGCCGGCCCGGGATCCGGGGCCGCTCCCACCCTCGGACGATGCATCCTGTCTTGTTCCGCATCGGCGACTTCTATATCGGGACCTATGGCGTCCTGAGCGTCCTGGCCCTTGTGGCGGCCCTGACGGTCGGATTGGCGCTGGGCCGTCGGGCGGGCCTGCCTGCTGACCCGATCTACGACCTTGCCTTTATCGCCCTGGTCTCGGGTTTCCTCGGAGCGCGGCTCCTTTTCATCCTTGTCAACTTCCCCGCTTTCCTGGCCGATCCGCTCTCGATGATTCTTTCGCGAACGGGCTTTGTTTTCCTGGGCGGTCTGGCCCTGGCCGCGGCTGCCTGCGGGGTCTATGTCCGCTGGAAGGCGCTCCCCATGTGGGACGTCGGGGACGTGGCCGGCCCGTCGCTCGCGCTGGCTCATGCCATCGGCCGCGTCGGCTGCTTCTTCGCCGGATGCTGTTACGGCGCCCCCACCGGATCGAGCCTCGGCGTGGCCTTCACCCGCCTGCTTGACCGGCAGGGCCAGACGATCTTCTCCTTCGCCTACCAGGATCACCTCCAGCGCGGGCTGATCGGGCCCGAAGCGACCGCTTCGCTTCCCGTCCTGCCGACTCAGCTCTTTGAAAGCGCGGCCAATCTGCTCGTCTTCGCCCTCCTCCTTCTCCTCTGGCGTCGGCGGTCCGTCCCCGGCCACATCTTCGCCGTTTACCTGCTCCTCTACGGCGCGGCCCGGTTCGCCCTCGAATTCCTCCGCGGCGACCTGGAGCGTGGGCTCTGGTTCGGCGGTCGGCTCTCCACCTCTCAGCTCCTGAGTCTGGCGCTGATCGTCGTCGGCGCCTGGCTCTGGAATCACCTTCGGCCCAGCCTCGTCGTCCGTCGGCCCAGGGCCGCCCACGGCAAGTGACCACGCCCAGTCCCCCCGATCCTCAGCCCTCTGCCGGCGGCGCGCGACCGCCGGAAAGCGCCGAGCCCATGCCCGGTCCCCCTTCGCTGGCGACTTCGTCGCTCACCGTCCCCCCGCACAGCGCGGCCGACGGCCCGAACGAACCCGCCCGGACGCTCACATCGACCCTCGCCCGTGAACTGGGTGCGGAGGGCGCCCTCGCCGACCGTTTGACCCGGGCCCTGGTGGTCTTGCGTCAAGTTATCGGCGCTGACGCTTGCAGTGTGTACCGACTGGTCGAGCCGACGGGCGATTTGGTCCTCGCCGCCACCGTCGGCCTGGCCAGTGAGCGGGTTGAGAAAGTGATCCTGCGCAAGGGAGAAGGCTTGACTGGCCTTGTTGTCCGTTCCAAGAAACCCGTGGCGGTCCGCGATGGCCCTTCTCATCCCAGTTTCCGCTACGTTCCTGAGATCCGGGAGGAGGCCTTCCACTCCTATCTGGGCCTCCCTTTGCTCCTCGGACGACGCCCGATCGGGGCGCTGGTGGCCCAGACTGTAAGACCAAGAGACTTTACACGCGAGGACATCGCCCTCGCCGGCGCCGCCGCCCGTCAGATCGCCGCCGCCGCCACCAGCGGCTTCCGCCAGCTCCAACGTGAGATCCCGCTTCCGCCCCCGGAGGTCGAGGCCCCGGCCATCCCTGCGGCCGACTTTGTACGGGCCCGGTCCCTCTCGCCCGGCTGCTTCCTGGGGGCTCCGTGGCCTTTCGACCACGGCCTTCGGCTGGAAACGCTCTTCACCCCCCGGTCGCGCGGGGTGGAGGCGGAGACCGAGGCCATCCGCCGGGCCAATCGCCAGGTCCGCAAGGAGCTCAAGCGCGAGGCCGGAGCCATTACAGGCGCCGAAGGCCAGGCCGTCCTGACCGCTCACGCCGTCATCCTCCGCGACGTTAACCTGGCTGAGGAAGTACTGGACCGAATCCGCAAAGGGGACTCGGCCGCCGAGGCCGTCCGCGCCACCGCCCTTAAGTGGATTCGCCTTCTTGAGCACCAGCCGGACGCCTCCTTCGCCGCCCGCGCCGTCGATTTCCGGGATATTGCCAACCGGCTCCTTCGCGCCCTGGGGCTCCTTGCGGTTCACGCTCACCCCGCCCGCGGCAAGGTCGTCGCGGTCGCCCGCGCCATTCTCCCCGGCGATCTCCTGACCCTCGGGCCGGAACGCCTCGGCGCCCTCGTCCTGACCGATCAGGGCATTCACTCCCATACGGCCATCCTGGCCCGGGCCTACGGCATCCCGGCCGTGCAGATCGAGGAGATCGATCGTCCGGCCATCCTCAACGCCCGCCGCCTCCTGGTCGATGGGGCCGGCCTGCTCCTCATCGACCCCGACTCCCATGCCGCCGTCGAATATATCGAACGCGCTCGCCGCTGGTTCGACTTGCCCGAAGGGGGACCTTCGGAACTTCATGGCCCGGTGAAGACCCGCGACGGTCTCCGGGTCCTCGTCGGCCTGAACGCGGGCCGGCTGGCCGATTTCCGGCAGATCGACGCCTTGGGGCCGGACGACATCGGGCTCTATCGGACGGAAATCCCCTTTATGGCGCGGGCCCGCATGCCGGGCGTCGGCACCCAGACCGCTCACTTCCGTCAAGTGCTTAAGCTTGCCGGAGGCCGACGCGTGACGTTCCGCCTGTTCGACTTCGGCGGCGATAAAACCCCTCCGTGGCTTGCCCTCGAAACCGAATCCAACCCCATGATGGGCGCGCGCAGCCTGAGGCTCCTCCTCAAACGGACCGACCTGCTCCAGCTCCACCTCCGCGCCTTGCTCCAAGCGGCTGATGCCGGGCCGATGGGCATCCTCCTCCCCATGGTCTCCACGCCCGAAGAGCTGCATCTGGCTCTGGACGAACTGCACGCCGTCGGCCGCCAGATTGAGCTTCAGGGCCGCAAGGGCCCCCTCCGAACACCCATCGGCGTCATGATCGAGGTCCCAAGCCTCCTCTTCATGATCCCGGAGCTCGCCCGTTGGGTCGACTTCTTCTGCGTCGGCACCAACGATCTGGTCCAATACCTCATGGCCGCCGACCGCTCCAACGCCGGCGTCGCCCGGCTCTACCAATGGCATCACCCGGCCGTCCTCGGCGCCCTCGATCATCTGCTCCGCCACTGCCAGCGCCATGAGCGCCCCGTCATCGTCTGCGGCGAGATGGCGGCGCACCCCTGGGCCGCCATGATGCTCGTCGGCCTGGGCTATGAGCGCCTCTCGGTCGATGGCAGCGCGATACCCCTCATCAAGTGGACCCTCTTGCAGACGGACGCCCGCATGCTCCGCCGCTTGGCGCAGGCCTCCCTTCAGGCCACCAGCTCGACCGAGGTCCTGGAGCACCTCTACGGAGCCCTCGCCGAAATCCGACGCGAGACCCCACCCTTGGCTCGCAAGCTCGAAAGCTCCCTCGAACGCCTCCGGACCGACGCCTCCTGGTAAAGCAAACAAACTTTACAAGCCTGCAAGACCAGCGAGACTCGCCCACGGGAATTGCCGGCCGGGCGGCCTCGCGTTTACCCTGCCTCTGAGCCGGCCAGCTCGCCGACCGGCCCCAACCCCGCCGATGGACCCCCCGCGACCCAGTGCTCCTTACTCGGCTTGGCTGGATCGAGCCGAGGCCTGGCTGGAGGCTTGGTTCGCCGACCGCCCGACCCGGCCGGGTCCGCCCGACGAGGCCGGGTTGCGGGCGCTCAAGCTCGCCCTGGCCATCCTGGCTCAGATTCTTGCCCAGCGCCGTCTGCTGGAGCGCGCCGCCGGCGCCGACGCCGATGCCCGATGCCCCGAAGTGGCCGCCCTCAGCGAGGCGGACGTTCGTAAGCTCCTGGCTTGGGGAGACCCCCTCGAACCGGGCCCGTCTCCTGAAGAGCCGCTGTAAGGCGGACCTTCCCCTCTTCGCCGAGTTCTTCTTCCCGCGGCTCTGTCGCCTCCCCTGGAGCGCTCTCCATCGTCGCCTGCTGCGCCGGCGTCTGGAGAAGCTTGAGACGCCGTTGCCCGAACGACGCGGAGCGATCGACGTCGTCCTGGCCCCCCGAGGCGCCGCCAAAACGACTCTCCTCTGCCTGGTTTTTCCCCTTCACGCCCTCCTTTATCGACTGGAGGGCTATATCCTGATCCTCTGCGCGACGCAGCGTCAGGCGCGGGCCCGCCTGGCCAATCTGCGCGCGGCCCTGGCGGGCAACCGCCGCCTAGCCGAGGTCTTCGGCGAGGACGTTCCGCTGCCGGGCCGTTCGACGCTGGACTCGATCACGTTAGGGGAAACGCGCCTGGAGGTATTCTCGGCGGGCTCGGAGTTGCGCGGCCTGACGCATGGCCCCTGGCGCCCGACCTGGATCATCCTCGACGACGTCGAATCCGGCCGTCACGTCCACTCCCCCCCTTACCGCGATCGGCTCCATCGCTGGATGCTCGAAGTCATCGAAAACCTCGGCAACGGCTACACGCACATCGATCTCATCGGCACGCTGCTGCATGCCGACGCCCTCCCGGCGCGCCTGCGCGCTCGCCCCGACGTCCAAAGCTCGGTCTGGCGCTCCATTCTCACCGAAGCCGAGCGTCAGGACCTGTGGGAACAATGGCGGCTCCGGCTCGCCGATCCGGCCGACCCGGCTCGCCTGGCCTCGGCCCATCGATTTTTCCTCGAGCGCCAGGCCGAGATGCTCGCCGGGGCCAACGTCCTCTGGCCGGAAAAGGAAAGCTACTATGACCTGCAAGTGATGCGCGCGACCCGCGGGCGCGCCGCCTTCGATCAGGAAAAGCAGAACGAGCCCCCGCCCGAGGGCCGAGCGCTCTTCCCGATCGCGCGGGCGCGAAAATTCACTCGCCTCGCCGATCGGCTCGAAATCGAGCCCCGGCCGGCGCCCGACGCTCTGGCCGAAGCCCCGCGCCGAACGCTTGGGCAATTGCGCCTCTACGGCTTCCTCGACCCGGCGCTCGGCGAGCCGACCGGGGCGCGCCGGGCCGGGGATTTCGCCGCGATCGTCACCGTCGGCGTCGATGATCAAGGCTATCTGTTCGTCCTGGACGCCTGGCTGGAGCGGGTCGGCCCCTCGGCGCAGATCGCCCGCGTCCTTGAACTCTTTGAACGGTGGGGCTTCGCCGAGTTCGGCGTCGAGACCAACGCCTTCCAGAAGCTGCTCCTTGAACCCCTGGAGCGCGAGCGCGCCGTTCGGCGGCTCGCCCGGCGTCCCTGGTCGTTGTCGATCCGGCCCATTCGACACCGCGCCCCCAAGCGTCATCGCATCCTGAGGCTTGAGCCGCTCATCGAGTCCGGCTGGTTGCTCTTCGCCGACGACCTGCCCGAAATCTTCATGCGCCAATTGAGCGATTTTCCCCATGGCCCGCACGACGACGGGCCCGACGCGCTCGCCGCCGCCGTCGAACTGGCCCGCGGGGCTCGGACTCGCCCGGAGCCCGCCCCCGCCGGCCGCCCCCACCCCCCGGGCTTGATTAAACAATTCTGAGTTTCCCTTCGCCCTGAACTCTCCGCCCCGACTCCACGGTTTAAGTGGGCGGCTCAGACGTCGGAGCCGGCCGAGGGGGCGGGGGCGGACTCGGCGGCGTCGGGTTCGTCCTCGACGGCGATGTCGATCGGGGACTCTTTCTGCTCGACCAAACGCCGGGCGAGCTGACGAACCTCCGACAGATTAAGTTTCCCCGTACCGAGGATGGGGAACGCCTCGACGCGGAAGAACATGTTCTTGCGCGGAATCCAGAGATTGGGGAGCCCGGCGTCGGCCAGGTGATTGATGAGATCATCGAGCGCAAGCTCGGCGAGCGTCGTCAGCACGACCAGCCGCTCGCCCCGATAGGGGTCCTCGACCGAGGTAACGGCGAAGACCTGATCGGCGGCCCCGACGGCCCGGTGCAGCTCTTCCTCGATCCGCACGTGGGGGACCATTTCGCCGCCGATCTTGCTGAAGCGCGCCAGGCGATCGGTGATGAGGAGGAAACCGTCTTCGTCGATGAGCCCGATGTCGCCCGTTTCATACCAACCGTCCTTGAGGACGGCGGCGGTCTTTTCCGGCAGGCTGAGATAACCTTTCATGATGTTGGGCCCGCGGACGTGAATCATGCCGGGCCGGCCTTCGGCTAACTCCTCGCCCGTTTCGGGGTCGGTGATCTTGAGGGCGACGCCGGGGACGGGATGCCCGACCGAGCCGCGGCGGTTGCCGATCGTGTGATGCCCCTTCGAGCGATATTCGTCGACGTTGGTCGAGACGACGGGGGCGCACTCGGTCGTGCCGTAGCCTTCGTGCACGTAAACGCCGAATTTCTCCTCGAATCCCTCGGCGACGCGGAGGGGCATTTTTTCGGCGCCGGTGAGGACGAATTCGAGGGAGCGGAATTTCTTCGGCTCCACGCGCCGGATGTATTGTTGCAGGAAGGTAGGCGTCCCGATCAGAACGGTAACACCATACTTTTCCACGAGGTCCCCGATCGCCTTGGCCTCGAGCGGGTTGGGGTGATGGATGACGCCGTAGCCGATGTGCAGCGCGCCCCAGAGGGTCGTCGTGTAACCGAAGGAATGAAAGAAGGGGAGGAAGCCGATGATGCGATCGTCGGGCCAGAGCGAGACGGCCTGCTCAAAGCTTTCGATGTTGGCGCCGACGTTGAAATGCGTGAGCATGACCCCCTTGGGGACGCCCGTCGAGCCGCTGGAGAAGATGACCGTGGCGAGGTCCCCGGCCGCGGGGCGGCCGCGCGCGCCGCAATAACGCTCGAGCAGGCCGATGGGGAGGTATCGCGCGGCGAGCAGCCCGCCGATCATTTCCGTCAGTCGCGGTTTTTGTTTGCGCAGGTCGTCCAGAAAAACGGCCCCACGGGGAGGCTCCTGCCCGAGGCGCTCCAGGAAGATGCGCGCGGTGACAATCGTGCGGAGATTGCATTGCTCGATGCAGTGACGCAGGACCTGCGGCCCGCTCGTGTAATTCAAGTTGACCGTCGTGCGGCCGCTGAGAGTGGCCGCGGCGTTGGCGAGCACGGCTCCGACCGACGGGGGAAGGTAAACGCCGACCATCGTCTGATCGCCCCAGAAGCGGCGGAGCCGCCGGGCCAGCACGATCGCGCCGATGAGCGTCCGGCCGAACTTGAGCGGCTCGGTCGTCGCGTCGGCGACGCAGAACTGCCGCCAGTGTCGGCGCGCGTAGCGGACGAACCGGTGGTGAAGCGGACGGGCCCGGTCCGCCTTGGCGATGGCGCAATCGGCCCCCAGGGCCTGGACCGCCTGCCGCAGCTGATGCTTGGTGGCGTTGGGGGGAAGGCTCCGGCCGATGGCGACGCGGACGCGGTAGGGAATCTCCCTCGGCCAGGACCAGATGAAGCGCTTTTTCTCATAGCTGAAGATCGAGCCCCAGACGCCGTCCAGGTTGATGGGGACGATCGGCACGGGGGCCTTGTCGAGCACGTAGCGGAACCCGCGCTGGGCGGGCAGAGGGAGGCCGGGCCGCGTGACGCCGCCGTCGGTGAAGGTGCAGACGAGTTCGCCGGCCTTGAGGGCCTCGGCGGCGCGGGTGAGCGAGGCGATCAGCGCGCGGGGGCGCTGATCGGACGAAACCGGGATGGCGTTCATGATCTTGAGGAAATAGCCGACGAGCGGGTTATCGAAAATCTCCTTCCAGACGAGAAACCGGATCGGCCGGGGGGAGACGGCCCGGATCAGGAGCGCGTCCACCATGGAGATGTGATTGGAGACGATGAGAGCGGGCCCGTGAGCGGGGATGCGCCCTTCGCCGATGATCCGCACGCGAAAGAGCACCCGCGTGATCAGCACCGACACGAGCCCCAAGAGCGCCTCCGGCAACAGCGTCATCAGGAAGACCGTCGCGCCGAACGTGGCCAGCGAGATGACGGCGAAGATGTGGCCGGCGGAGAACTTGAGGAGGTCGATCAACACCCAGAAGAGGGCGTTGCTCAGGATGATGCCGGAGAAGGTGGCGAAGTTGAGCGCGGCGATGACGCCGCCGCGGGCGTGGGCCGGGGCCCGCTGCTGCACGAGCGCGTTGAGCGGAATGCCGAAGAACGCCCCGGTCGCGCCCGCCAGCGCCAGGAACGTCCCCATCAGGCCCAGGAGCGCGGCCGCGGGGGGGGCGGCCCCTTCCGGCGGGGTGTCGGGCCGGGCCAGCGCCAGGAGAAAGGTGAAGAGCGTCACGCCCAGGGCCCCGATCGGGACAAAGCCCAACTCCAGGCCCCGACGCGACAAGAGGCCGACGGCGGCGCTCCCCAGGCCGATCCCGAGGCCAAAGACGGCCACGAGCATGCCCGCCGCGGGGATCGAGAGCCCCAGATGATGCTGTCCCCAGATGGGGACGTTGGCGACGATCATCGCCCCCAGGGACCAGATGTAGGCGACCCCGGCGACGGCGAGGAAAAGCTGCCGGTCGTTCATCACCATCCGGGCGTATTCCCAAAGCTGGGGGAAGTGATTGAGGCGGAGGGGCTGATCGGGCCGCGCCGCCGCCACGCGCGGGATGAACCAGCCGGCCCCCAGGCCCAGGAGGGCGAGGGCGACCAGGATCATCGACGCCCGCTCCAGATGAAGCCCGTCGTCGAAGGTTTTATAGAGGACGTTGCCGGCGGCGATGCCGGCGATGATCGCCAGATAGGTGGAGCCTTCCATCAGGCCGTTGCCCCAGGCCAAGCGGCGCAGGGGCAGAATCTCCGGCAGGATGCCGTATTTGGCCGGACTGAAGAAGGTGCTCTGCGTCGCCATCAGAAAGAGCACGCCGACGGCGGCGTAGAAGGCCCAGCCGAAGGGGGTCGCTCGACCCGTGTAGAGATAAAGGGCGACGCCGCCGAGGGCCATGATCAGGATTTCGGCGGCCTTCGTGCCCAATGTCACGACGCGCTTGCTGAAGCGGTCGGCCAGGGTCCCCGTCAGGCCGGAGAAGATGAGATAGGGGAGGGAGAAAAGGATCATGATGATGGCGGTCCAGCGGCCGGCCAGGCGGGCGTCGTCGGCGAAGCGGGCCAGGACCACCAGAACGAGCAATTGCTTGAAGAGGTTGTCGCTCAGGGCGCCCTGAAACTGAAGGCCGATCAGTCCCCAGAAACCGCGCGGCGTCGCCGCCGGCTCGTCTTGCCGAGGCTCCTCCATGATGGTGGCTCCCGCTGCTGAGGTGGCTCCCTGCCGAGACGCCCTCATTTAGCCCGCGCCGCCAACCCTTGGCAACGGGGAAATCCCGCCCCGCCGGCGCGTCCCGCGGCGACGGCCCGGGCCCGAGGCGCCCAGAAGGCGGCCGATCTGAAAGGCCATCCTCGTCAAAGCCCGGGCGGCCTCCGCCGGGCCGGGCGGCCGAGACGGCGCCCCCGCCGCGGCGCTGAAGCAGGCGTAGAAGGGGTGGACGGCCGCACGGCGGGCGTCGAGGAACTCGGGGGCGACGGCGCCGGCGAGCGCGATCGTGGGGACGCCGAGTTCGGCCGCCCGGCGGGCGACGACCAGGGGGGCCTTCTCAGCCAGCGTCTGCGCGTCGAGGCGGCCCTCGCCGGTGAGGACCCAATCGGCGCGCGCCGCCGCGGCGTCGAAATCGAGCATCTCCAACACGAAGGCCGCCCCCGGCCGAATCTCGGCCCCGAGGAAGGCCGCCAGCCCCGCCGCCAGCCCCCCGGCGGCTCCGGCCCCCGGCAGCTCGGCCACGCGTCGGCCAAGATCCAGCTCCATCCGTCGGGCGAGCCGCCGCAGCCCGGCGTTCAATCGGCGAACCATCTTTGGCGTGGCGCCCTTCTGAGGACCGAAGACCGTGGCGGTCCCGCCTGCCCCCAACAAGGGGCTCTTAACGTCGGCCAGGGCGATCACGTGGACGCCGGCACGGCCCACGGGGTTCCAGTGGGCCGAGGGGATGATTCGCGCGAGGCGGGCGAGGCTGCCGCCGCCATCGGCCAGCGGCCGTCCGCTGCGGTCGAGCAGCCCGAAGCCGAGCGCGGCGGCCATGCCCGCCCCGCCATCGACAGTGGCGCTGCCGCCGAGACCGATGAGCAACCGGCGGGCCCCGCCGCGTCGAGCGATCGCGATCAATTCGCCCAATCCGCGCGTCGTCGCGCGGAGCGGATCGCGCCGGTCGGGGGGGACGAGCGCCAGACCGGACGTTTGGGCCATTTCGAGCACCTCCGTCGGCGGCCCCGGCCCGCGCAGACGGGTCCGGATCGCCCAGACCGGCCGCCCGAGGGGCCCCGTCACCCGATGCCGATGGAGCGAACCGCCGCGCGCGCGACGGAGGACCGCGGCTGTCCCGTCGCCGCCGTCGGCCACGGGCAGAAGCTGAAGCGCCGCGCGCGGCAAGGCGGCCCGCAAGCCGCGCGCGATCGCCTGGGCCGCCTCGGCCGCCGAGAGGGTTTCCTTAAAGGCGTTGGGGGCGATGAGAATCCGCATCGGCGCGAGGGGGGCCGGGCAGTTTCGGCCTCAGCGCGTCCAGCGCCAGCGGGTGATATCGGCCGTGTGATGATGCCGGGCGAGCCAGAGGAAGGCCACGAGCGCCCCGCTCAGATGGGCCACGTGGGAGACGCCGTCCCGGAGGCTGTCGCGCAGGGCGAAGATCTCGAACAGCACGAGCAAAGCCACGAGCCATTTGATCTGGATCGGAAAGATGCCGAAGAACAGGACGGGTTGATTGGGGTAATACGCGGCCGAGGCGAGCAGGACGCCGAACAACGCCCCCGAGGCGCCGACGATCGGGCCGAGCTCGCGGCCCGACAGGAGGGCGATCGCGGCGTGAAGGAGGCCCGCCCCGGCCCCCGTGATCAGATAAAAGCTCCAGAAGCGACGGCCCCCCCACCGGTTCTCCAGCGGGGGACCGAAGAACCAGAGGATGAGCATGTTGAGGAGGATGTGAAAGCCGCCGACGTGGACGAACATGTAGGTCAGGAATTGCCAGATCATGGCGCGCCCGAGGGCGCGGCGGGGGCTCTCGGCCAGAAGCCCCAGGACGAACTCGACGAGCCGCCGACCGGGAGCGCCGAAAAACAAGGCTGTCTGAATCAGGATAAAAACCGCGCAGTTGATCACGAAGATCGTCTTGACGACGGGGGTGAGGTGTCGCGAGAGAAAGCGGTCGACCTTGGCGATGAATTCCATCACGGACCCGCGGGCGGCCGCGGCCCCTCGCGCCCGCCGGCGGACGTCCCCTCCCTCGGGCCCATCTTTGAGGATCGGACGCGGGCCGATCAATACTCGACCGCGGCGGGGACGTGGAGGGTGCGGATGACGGCGTCCTGATAGACGCGCGTCTGGCAGGCCAGGCGGCGCTCGGCCCCGATGCGCAGGCGTTCGAGGAACGGCTGATCGCTCAGGCCGGGGCCCTCGACGACCTCGATCTGGCAGGTCGTGCACAGTCCCTTGCCGTGGCAATTGGTGTGCGTCCGGTGCGGCGGGTAGAGCATGATGTTGTTTTCCAGGAGCGCCGACCGAAGGTCCTGGCCGACGGCGACCTCGATCGTCCGGTCCAGGTTCTCAATTCTCACCTTGAGTTTCGGCATCATGGCCCGCCGGTAAGCCTTCCCCTTGCGGCCGGCGATGAGGGCTCCGGTCTAACCCCCGTCCGCCGGTCGACTTTCCCCCACGCGATCGACCAGTATAGCCAACGGCCGGGCCCGAAATCAAGGCGAGGCCCCCCGGCCAGGGCCGGGTTCAGCCGGACATCATGCGGTCGAGGGTTTGCAGATGACGCTGGGCGCGTTCGATGTGGCGCTCGTCGCCGCGGGCCCGGCTCACTTCCAGCACCCGCCGCCAGACCTTGACGGCTTCCTGATACCAATCGGGCCGCTTCGTGCAGATGACGCCGAGGTTATTGAGCGCTGAGAGGTCCTCGGGGTTCAATTCCAGCACCTGACGGTAGAGTTCGGCGGCCTTGGCGAAATCGCCGTGGCGATAATGTTCGAGCGCGTCGCGGGAAAGGCGCTCGATTTCCTTCTTCTTGCCGCGCGTCGCCTCATCCGTCGGCAGGCCGCCGGGCCCGAGGCTCCGGGCGATCCGCTCGGCGGCGGTCTGGGCCGATCGGTCCTCGGAGACCTCCCCCCAGAGGCGATGTTCCGGCAGTTCCAGTTTCAGCCGGACGAGCTCGGCCTCCGAACCCGACAGCACCTCGAAAATCGTCTCCAGGCGGGAGATCCGGAGCACTTCGGCGATCCGCTCGCTGGGGGCCAGGATCACCAGCCGGACGCGGTGACGCGTGGCCGCCATCTTGAGCCCCACCATCGCCCCCCAACCGGCGCTATCGACGTAATCGAGCCGCCCCATGTAGATGAAGTAATTGGCCACGCGCGCGTCCAGGAGGTCGTGCAGCCGCTTGCGCACCGTCTCGTGGTTCTCCAGGACCAGCCGCCCCTGCAGCGCCACGAGCAGGTCCGAGCCGGCCTGGAAGGCCTCCATCGCCAGGCTGGGTTTGGCCGAGGGCATCATCACGCCTGAGCGCCGGCGGACGATCGCTCGGCGCGGCTCGCTCCCCGGCGGCCATCTTCGCTCAACGGGATCACGGGCCGGAGGATCCGGGGCCGGGGGTCGAGACGGTCGCCGCCGAGCCGGCCTCAACCATCTGGCGGCCGGCGGCTTTGATCTGCTCTTCCAGCGCGAACAGGAACGGCACGGCCAGGAATCGGACCTGAAACCAGAGTTCGTGCTGGCCGCCCTGGCCAGGGCTGGAGATGACGGAGAACTGATCGAGCTCGACCATGGCGAACTGGCCGAGGGTCTCATAGACGAATTTCATGGCGTTACTGTTGCGGGCGCGGAAGGTGATGAGAATCGGGACGCTATAGCCGATGTCGTTTTCGCTCGGCAGGGAGGCGCGCTGGCCGCCTTCGCCCCCTGAGCCGGAGGTCGAGCCGCTGCCGGTCGGGGTCGGCGTCGGCAGGACGTAGATGTTGCGCGGGGGCGGCGTCGGGGCCGGCGTCGGGCTGGGGGTCAGGTCCGGATTGGCGAAGCCGATGTTGAACTGGACGAGGTAGGCGGCGTCCTCGAACTGAACGCCGGCGACCTCGGCCACTTCGTTGCGCGTCGCCAACTCCAGCAGCCGATTGAGGAACCGGAGCTGCTCGTAGATGAAATACATCTCGTTCACGTCGAGTTCGGTATCGTCGCTCCCCTTGAGCGGCTCCAGCGGCAACTGGATTTCCAGCAGGTCCAGAAGAAAGTCCCGCGTGATCCGCACGCCGGCGATTTCGGCGTTCGGCCCCAGCGCCTCCTCGATCAGCAGCACGTACATCACCTTGTGCAGCAGCCCGACGTACTCCCCCTGAAGGGGAAGCGTCCCTTGCAGGTAGAGGTTGTTGTCGATCCCGAGCTTGGCCAGCTCGGCTTCGTAGCCGGTCCGCGTCTGCTGCCAGGTCGGGTTGTTCGGGTCCACCCGGCGCATGATCATCAGATTGTCCCGCGCCTGGTGCAGCGCCGTCAGCAGCCGCCCCCCCTGCATCCCCGCCGGCAGCGTCAGGGGCAGGTTCCAACCGTCCTGCCGGAGGAAAGAAAGATCGGTCTGGCCGGGTCGGGCGGCCTGGGCCAGCCCGCGCAGGCGAGCCAACTCCTCGAAGAGCAGGGCGATCTGTTCGTCGTATTTCTCCTGGGCGAGCTTCTGATGCAGCTCCCGGCGGCGGCGATTGATCTCGCCGGGGTCGGCCCCCGGGGCCGGCGGCGGCTCCAGCTTATCATCGGTCACATCGTCGAAGTGGATGACCTCGAAGGCCGGATGCATCGTGAGCCCGATCGTCGTGAGTGCGTCGCTGTAAGCCTGATGAATCACCTCGTTTTCGCGCTCGAACGCCTCCAGGAGGGCGATGTTCGGCAGCACGCGGACCTGTTCGGCTTCCCCGCGTCGCTCTTCAAGCTCTTCGAAGGCCTCGACGAACTCGTTGGCGCGTTGCCGAAAGACGATCCAGTGCAGCCCGCCGATGGCCACCACGCCCGTGACGACCAGGATCACGATCTGCTCGCGCTTGCCGATGTTCATGCCGATGCTGGGGAGGAAAAGCCCCGCCGCGCCCACGCCTACCGCGGTCATTGTTTGGGCCGCTTCCGCTAAAAGTCAACCCCTATCCCCCCCTAAACCCAGTCGCTTGAGTTCATCCGGGTCCTGACGCCAGCGCGGCCTCACGCGCACGCGCAGCTCCAGGTGAACCTTGCGCTCCAGCAGGCGCTCGATCTCCAGCCGGGCCGACTTCCCGATCCGGCCCAGCATCGAGCCGCCGGCGCCGACGATGATCGGCTTGTGCGCCGGCCGCTCGGTCTCGATCCCCACCTCCAGATAGACCGTCCCGTTGGGACGCTCCTCCCAGCTCTCCGTCCAGGTGGCCAGGCCGTAAGGCACCTCGCGCCGAAGATGGGCAAAAGCCTTCTCCCGCACCAACTCGGCGCAAAGGAACCGCAGATCGCGGTCGCTCAGGTCCTCTTCGGCATAAAACCACGGCCCCGGCGGGAGGCTCTCCAGGACGGCCCGGCCCAGCGCGTCGAGGCCGTGGCCCGTCCTCGCCGAGACCCGAAACGTCCGCTCATAGACCACGTCGGTGGGCCGCTCGGCCGCCGTTGAAGCTCGCGCCCATGCCTTCGAGAGGTCGCCTTTGTTTCGCGCCAACCAAACCGGCCGCCGCGCCCGCTTGAGCGCTTGCAGAACTTCGGCCTCGTCGGGGCCGCCGGCCGTCTCGGGGGCCGTGACGTGGAGAAGCAGATCGCAATCGCGCAGCGCCCGGCGGGCGCTTTCGACGAGCAGGGCGTTGAAGGCGTCCGGGGCCGTCAGAATGCCGGGCGTGTCGATGAAGACCGCCTGGGCCGCCCCCTCGGTCAGGATGCCCCGGATGGTCTGGCGGGTCGTCTGCGGGCGGGCCGAGACGATCGAGATTTTGGCCCCGACCAAGCGGTTCAGCAGCGTGCTCTTGCCCACGTTCGGGGCGCCGACGACCCCGACAAACCCGCACCGGCTGGCCTGGGCCGCCTCGCTCCTCATCCCCGGGCTTCCCGCGCGTCGAGCAGGCGCCGCTCCAGCGCCTGCATCCGCCGGGCCGCCGGCGCCTCATGATGATCGTAGCCCATCAGGTGCAACAAGCCGTGGATCGCCAGGTGGATCAGATGGTCCCGCAGCTCCATCCCCCGGCGGCGAGCCTCTCGCCGCGCCACCGGCAACGCGACGACAATATCGCCGACCGGCCCGGCCGGCGGCCGCCTCCCTTCGGCCGTCACGTTCTGCGGGAAGGCGAGCACGTTGGTCAGCCGGTCTTCGCCTCGCCAGCGACGGTTGAGCCGCCGGATCGTTCGGCTATCGCACACGAACAAGCTCAACTCGTGACCGCGGCCCAGCCCCACGCGCTGACCGGCCCCGGCCAACGCTCGGCCAAGATGGGATTCCCAAAGGCGAGCCTCCGCCCCCAAGCGGGCCGAGCGTCGGGTCTGAACGATGGGCCCGAGGCGGCGGGCCCGGCCTCGGCCGCCGCCCTCGGCGCGCCGGACGCGCGGGGCCGTCATCTCAGGGTTCGGGTTCGGCTTCGGCCGGCGGGGGTTCGGCCGGCTCGGCGGGCAAGGCCGGCGCGGGCGCCGATTGCAGCGGCGGCGCCGCCGGGAGGCTGGTCGTGGTCGGGAGATCGCCGGCGCGGGCCGCCATCACCTGTTGCGAGCGCTGGCGGGCCTGGAAGGCTTCCGGACTGTTGGGATAACTCTCGGCCACCTGGGAGAAGAGGTCGAGGGCCGTCTCGGCGTCCCCTTCCCGGAAGTAAGCCTCGGCGAGGGCGATCATCGCCGCCGGGCGGAGCCGCCCCAGAGGATAATCGTCGATGATCCGGCGATAGATCGTCTGGGCTTCATCGATCCGTTCGCGGAAAAGCTCGATCTGCGCCAACCCCATCATGACCTCGGACTTCTGATCGGAGCCGACGGCTTCCTCCAGGCGGCGCCGCAGCTCGGCCTCGGCGTTGCCGAAATGCGCCTCGCCCCGCTCGGCCTGGCCGGCCTGTTTCCACAGGAGCCCGATGTTGGACTCCACTTCGACGACCAGCGGCGAGGCCGGATGCCGCTCCAGGTAGCCCTCCAGCGCCGTGGCCGCCCCCTCGACGTCGCCGGTGACCATGTGGAAGCCGACGATGTTGACCATGGCGATGCGCTGATTTTGTAGCCCCAAGGGGGTGAGCGTCGGCTCCCGGAGCACGCCCATGAGGACGGCGAGGGAGTCGGTGGTTCGCTGATTGGCGATCATCAGGTCGGCCATGCGTAAGTAATACTGATGGCGGATCTCGGCCGAAGTGGAGCGGAGCGTATCGGAGGTTCGGAGGGCTTCATCGAGGGCTTCGGCGTAGAGGCGCTGGGCCGCCAGGGCGTCCAGCCGGAGCGCCGCGGCGTTGACGGCGATGTCGCTGCCCGCGCCGGCCCGGCTGATCAACTCCTCGGCCGTCTCCAGCGCCTTCTTGTAGTCCTTGTCGAGAAAGTAAGCGTAAGCCAGCCCGAACCGCGCCTCCAGATTGCCCGGTCCCTCGGGGAATCGCTTCAGCACGTCCTTATAGGCGATAATCGCCCCCAGGACGTTTTGCGTCTGCAGCATCTCGCGGGCTTCGGCCAGGCGCTCGGCCTCGGTCTTGCCGCCGCACGCCGCCGCCAGCGCCAGAAGGCCCGCCACGGCGCCTTTGGGGAGCCGCCAGGCTCCCGGCGTCGAGCGGGTTGGGGTTCTGTCGGGCAAGCTCATCGGCCTTCGGAGGCGCCCGCCTCGGGCGCCTGGGGGCGGCCGCTGACGGGGCCGCCACGGCCGCGCCCCCCGGGCGAAGCGCGGCGGATACGGGAGAGCGACACACGGGACCGGAAAGTCAGGCCACGCCCGCGGGCATCGTGGCAGAAAACTTCAACGGGATCAAGAGTCCGCCCTTGATTTTCCCCGCCGGGTGAACAAAAACACTCCAGGCGGGAGTCTCCCCGCCCGGAAGTCAGCGATCTTGGACGACGCCGCCTTCAGCGTCTTGCTCGTCGAGGACGACGGGCCGACGCGTCAATTCATGAGCGTCCTCCTGAAGACGCAGGGTTACGCCGTCGTCGAGGCTGAGGACGGCGCCCGCGCCTACGAGCTGCTCAAGACCACGCCGGTCGATCTGGTCCTCTCCGACGTGATGATGCCGAACCTGAACGGCTTCGAGCTTTGCCGGAAGATCAAGAATACGCCGGCCTTCGCGCTCCTGCCGGTCATCCTCCTGACGGCCCTGAGCCAGGATCAGGACCGGCTGACGGGGCTGGCGGCGGGGGCCGACGACTTCCTCACCAAGCCGGTCAACGAGGCCGAGCTGCGGCTGCGGCTGGGCAACTTCCGCCGCGTCATCTCGCTCCAGCATCAGGTCACGCGGGCCCGGGACGAGGCCGAGCGGCTCGTCGAGGAGCGAACGCGGGAACTCAAGGTGATGGTCGATGAACTCAAGGTCGCCCAGGCCGAGGCCGCCATCGCCCAATTGGACGTGATCCACCGGCTGGCCGCCGCCACCGAATACAAGGACACAGACACCGGCGCCCACATCCAGCGCATCGCCGATTACACACTCCTGATCGCGCGGTGCCTCGCCTGGTTCGACGAGGCCGAGGACGTGATCGTCAGCCAGGCGGCCATGATGCATGACCTCGGCAAGATCGGCATCCCCGACTATATCCTGATGAAGCCGGGGCTGCTCACGAGCGAAGAGTTCGAGCTGATGAAGAATCACACCATCCTCGGCTGGCGGCTGCTGTCGGGCTCCCCGACGCCGCTCTTGCAGACGGCCGCCCGCATCGCCCGCAGCCATCATGAAAAATGGGACGGCTCGGGCTACCCCGACGGGCTCGTCGGCGAGGACATTCCGCCGGAGGCCCGCATCGCCGCCGTGGCCGACGTCTTCGACGCGCTGCGCTGCCAGCGCTGCTATAAACCCGAATTTCCCTTGCTTCAATGTTTTGAGATGATCGCCGCCCGCTCGGGCAAACACTTCGACCCGCGCGTCGTCGAAGCCTTCATGGCTCTGCGGGAGGACCTGGCCGCCATCACCACGGGCCTGACCCCGCATCCGGCCGCAACGGCCACGACCGGCCGACCCGCCGGGGCTTGAGCCGTCGCCCGTTCCGGATGAGCCATCGGCGGGCGAGCCGTCGAGGAATCAACCCGCCGAGACGCCGGGACACGATGAAGTCGCGACGTGGAACTGTGTAGCCGGGATCGGCGCTCCCCGTGGTCCCACGTCGGAAGGGGTCAGCGATTCATCATCGCGTGAAAGGCCTCGCGATGGGGAGGGCCCGCCTCGGCGTAGTGGGTGACGCCTTCGCGGGCTTCGATCGCGCGCAGGCGCTCGTACGAGCCGTCGCGGCGGGCGCGGGCGGGGTCCCGTCGGCACTTGAGATAGAGCAGCGGCAGGCGGGCGAGCTCGACCCGGGCGCGGATGTCCTCGGTCTCGGCCACCGTCTCGGCGACGTCGAACAGCGCGTCGGCCGCGTCGATGAAGGGTTCGGAGAAAATCGGGTCGTCGGGCCGGAGGCCGAGGTGAATGTGCGTCGCCGGCGTAAGCTGATTGTGCAGGAGATCAAAGTACCGCCGGAGGGCCGGCGCCGCGCGGCCGTAATACCCGGCCAGAAAATCGTCGACGACGGCCTGATCGTCGGCCTCGGGGTTCCAGAGCAGCTTGGCCAGGACGTAGGCGCGCAGCTCAGCCCATTCGCCGCCGCGGCTCTGATAGGCCGCCTGTTCCATGATGCCGATGGCGTGATGATCCCGGAACGTGCGGATGTTGGGCTTGAGGACGCGAAAATTAGGATACGGCATCACATAGTGACTGAAGTTAACAACGTAATCCCAGATGTAAAGCCGGGGAGCGATCCGGGCCCAACCCTTCAGATCGTCAAGAAACTCGGCGTTCTCCGGGCAGGCGGTGAAATCATGGGCGAAGCAGGCTTCGATGCTGCAAAGGCGGATGACGACGTTCCGCCGCGGACGGAGCGTTTTCGGCGGCCGCCGCGTGTATTGATAGGCCAGCGTCCCGATGAATTTGTCCGGAAATTCCCGCTCGACGCGCTCGGCCACCTGATTGACGAACCCGAGCACGGGCCCCGCCTCGCTCTCCTCGGCCCGCGCGATCGCCTGGCAGCGATCGCACTGGCAGGGGTTGCGCCAGTCATTCTGCGAGACGGAATAAATGAGATACTTGGGGTTGGCGCGCATGATTTCCAGAAGCCGCGCCGTCAGACGTTCCAGCACGTCGGGGTTCGTCAGGCAAAGTTGGGCCCGATCGGCCGTCCGACGGCCCTCGATTAAACTGTAGTACTCGGGGTGATCGGCGAAGTAAGTCTCCGGCGGCAGGAGGGGGTAAAAGGTGTGCACGGCCCAATAAGCCTCGACGCCGCCGGGTTGCTCGCGATAACTCATCGCGCCGTTGACCTTGTTGCGCGCGGCCCAGATGGAGTCGAAGGCCTCGAAATAAAAATCATTGCGGACGCGAATCCCCGGCGCTTCGGCGTGATCGACGGCGCGGAAGGCGAACCGCTCCCGCCGGGGAACGACCGTCACGCGCGGGGTGTACCACCGGCAGCCGAACTCGCGCTCCAGAAAGGTCATCACGCCGTACATCGTCCCGCGTTGGCGGCCGCCCAGGATGACGATGCTTGGCCCGAGGCTCCGGTAAAGGAAGCTCTCGTCGGCCTCGGCGGGCGGCTGGCCGAGGCCGAACCGCCGGGCGGCAGGGGGGCTCCACCCGACGAAGATCACGCGATCACCCTCGATCTCGCCGCCGGTCTGGATCGGCAGCTCGGCCCCGCCGGCCTCCTGGAGCCAGCGCTTAAGTTCCTCGGCCCCCCAGCGCTCGGCTTCGGACGCCTCGGCCGCCAGATAGATACGGTAATCGCTCCGGCCGGCCTCGAACAGGACGTGCTCGCCCGACGGCCCGGCCACAAACGGGATCGTCGCCTGAGCCAGAAGGCCGCCCGCCACGGGGGCCTCCAGCCGCAGAAGGTATTCCCCGTAAACGCCGGCGTCCACGCCGAGCCGCAGCGGCTCCCGCGCGCCGCTCCAGGAGCTTGCCCAGACGACTTCCTCGGGCCGCCGACGCCGAACGACGTTCACCCGGACGGGCCCGGCCAGCCAGGCCGCCGGCTCCGCCGCCGGAGCCCAACGCAGCTCCGCCTGGCCGTCGGGGCGGGGTTGCAACTCGAAAAGGCGGAGGTCCTCGCTCAGAACGTCCTGCCTCAGGGGGAGCAGGCGGCAGGCGAAACCCCACCGATTCCCGCGCTCCTCGATCTTGAGGAGCAGGCGATTGAGGCCGGGCTCCAGAACGACGGGGAGGAGATCCTCATCCAGCGTCAGCCCGCGCCCGTGTGGAAAATCCCACAGGCGGCGGCCGTTGAGCCAGACGCGGACGCCGTCGTTGCTGCCCAGGGCCAGGATGGCCGGGCCCCCAAGGGCGTCAAATTCCGTGTAGGCGTAGCCCAGGACGTAATCGGCGCCGGAGAGGGCGGCGTCCAGATCGACGTTCTCGCCTCGGGCCTCGTGAGGCGTCCAGGCGATCCGGTCGCCTTCGAAAATGAGGACGTCGCCCGGGCGCGGCCGGGCCTGCCTTTCGCCGCCGGCGCCGGCGAGAAAATCGATCTCGAACTTCGGCAGGTGCGTCGCGTCGACCTCCGGCAGCTCCGGCCGACCCGCCTCGAACGGCCCCAGAAGCAGCCATCGGCTCACGTATCGACCTGAGGGCTCGCGGCTGGGCCCGGCGATCGCCGGCCACGCGGCGCCGATCGTCAGGAAAGCCAAGGCCCACAGCCCGGCGACCGACCCCTGAACCGGCCTTCGCGCGGCGTCGTTCATGTCGCCGTCTCCCGCCGGGGCCCGTCACGTTCCAGGTCCTTGAGCGTCTGCACTTTGCCCTCGAGGCCGGCCGTCTCGTAACGACGCTCAAGGGCCGGCCGGATGAGACGCGGCAACAGAACCCCGATCACACCGCAAATCAGGAGCGCGTAACTGACGGCGAAGGGCCGGGCCTGAAAAATGGCTACCGCCGCCGCCACCAGGCCGATCACGCCCAGGCCGAACATCACCCGCACCAGCCCGAAAACCACGCGCTTGGAACGGCCGGAGCCTCCTAACCATCCGATGAGCCCTCCCACCACGCCCATCGCGAGCCCCAGAAGAACCCCCAGGCGACCGCCCGGCGGGAGGAGACGCCAGCGGCCCGCCCCGGCCCCCAAGGCAGCCTCGCGAGCCCCGTACTGTTCCAATCGGAGCGGGCCGAGCCAAACCGTCCCCTCACCGGGGAAGACGACGTTGAACTGGAGCCAGGTCGGCCGCTCCGTCCCCTCCAGAATGAAGAACGGGAGGGCGAACTCCCGCCAGGGGGAATCCCCCGTGAGCCGGGCCGTCGGGCCGTCGGCGTCCAGCGTCCGGGAGAAGTAGCTCGACCCATCGGGGAGCCCCACGAGCATCTCCAGAAACCCCTCGCCGGCGAGACCGGCGTAGCGAACCTCGCCGCGGAGCGCGAACTCGCGCGCGGTCAGGCCGGGGTCGTCGATCCGGACGACCGCCACGCGACGCGGCCGGGGGGAGGTCGATTCAAGCCGGAGCTGGTCCGGGCGCGCCGCTTCGGAGGCGGCGAGCCCCTGGCCGGGCAGGAGCACTTCCCCCTCGGCCACGGCGCCCGAGGCGCTGAGTTCCCTCCAACTCAGCTCTTTGAGGACCCGTTCGGCGGCGACCGGCGGCGAGATCAGAAACGGGCAGAGCCCGAGAAGCAACCATCGTCGATTCATGAGCAGGGCTCGACCGGAACACACATGGAGCAATAAATCACGCCAAATACACATAAGGGCGAAGATGACATCCATCCTGACGGCGATTCGTACGCCTGGGGGGGACCAATCATGCGTCACACTATTTCCATTCTTTGGTTCTCTGCGGGTGTTGTGATTTTGTTGTTCCAATCTATCGGCCGAGTAACACCCGCTCTAATGCCGCAGCTCGTAGGTTTGGCCCCTGAGCTCGATCGTGACCGAGCGCCGATCGATCTTGCGCACGCGCGCCTCCCCCACCGGCGAGCCCTCCTCGACAATCACCCCGTTGATCATCGCCGCCCGGCCCCGGTCGCTCCAGATGATCCCTTGAAGATCAAACGTTTCGAGCACCTCGGCCGGGCTCGGGGGCTCGGCCGTCCCCCCGCGCCCGAGCAACGGCGCGAACCGGGAGGGGGGCCGAACGGGCTCCTCATACGGCACTTCCGGCGGCGGGGGAAGCTCCAGCGACTCCGGAAGCCTCACGAAGCCCGTTGTCGGGTTGGGCGCCGTCGCCTCGGTCAGTGCTGACGGCTCCGCCGTCGGGGGGACTCCGGGCCGCGCCAACGTGACCGTCGTCTCCGGCGTCCGCGACCCTGAGCCCGCGGGGAGCTGCTCCCCCGACCCCCCGGACCGAGCCGCCATGGGGCGAACTTGCTCGGCGGGGGGCCCCGGCCGGGGGCCGCTGAGGCGGACGATAAACCCCAAGCCGACACCGGCCAATCCAGTTAACCCCAATAACGCCAGCCATCGAAACACGCCGACGGGGGATCCGAAGGCGGCCTTGGCGGGCCTTCGCCGTCCCGTCAGCGCTCCCGCCAGCACGGCGGGGGACATCTGCCGTGCGATAAGGTCCCGAGCCGCCTCGGGCGCGGGAGCGACCGCCGGCCGGGCCCCAGGAGCCGGGGCGATCGGCCCGCTCGGCGCGCGACCCTGCTTCGAGAGGGCTCGGGCGATATAGCTCATGAGAAGAGTCGGGGGCGCCCGGCGGATAATTCGGCGAGAATGAAGGCCGCCGTCATGGCGTTGACCGTCCCCGTTTCCGGCAGATGGGCCTGGCGCTGGAGCTGGCGCAAGCCCCGCTGGACCTGCGGGCCGAATTTGCCGTCGATCGGCCCGTCCAGCCCCCCGCGATCGGCCAGGAAACGCTGAAGCCGCCGGACGGGCTCGCCCTCGGCCCCGGGGCCCAGGCCCGTCAGCGCCCACCCGTCCCGATAAGGGATGGTCAGCTCAAGGAGCCGGGGTTCCAGGTCGCGGCGGTGGACGGTGGAGCGTCCCGCCAGCGGATCGCCGATGATCAGCAGGTCCCCCTGCATGCGCAGGATGACGACGTAAGGGGGGCGGCCTTCCCCTTGGGGCAAGAACCGGGCGATGATGGGCAGATCGAGCTTGAGCGCCTCGGTCAGGCTCGTCGTCTGGAACGTCAGAAAGTCAAGCTGGCCGATCATGGCCGGCAGATCGTACCGGGCCACGTCCTCCGGCGGCGCCTCGCTGAAGGTGCTCAGCTCGACGTCCAGCCCCCACAGCCTGAGGAGCGTCAGATAGGCTGCGGCGTGGGTCAGCTCCGGGCGGCTCACCCTCAGGAGCTGATCGGCGTCATATTCCCAGTCGGGAAAGCCGGGGGGCTCAGGGGTCGGGGAGGCCACTTGAGGGGGGGGCTCGTCGGCGGGTTGGGGCGCCTCGGCGGCCGCGGCCGGCGGGGCGGCGGGCTCGGGGGAGGCGGGGGGCGAGCCGGCGGGGTCGGTCTCGATCGAAGCGACCTCGATGGCCGGCGGCGGCGCCGCCCGCGGGTTGGCCTCGGCGGTCGGGACGAGCGGACGGAAGTTTTCCTCTCCGGTCCAGGTTTTGAGCGTCGCGCCGACCCAGATGCCGAGCAACATAATGACGACGGCGGCCGCGCCCAGACCGAGCCGGGCCAGGCGTCCGCCCCAGCGGGGAGGGCGACCCTCGGCGAGGCCCGCCTCGGAACCCTCGGGCCGGATTTCGCCCCGGATTTCATCGACGGCCTGCTGGACCATGTCCCCGTCGATGTCGTAGCGGCTCATGACGTAGCCGATCAGGAGCGCCCGGTCGCAGATGACGTTGATCCGCCGCGGGACCCCCTGGGAATAGTGATAAATGAGCCGCAGGGCCTGAGGGGAGAACTCGATGTTGACCTGGCCGCCGGCGACCTTGAGCCGGTGCCGGATGTAATCCTGGATTTCATTCTCGGCCAGGGGCTGGATGTGATAGCGGACGGTGATGCGCTGGTTGAGCTGCTCCAACTCCGGCAGCGAGAGCGTGCGCCGCAACTGCGGCTGGGCGACGAGGATGATTTGGAGGAGCTTCGTCGTTTCCGTTTCCAGGTTGGAGATCATGCGGATTTGTTCGAGCGTGTCGGGGCGGAGGTTCTGGGCCTCGTCGATGACGATGAGGGAGTTCGACCCCCGGTCGAATTGATCGACGAGGAAGGCGTTGAGGCGATCCAGGAGTTCCTTCTTGGAGTCCGATTCCGACGGCAGGCCGAACTCTTCGTTGATCGTTTTGAGCAGTTCCATGTCGGAGAGGAAGGAATTCAGGACGACGGCCGAGCGGACGCGATCCTTGTCGAATTCGGAGAGCATCGCCCGGATGAGCGTCGTCTTGCCGCAGCCGACCTCGCCGGTCAGGCAGATGAAGCCCTTGCGCTCGTGCACGCCGAAGAGAAGCGCGGCGAGCGCCTGCTGATGCTGGCGGCTCAGATAGAGAAACTTTGAATCCGGCGTGAGGTTGAACGGCTGTTCGCTGAGGCCGTAAAAAAGCTCATACATCGGGCGCCTGTGCCTTCGGCCTGCCCCGCCGCCGGGGCTCGGCCGCGGGCCGCCGTGGGGACCCTCCAGAGATCGGGCCATGATGCGCCGAAGCCACGGGCGGGTTCAAGTCAGATGAGCCCACGTCAGCCGCGCCGCCGGGAGGGGGGCTCCCTCCGCCAGCGCCCGGTTGTTATCGCCCATGCCGCCAACGCAAATCGCGCATGGATTCGAGGAAACTGACAATCTCCCGTAATTTCCGGCTAACGGTCGCCTGTCCCGGGTAAGTTTGCGGCAGGCGAGCCAACTCTCCGGCTGGAACCTGTGGATCTGCGATCCACCTCCGCTCATCATGAGTCTTGACCGGATAGGAGTGTACCTGAAAGCGATTTGGAAAAGCCGTAAGGTTGCGGGTCGGCCGGACGCCCGCGCCGCCGATTCCTGACACAACCTGATAACTTTACAACTGGAAAAGGTCAGGAGGAACCCGAGGATTCGCCGCCGCCATCCTCCGGCAAGCGTCCGGGGAGCCTCCCCGGCAAAAAAGAGTGCCGATCGCGATGGAACCGTCACGGTCGGGCCCTCGCCCTCTCGACGCTGGGCCATCCTCGACGCCAGCCCGCGACCGATTGCGCTATTGATTCCTCGCCGGGGGGGCGGGCTACAATCGCCGGGCTCCGGCCCGGCGAACGGATGATTCGACGACGCCTCGGCGTCGGCCCGGGGGTTCAGGGGGTCATGCCCGGCGCATACGCCCGCATCTTCTCCTTCGGCGTTTACGGCATCGACGCTTACCTCGTGAGCGTCGAGATCGATATCGCCCCCGCGGCCGGCGAGACGGCCGGCTTCCAGGTCGTCGGCCTGCCCGAGGGGGCCGTCAAGGAAAGCCGCGATCGCGTCCGGGCCGCCGTCTCCAACTCCGGCTTCTGGTTCCCGACCGGGCGGATCACGGCCAACCTGGCCCCGGCCGATATCCGCAAGGAAGGCGTGGCGTTCGATCTGCCGCTGGCCGTCGGGGTGCTGGCCGCCGGCCAGGGGCTCAGCTCCGAACGTCTGGCCCGATATGCGCTCGTCGGCGAGCTGGGCTTGAGCGGCGAGGTCCGCCCGTTGCGCGGGGCCTTGCCGTTGGCGCTGGGCGTCCGGGCGGCGGGGATGGCCGGCCTCGTTCTGCCGGCGGCCAACGCCGTCGAGGCCTCGGTCGTCGAGGGGATCGACGTCATCCCCGTCGAGACGCTCAAGGAGGCGCTCGGGTTCGTCGTCGGCGAGTCGGAGATTTTCCCGACGCGCTCCGACCCGGTGGATTTGTTCGACCGGCTCTCGCATTACGACGTGGACCTGGCCGAAGTCCACGGCCAGGCGAGCGCCAAACGGGCGCTCGAAGTGGCCGCCGCGGGGGGACACAACCTCCTGATGATCGGCCCGCCGGGCAGCGGCAAGACGATGCTGTCGCGCCGGTTGCCGACGATCCTGCCGGCGATGATTTTCGAGGAAAGCATCGAGGTGACGAAAATTCACTCGATCGCGGGGCTGACCGACGCTCGCGGGCTGGTGGCGACGCGTCCGTTCCGCGCGCCGCATCACACGATCTCCGACGTGGCGCTCGTTGGCGGCGGGACGATTCCCCGGCCCGGAGAAGTCTCGCTGGCCCACCACGGCGTCCTGTTCCTGGACGAAATGCCGGAGTTCCCACGGGGGGTCCTGGAGGCGCTGCGCCAACCCCTCGAAGATGGCTTGATTACGGTGACCCGCTCCTCGATGACCTGCCAGTTCCCGGCCCGCTTCATGCTCTGCGGGTCGATGAATCCCTGCCCGTGCGGCTATCTGAGCGATCCCACCCGAGAGTGCCGCTGCACGCCGGTTCAGGTGCAGCGGTATCACGCCCGGCTGTCCGGGCCGTTGCTGGATCGGATCGATCTCCACGTGGAGGTCCCGGCGGTGAAGTATCAGGAGCTCACGCGGGGAGCGGCGGGGGAGACGACGGCCGACGTGCGCGCGCGGGTGCAGGCCGCCCGCGACGCCCAACTGCGGCGGTACCGGGGGATTCCGGGCGTTTTGTGTAACGCCCACATGCGCGGACGACAGATCCGGTCCTTCTGCCAGCTGGACGGCGAGACGCTGAGTCTGCTCGAGCGCGCCATGGCCGGGATGGGCCTCTCGGCGAGAGCCTACGACCGGATTCTCAAGGTGGCCCGGACGATCGCCGACCTGGCCGGCGAGGAGCGGATCGGGCCGGCGCACGTCAGCGAGGCGATCCAATATCGGGCGCTCGATCGACAGATGTGGCGTCAACTATGAGAGCGTAGGGACGAAGAACGCCCAAGAACGAGGACGCCGGGCGATGACGCCTCGCGCGGGGATCGGCCCTTCACCATCCCGCGCCGCGAGAACCCTTTGCGCCATCCCGCCCGATCATGCTTCCCCCCGGCGTCGGCCTCGGCGTAAACTGAGCGTCGTGGAGGATGATTTCACCTCGGGGCCCTGGACGGGTTATTACGCCTATCCCGACGGCCATCGGGATCGGATGGAGCTGGCGCTCAGTTTCCGCGACAGGCGGCTCTCGGGCAGCGGGATGGACCCGATCGGCGCGTTTGTTCTCGAAGGGGCTTACGATCGGGAAACCAAAACCGTCTGGTGGTTGAAGATTTACCCTGGATCGCACGAGGTGTATTACAAGGGCGCGCGCGACGGGCGAGGGATTCGGGGCCAGTGGCGGATTCCGCCGTTTTTCGGCGGAAACTTTCGGATCTGGCCCTGCGGCCAGGGCGAGGGCGAAGTCGATGCCGCCGCGACCGAGGTCGGGCTTGAGGTCGAGGCCGAAACGGACGCGCTCGTCCCCACCGAAGCATAGGGCCTCATCGGCAGCCCCCGCGGGGCTCCCCAGGCCCGGCGACGGCGGGATCGGCTCCCGCGGGCCCGGCCAGGGGATTTTTCTCCAAGCTTTTGTCGTGCGTCGTCGGCTATCCTTGAGTCGGTCGGTTTTCAGGTGACGACAATGCCGCTTGGCGCGTTGATCCTGGGGACGTGGCTGCTGGCGGGGCCGCCGGTCAGCGTCCTGGTGGGGGAGGCGGCGCTCGACGATCTGAGGCTGCTCGCGCCGCCGGAAGTGACCTCGGTCGTCTATCTGCGGGACGTGCCGGGGACGCTCGCCCGGCTACGGGGCTCGGCGTTTCAGGATCTGTATCGGGATCCGCGGGCGGCGCCGTTTCTCGCCCCGCTGCGGCGGACGCTTGAGCGTCATAGTCAGGAGTTGGCGGCGCTCTTCGGCGGGGCCACCGATCGCGAGCTCGAACGGCTCTTCGCCGGGGGCGCGTTGCTCGCCGTCATCGAATCCCCGGGGTCGGATCAAAGCGGCCACCTGGTCATCATCGAGCATGACGGCCGGCCGGAGACGATCGCGCGTTTGAAGGGCCTGGCCCCCGGCCCCAGCGAGCGGATTCAGGAATCGCGCGCGCAGGTCGGGGACCTCGAATTCACGCGCCTCCGGCGCATCCGGGAGGTCGTCGAGGACCTGAGCCGCGTCCCCTCGAAGCGGCCGCCGGCGCGGGCGGCGAGTCCCCTGGAGACCGTAGGGGGTCGGCCGGTCGTCCGGCGACAGGAGGTCACCGAGGAAGACGTTTACGCCGACGAGCGGCTGGTGATCCGCGCCCATGGGCCCGGCTTTCCGATGCGCGAGGCCTTGCGACGGCTCGCCGCGCCGGGTCAACGGCGTTCGCTGGCCACGTCGGCGGCCTACCAGGGCGCCGTGGGGGAACTCGCGCCGGAGCCGGACGTGGAGTTTTACTTTGATCTTCAACGGTTGACCGAGACCGGCCGCGGGCTGATCGATCCGGCACTCCTGGGGGAGAACGTCAATCCGCAGGCGCTGGGGCTCGATGAGTTGGTCTCGGCGGCGGCGAGCCTCCGATGGGAGCCGACCGGCCTGAGGTTCGAACTGGCCGTTTACGTCCCGCCCCCGCGGCGCGGTCTCGGGGCGATCCTCCTCATGGATCGGGCGCTGGCGACCCGCGCGGAGCAGGAGGCCACCTTCGGCTGGGTGGGGCTCATCCCGCCGGATTCGGTCGCCGCCTCCTCGCTCAGGGTCAATCTGCCGGCGCTGTGGCGGGAGTTCCGGAGCGTGCTGACCGCCGGGGCGCCGGACGTTCAGGGTTTCCTCGAGCTTTATCTCCAGATCGTGGATCAGAGCGGCGGCATCGATTTCGAGAACGACGTGCTCCAGTTCTTCGGGGGGCGCTGGATCGTCCTGAGCCGTCTCTCCCGACGAACCGGCCTTTCGACCTCGGCCCTGATCGCCGTGCGGGACGGGCGCGCGCTCCGACCGGGATTGGAGCGTTGGCTCGCCAACACGGCGGCCTTGCTCAATTTCGGTTTCGAGCGACACGAGCTGCGGGGCCGGCCACTTTACTGGCTCGTCGGGGCCGAGACGACGCAGGGAGCGCTCATCCCGCTGGCCCCGTTGGCCTACGTCTGCCTGGCCGAGCCGTGGCTCATCTTCGCCCCGGCGCTGGAGGACCTTGAGGCCATCCTGAAGAGTCTGGAATCGCCGGGCGCCCCGCCCAAGGGCCTGGTTCAGACGATGGACCCGGATCGATTCTACGAGGCGTACGTTTCGCCGGCGCAGGCCAGTCATCTCCTGACTTCCCCCTTTCTGCGCGTCGCGACGAGCTTCCTCTGGTCGCTCACGGATTCCGTCTTCGATTTCCAGCGGCCGCCTCCCCCGACCGTCCTGGCCGAGCGCTTTGACCCGGCGGTCTTCGGGCTCAAGGCGCGCCCCGCGGCCCTCTACGGCGAATTAGTGATGCCTTACCGTCGCCCGACGAGTCAGGCGGGGGGGCGATGAACCCCAGGGCCTCGGCGACGGCCGGACCGGGCCGGACCCCTTCAGCGGCCCGCGGCGCACGTAACAGCGACGCCGAGCGCGGCGCCCTCGCCCACGGCGACCCGCTCGCCGAGTCCGTTCGTTTTGAGGCCGCCGCCTTCTCGCCCGGCAACGACTGGGCCCGCGTCCGCGTCGATGGCCCCGACGCCGCCGATTATCTGCACCGCCGCCTCACGCGCGATCTCCGCAACCTGGGCGAAAGCCAGGGCCTTTGCGCCCTCGAATTGGCCGGCGACGGACGGCTTGAGATCCGCTGGTTGCTTTATCGTCTGGAGGGGGGCTTCGACGCGATCATCGAGGCCGATCAGGCCGCGCCCGCCGCCCAGGCGCTCGCCCGCTTCGTTCTGATGGACGACGTCACGGTCGCGGGGCCCCGAGCGAACGAGGTGGCCTTCGCGGTGATCGGACCGCGCGCCGCCGAGGCGCTCCGCGGCGTTGGTGTGATCATTCCGGCCGCGACGGGGCCCTCGGCGGCGCGTTGGTCCGCCGCGGCCGGGGGCGCGCTCGCCGGGCGACCCTGCCGGATTTACGCCGACGGGCGGTGGCCCGAGCCTTACTTTCACCTGTTCCTCCCGGCCGAAGCCGCCGAACCGGCACGGGCCACGCTGGCCGAGAGTTGCCGAGCCGTCGGCGGCGGGCTTGTCGGAGCCGATGCCCTGGAGGTCCATCGCATTCAAGCCGGCGTGCCGCGGCTGGGGGTCGATCTGACGGCGGAGACGATCCCGCTGGAGGCTGCCCTCGAGCCCGCGATCGACTTTGAGAAGGGCTGTTTCCCGGGTCAGGAGGTGCTGGCCCGGATTCGCAATCTCGCCCACCCGGCCCGCCAGTTGGTTCGGCTCGTCTGGCCCGAGGAACGAACCGTCTCGCCGGGCGAGGGGCTGATCGCCGCCGAGGCGGCCGAAGACGGGCGGGTCGGGCGCGTGACCTCCGCCGCGACGTTCCCCGGTTTGGGGCGGACCGTCGGGCTGGGCTATCTGGATTGGCGTTGGCGGGAGTGTCGCCGGGTTGGGCTTGAGCGGGAAGCCGCCGCCCAGGCCGACGTCGAGCGTCTGGCCCATTCGATCGACGCGAGCGCCACGCGCCCGCGATGGGCGTGAAAGCCGGGCAGGGATGATCCTCGGACCGCGGGCCTTCGGGGGCCGCCGCCGCGGTGGATTGGGGTTCGGGCCGCGACGATCGCGAGGCCGCCGCGGGCTGACGCGCTTGGAATCGGCGGTCGCCCTGGCGCTCCTGCTGTTGACGGGCGCGGTCTTGGGATGGCTCTTTTCCGAGTCGATCGTCGAGACCGTCGTCTTCTTCGTCAATCAACTCCTCCCCCGGAACGGTTGAGCCCTCGGCGCGAAGGCTCCCCGACGCCGGTCGGTTCGCGAACCTTTCCATGGGGACGCCGAAGCCGATCGAACGGTGCGGCAGGCTGATCGATTCAACCGCGAGGCATCGTGGTGAGCCTCCCGCCCTCGACGGACGACGGCCGCTTTGATTGAGCGCCCCGTCGCGTCCCGCCTCGCCTGACTCGCGCCCCGCCCAGGCGGCGCGAATCCATCCATGTCGGGCCTACGATGGTGGGTGAGCGCCCCGACCGGGTTTCGGCCGGTCGGGCGGGCGCAGAGCCCGAAGCACATCACGTGCGCCGAAAAATTGTTCCTCCCAGGCCTCCCCCGTCAAAGGGGCGCGACCCAGCGCCAACGGCCTTGCCTGGCCGGATCGGATGAGGGCCGCGTTGCCCGGGGGCGTGGCGTCGCCGTCCTCGAGCGCCCAGAGGGGCCGGCCGAGCCGGAGCGCCGCGTTGACGGCGTGGAAGGCGCCGCTCCGGAGACCCGCGGCCACCAGCACCAGCCCCCAACCCAAGGCCGCGGCGGCCCGGTCGCGTCGCAGGGCGACCCCCGCGTTAAAGCCTTCGGCCGGATGAGCCAACCCGATCAAGGTCCAGCGGCCCGCGCGCGTGGCCTCGGGCGAGAGCGAGACCCGCAACAGGCCGCAGGCGGGCAGGGCGACAGTGCCGGCGGCCCCGGCCGCGGCCCCGTGGTGAGCGGCTTGATCGGCCCCGGGGGCCAGACCGCTCACGACGGCCACCCCCTCCTCGGCGAGCCGGCGGGCCAAAACGGTCGCCGCCTGGGCCAGACGTTTCGGGGTGTGACGGGAGCCGACGATGGTGATGAGCGGGCCCTCGAGCCGCTGGGCGGGACCCTGGATGAGGACCCACGAGGGGGGCGCCGCCCGACCCAAGCCCACCGGCCAGGCCCGAGGATAGCCGCGGTCCCCACGCCAGAGCAGGCGGGCGCCCCGCGCCGCCAGCAGTTCCGCCTCGCGGCAGGCTCGATCTCGATCGGGCCAGACGATCGGGCGAGGACGGCCGGATCGGCGCGCCGGCCGTGGAAGAAATCGGAGCAACTCTTCCGGGCGGGCCTCAGCGACCGGCGGCGCCTGAGGTCCGGCCCGTTGCAGCCCGCGATAGAGGGCGAGCGTGGCCTGGGGGCCAAGCCCGCGGATCGAGATCAGGCAGTACTGATCCAGCCACCGCAAGGGGCGCGCCCGGCGGCCTTCGGCTCAGGGCCGGTCCAATTTGGAGCGGATCTGGTCGGCATCGGGGTCGAGATCGAGAGCGCGACGCCAGTAATGGAGGGCCTCCTCGCGCCGACCTTCCTTGTCGTAGGCGTCGCCGAGGTGATCGAGGATGATGGGGTCGGGGCTATCGCCGAGTTTCTGGACGGCGGCCTCCAGCGTCTGGACGGCTTTGCCGTACTGGCCCTGCTTGTAATAGACCCAGCCGAGCGAATCGAGGATGTGGCCGGCGTCGGGTTTGAGTTCGAGCGCGCGCTGGACGAGGACGAGCGCTTCGTCCAGCTTGACGCCGGCCTCGGCGAAGAAATAACCGAGCGCGTTATAGGCCTCGGCGTTGCGCGGGTTGATCTCGATGGCCCGCCGCAGGACGCGCTCGGCGTCTTCCATCCGCCCCAGCTCGTGATAAAACTCCCCGGCCATGATCAGGTAGGCGTCCTGATCGGGATTGCGGCCGAGCAGCCGTTCCATCACTTCGACGGCCCGATCGAGGTCCTGCTGGCGGCGGTAAAGCTGCACGCGCGCCAGGAGGATTTCGTCGCGGAAGCGCTCTTCCAGCACCGATTCGGCCGCCTGCAGCAGACCGTGCGCCTTCTCGTACTCGCCGAGCTGGCCGTAGTTTTCGGCCAGGAATTGAATGACCGGCCAATTGCCGCTCTCCTGCCGGTAAAGCTCCTCCAGGACGGCGACGGCCTCGCCGTAGCGCTTCTCGCGCCAGAAAAGCCAGGCCTTCAGGCTGCGCACGCCGATCGAGCGTTCGTCCGGCAGGCGCGCCAGATAGCGATCCACCGTGGCGTGGGCGGAGGCGAAATCGCCGGCCTCCACGTCGAGATCCACTCTCATGCGGAGGGCTTCTTCCGGGATTTCCCCCTCGGCGGCCAGGATGCCGTCGAGCGTCTGCCGAGCCCGGTCGATCTCCCCGCGGGCTCGCAGGAGTTCGGCCTGGCGCAGCCGCAGCGTCAGGGCCTCGCGCGGCCCGGCCGCCGCCAGCGCCCGTTCCAGCAGGGCCTCGGCCTCGGCTGTCCGCCCCGCCTCGCGATAGAACTCGCTCAAGAGGCTCACGGCCTGCACCATCTCCGGCCGCATCTCGACGAGCCGTTCGAGCGTGGCCGTCGCCTCGGCCTTCCGACCCAGGCGAAGCTGATCGCCGGCGAGGGCGAAGAGGAGCCGCGGGGTCGCGCCGTCACGCTCGATCCTCTGGGCGAGGATTTCGGCGGCGGCGTCGACCTTGCCGACGGACCGGAGGGCCTCGGCGATGTCGAGCGTCTCGCGTCCGCCAAGACCGCCGGCCTCCAGAAGCCGGGCCGTCACCTGGGCGAGGTCGCCGGGCCCGGCCGACATGAAGGCGGCGAGCGCCCAGCCGCGTCGGGCGCGCCCGTCTTCCGGCCAGGCGTCCATGACGCTCTTGAAGTGTTCGGCGGCGTCGGCGAATTCCCCGGCCCGCAACAGCTCCTCGCCGTAGAAGTCCTGAACGGCCTTGTCGCGGGGGAACTCCTCGGCAAGCTCCCGCCAGAAGGCGAGCACGCCGCCGGGCCGGTTCGTCTGCGCGATTAACTGAGCGATTTTCCGCTGAAGCTCCTCGCGGCCCGGATCGAGCAAGAGCGCCTGGCGATAGGCCTCAAAGGCCTCGGCGGTCCGCCCGGCGCGTTCATAGGCCTCGGCCAGAGCCAGATGCCCGCGGATATCGGTGGCGCGAATCTGGGTGGCTTGAAGGGCCGCCTCGATGGCCTCCTCATGGTGACCGACCTGGCTGAAGATCGAGGTCAGGATCACCAGGGGGATGATCTTCTGGGAGCCGGAGCGGAGCTCGACGAGCCGACGATAGACGTTGATCAGACGGGCAACGGGGGAATCCACCCCGGCCGAGTAAGTCCATTCGCGGACCGCCCGCAGGCGGAGGAATCCGATCTCTTCCAGGATGCGGCCATTGGTCGGGGCGCGCTCGGCGGCGGCCTCCAGATCGGCGATGGCGTCGTCGAGCCGTCGCAGACGCCGGTAAACGTTCGCCCGCTGAAGGCGGGCGGGGATGTAGTCCGGGTAGCGCTCGATGGTCCGGTCGAGCGTCTCCAGGGCCCGTTCTTCATTCCGCGCCCCCAGATAGGCTTCGGCGAGGATCGTCCCCAACTCCGGCGGGGCGTCGGCGCGTTCGGCCGGCCCGGCCATCAGGTTGATCACGTATTCGTATTCCTTGGCGGCCAGCCCCAGCTCGGCTTCCAAAACGAGAGCGTTCAGGGACTCCTCGGCTGACGGAGGGGTCGGGGCGGCCCGCAAAGGGAAAGGCGCGAGCCAGGCGCATCCGGCCGTCACGATCAGGCCGGCCACGGCCGCCAAGAGCCGCGTCGCCGGCGCCTCGGCGGATCGTCGAATCAGGATCATGATCTTATCCCTCGCCATGGGTCAGGCCGGGGCCCCGCCGTCACAGGGGACCAGCGGGCAGGGAAAACCATTCTAGCGGAGCCCCCGCGCCCCGCCAAGCGCAACGGCGGGGGCTTCAAGCCGTCGGCGAGGCGGGCCGGATCGGGACGCACCAGTTGAGCTTCTCCCGCAGCGTTTGGAAATACCAGCCCCCGGCCGGGGCGACCAAGCGGCAGGGCCGCGGGTGCCGTTCAATCCGGAGCGTCTCGCCCGCCTGGAGTTCCCACCGTTCCTGACCGTCCACGTGAGCCACGGCGGCGTCTTCCGGATGTCGCCGCCGGAAGCGGACCTCCAGCCCGGGCTCGGCCGGCAGGACGATCGGCCGGCTGGTCAGGACGTGCGGGGCGAGGCCCGTGACGACGATGGCCTCCAGCGCCGGATGCAGGATCGGCCCGCCGACGGAGAGATTGTAAGCCGTCGAGCCGGTGGGGGTGGCGATCAGCAGCCCGTCGGCCGGAAAGGCGAGCACGCGCTGCCGGCCCTGGGTCGCCTCCAAGTCCAGCATCCGGGACTGCGGCGAGCGGTGAATGACCACGTCGTTGAGCGCCACCGTCGAGGCCACCGCCCGGCGCTCTCCCTCATGGACGGCCCGCAGCACCAGACGGGGGACTTCCGTGGCGCGGCCGGCCTCCCAATCCTCAAGCGTCTCGGCCAGCCCATCGGGCGTGGCCGCGGCGTTAAAGCCGACCGAGCCCAGATTGACGCTCAGAAACGGATAGCCCAACTCGTGATAACGACCAAACGCCACCAGAAGGGCGCCGTCCCCGCCCAGGGAGATGATGAGCCCCGGATCGGCGCGGGTTTCCTGGCTCAGAAGATCGTCGGGACTTTCAAACAGGAAGGGGTCGGACGGGGCGGGGCTGCAGGCCTCCAGCGCGGGCCGCCAATAAGCGGGCAAGGCGACCCGCCGACGCCGAGCCTCCGCCCAGGCAATGACCGTCGCCAGGGCCGCCGCCACGCCCGCCCGATCGGGGCTGCCTTCGATCACGACCGAGGGGGGGGCGGCCGTTCGGGCCCTCGCCGCCCGCTCGCGTCGGGTCAATGGGGGTGAAGGGGACAAGCGCTGGGTTCCCCGTCGCTCCCGGCCCTCAGGCTTCACCTCTGGCGGCCGGAGCGGCATTGTAGGCTTCGTCCAGAACGCGCTCAACGTCGATGTCGGCGGTGGGGGCGCTCGGCCGCGGGGGGGGGTGCTCCTCGCCGCCGCCAGCCGGCTCGCCCGAGGTCGCCCCCCGGCCGGGCCAACTCAGCCGCAGAAAGAACTCCAGGTTGCCGTCGGCCCCACGGAGCGGCGAGGCCACCAGTCCTTCGACCGCCCATCCCTCCGCCCGACACCACTTGAGCAGGCTTTGGAGAACGTCGCGGTGGACCTCGCGGCGACGGACGACGCCGCCGCGGCCGACCTGGCCCCGCCCGGCCTCGAACTGCGGCTTCACGAGCGCCAGAACGCCCCCGCCCGCCGCCAGCAACCCCGGGCAGACCGGCAGGATCAGCCGCAGGGAGATGAAGGCCACGTCGATGACGATCAGATCGAAGGGACGGTCGCCCACGTCGGCCCGACGGAGACGGCGGGCGTTGAGGCCTTCGCGAACGACGACGCGCGGATCGGCCCGAAGGCGTTCGTGGAGCTGGCCGCGCCCGACGTCGACGGCGACGATCTCGCCCGCGCCGCGCTGAAGCAGGCAATCGGTGAAGCCGCCGGTGGAGGCGCCGATGTCGAGCGCGCGGCCTCCGGGCGGCGGGCGGAGCCCGAGCCGATCCAGCGCGCCGGCCAGCTTGAGCCCGCCTCGGCTGACGTAGGGGGGAGGCTCCCCGAGGCGTTCCAGCGAGAGATCGGCCTCGACGAGTCGCCCGGGTTTATCGAGGACGCGTCCGCCGGCGCCGATTTTTCCGGCCCGGATCAGACGCCGGGCGGCCTCGCGGGTCTCGGCCAGCCCCGCCGTCACGACGCGCTCATCCAGGCGCACCCGCCCGGCGGCCTTGGATCGGGCCCGCCGGGAACCATGATCGGCCACGGCGGGCGTTCTCGGGCCGGGCGCGTCGGCGCAGCGCCCCTCAGGGGGTCGCCGCCACGGCCAGCGGGCGGAAGTATTCGTCGCGGAGGTCCTCGGCGACGCGGCGGGCCAGCTCCTGCTGGATCGTGAACTGTGAGGCGAAGAACTTCTTGAGCCTGTAATCCTTGCGCCACTCGACGCGCCCCGTCAGCACGTCGGTCAGCGCGCACTGGACCTGCGTGGCGCTGTGCCACCAGTGGATCGTGCGGTTCTCGTCCAGGTAATCGGCGATGATCCGGCCCGAGAGGACCTTATCGGCCCCCAGCTCGCGGGCGAAATCCTCCGGCGGGATCTGATCCATGAGGGCGTCGATCTCGGCGTCGTCCAGATAGTCGAACGTCTCGCGCAGGAGGTGGCGCTTGCGGGCGAAATAGTATTTGAGGTCCAGACGGGAGAAGAGGTTGACGAAGGGGTAAAGGGCCAGATGAGCCGTCAGCCGTTCGGCGAACATCGTCCCCGCGCGCGGATTCTGATAGATCGTGCTGGCCCCGAACCACCAGCCGCGGATCTCCCGCGGGGTCTCCCGCAGGCCCGGCGGCAGGTGAAAATCCATGATCAACACCTGCATCTTTGGAATGCGCTCGTCCGGAAACGGCGCCCGCGCGCAGGCCGCCAGCATGAACGTCGCCCCGGCGAGGATCGCCAACCCGACGGCGGATGCGGGAACCCAGCGGGAAATCATCGAGCAAGCGGCGTCGGTTCGCGCGCGCCGCGCGCGACCGACCGCCTGAGCCCCCTATCCTAAGAGAACTCCCCCGGCCGTCAACGGGGATTCTCTCTCGACGAGGACGCCGACGGCCGGGGGCGCCGCCGGTCAGTCGCGCTCGCGCATCGGAGAAAACAACCCAACGAAGAGGAAAAACCAGGTGCCGGTCCCCCTTTTCCCCTTGGCCCGAGTAGCCCGACGCTCACGGAGCTTCCTCCAAGCCCCAGACACGCAGATTGCGGAAGACCGCCGGCGGGTCCGGCGCCCGATAAAGCCAATAGGCCGGACCGAACGAGCCGCGCTCGAATCCTTCGGCCTGAAACTCGCCCAGAAAGACCTCATTGGCATAGGCTCGGAACGTGTTCCCGCGAGCTTCGAGATAAAGGCGAACGACGCTCAGGTCCTCGGGCCTCCGAGAAATCGGCTTCCAGCCGAGCGGTGTCCCCCAGCGGCCCTGGTCCATGGGGGTTCTCGACCAGTAGAAGGTGCCTCGGTCCCAGATGAGCCCGATGGCTTTAAAGCCCGTCCCCAGGGCGTCTATCCTGAGCAAGAACACGAAGTGCTCCGATCCGGCCCTCAGGTCCACGTGGACGCTGACGGCATAGTCGACCAGGTCGACAAAGGGCGCTTCAAGAACGTGGAATCGGGTTGCAATCTGAGATCGTTCGGGTGGAACCGCGTGAACGCCTCCCCCCTTAACCAACGCCCACTCGCCTCGTGATTTCCAACCCTCCAGCGACGTGGTCGTGTCAAACGTTTCCGTGAAAAGCGGCGGGGCCTGCGGGATCTCAGGGCTGCCGGCCCGCCAACGGGCCATTCGTTCCCCCTGCCAGCGGCGCAGGCGCTGCGGCCAGGGCAGCTCACGATCACGCTGCCAGGGGAATGTCTCCCAGATTCGGGCTGTTCCATCTCCCCCCGCCGTTACAATTCTGCTCCCGTCCGGACTGAACGCCGCGGACAAGACCACGGCTTCGTGGCCCCGGAGCGCCAGCAGCTCGGCTCCCGTGGCCGCGTCCCAGACCCGGGCCGTCCGGTCCGACGACGCCGTGACGATCCGCGTCCCGTCTGAACTGAACGCCGCGGACAGGACCCAGTGTTCGTGCCCCCGGAGCGCCAGGAGTTCCCGGCCCGTCGCCGAGTCCCAGACCCGGGCGGTCGCGTCCACGGGTCCCGTCGCGATGGTCGTCCCGCCCGGGCTGAACGCTGCGGATGCCGTCACGATGCGCGTCCCGTCCGGGCTGAACGCTGCGGACCCGACGCCGCCTTCGTGCCCGCGGAGCGCGAGGAACTCGGCCCCCGTGGTCGCGTCCCAGACCCGGGCCGTGCGGTCCTCCGACGCCGTCACGATCCGCGTCCCGTCCGGGCTGAACGCTGCGCACAGGACCAGCTCTTCGTGCCCCCGGAGCGCTAGGAGTTCCCGCCCGGTCGCCGAGTCCCAGACCCGGGCCGTCTTGTCCTCCGACGCCGTGACGATCCGCGTCCCGTCCGGGCTGAAC
>Ga0137796_10000112_pt1 | contig 49900 bp, 53 predicted proteins | sample OV2TP3_FD_97704 | JGI IMG/M metagenome (GOLD analysis project Ga0137796, IMG submission 97704) | reverse complement strand
CGGGAGCGGCCGGGCGCGCCGCGGGCGCCGCGGCCGGGCCCGCCGCGGGGGCGCCCGCCTCGGCGAGCACGCCCGCGATCTCCTCGTCGGGCTCCGCGATCACCGCGATCAGGTTGCCGACCGGCACCGTCGCCCCGGGAGCGACCAGCACCTTGCGGAGCACGCCCGAGCCGAACGCCTCGAGCTCGATGTCCGCCTTGTCGGTCTCCACCTCGGCGATGATCTCGCCGCCGGCGACCGGGTCCCCCTCCTGCTTGAGCCACCGGAGGAGCTTCCCGGTCTCCATCGCCTCGCTGAGCTTCGGCATCACGACCTTGGTCACCGCCATAGACCCTGGCTCCTCGGAGGGGGGCCGAACCTCCCCCCAGGAAAGGTTGCGCGGTCAAAGCCCGCGCTCGGAACGCTTCGTTCAAGCGCGTGGAGTGACCCTGCCCGGTTCGGGTTCATCAAGCTCTCAGGCGACGCCGCAGAGCTTGCGGATCGCCTCGATGATCTTCTCCTTCGACGGCGTCTTCAGCCGCTCGAGGTTCCGCGCGTAGGGCATCGGGGCGTTGGCGCCCGTGACGCGGGCCACCGGCGCGTCGAGGTCGTCGAACGCGCTCTCCGTGATGAAGGCCGCGATCTCGGAGCCCATCCCCGCGAACCCCGCGCCCGACTCGGCGACGAGGGCCCGGTGGGTCTTGCGCACCGAGGCGAGGATCGTCTCCGTGTCCATCGGACGGAGGGTGCGGGGATCGACGATCTCGACGGAGATGCCGTCCGTGCGCTCGACCTCCTCCGCCGCCTCCAGCACCCGGTAGTACATCCCCGAGTAGGCCACGGCGGTGACGTCGCGGCCCTCGCGCTTGACCTCGGCCACGCCGAGCGGGATCAGGAAGTCGGCGCTGTCGGGGACCTCACCCTTGACGCCGTACAGGGTCTCGGACTCGATGAAGATCACCGGGTCGTCGGCGCGGATCGCGCTCTTGAGGAGACCCTTCGCGTCGCGCGGGCTCGTCGGCCGGACGACCTTCAGGCCCGGCACGTGGTAGAAGTACGTCTCCATCGACTGCGAGTGCTGGGCCGCGAGCTGGTGCGCGGGGCCGCCGGGTCCCCGGATCACGATGGGCACCGAGAACTGGCCCCCCGACATGTAGCGGATCTTTGCCGCGTGGTTCACGATCTGGTCGAGGGCGATGATGGCGAAGTTGAACGTCATCATCTCGATGATCGGGCGGAGACCGACCATGGCGGCCCCGATCCCCACCCCGGTGAAGCCGGACTCGCAGATCGGCGTGTCGATGACGCGCCGCTCGCCGAACTTCTCCAGCAGCCCCTGGCTCACCTTGTAGGCGCCCCCGTAGACGCCGACCTCCTCGCCCATCAGAAAGACGCGCTCGTCCCGCTCCATCTCCTCGCGGAGCGCGTGGTTGAGCGCGTCCCGATAGGTGATGACGCTCATCCCCCTCACCCCTTCCGGTTACGCATAGACATCGGCGAACAGCCACTCGGCGGGCGGCTCGGGCGAGGCGTCGGCGAACGCCACCGCCTCGGCCACCCGCGCCTCGACCTCGACCGAGAGCGCCTTCCAGCCCGCCTCGTCGAGGTGCCCCTCCCGCGCGAGGCGCTCCCGGAAGCTCACGATCGGGTCGCGCTTCTTCTCCCCCTCGACCTCCTCCTTCGTCCGGTAGATCGCGGCCGAGGGGTCCCGCATGGAGTGCCCGCGGAACCGGTACGTGCGCGCCTCGATGAGGCTCGGGGTCTTCGACTCGCGTGCCCGGGCCACGGCGCGGCCGACGCACTCGCGCACGGCGAGCACGTCCATCCCGTCGCACGCCTCACCCGGGATCCGGTACGCCTCCGCGAACCTGTGGATCTCCGTCTGGGCGAGCGCCCGATGCAGGGCCGTGCCCATCGCGTACCGGTTGTTCTCGCAGATGAAGACGACGGGCAGCTTCCAGAGCGCGGCGAGGTTGAGCGACTCGTGGAACTCCCCCTGCGGGACCGAGCCGTCGCCGAAGAAGCAGAGGATCACGCGGTCCCGGTCCTCGTACCGGATGGCGAACCCGACCCCGGTCGCGATCGGCAGATACCCGCCGACGATCGCGTGGCCCCCGAGGAAGTTCACCGACCGGTCGAAGAGGTGCATCGAGCCGCCCTTGCCCTTGGAGACCCCGTCGCGCCGCCCGAAGAGCTCGGCCATGAGCCGCCGCGGGTCGGAGCCGCGGGCGAGGGCGTGCCCGTGGTCCCGGTAGCCGGCGATCACGTAGTCGTCCGCCCGGAGGGTCGAGATCGCGCCGACGGCGACCGCTTCCTGCCCGATGTAGAGGTGCAGGAAGCCGCCGATCTTGCCGAGGGCGTACATCTCGGCGGACTTCTCCTCGAAGCGCCGGATGAGGAGCATCTGGGCCAGGAGCTCGCGCCCGAGCTTCCCGTCCTCGCGCCCGCCCGGGCGGTCCGTCCCCCTATCCTTCGTCGCCACGCCTCATCCCTCCCATCGTCGCGCTCACCAGCGCAGGAGCGAGAGATCGTCCACGTTGATGCGGTAGCGGGCCCGGAAGATGGCCACGATGATGGCCAGCCCGACAGCCACCTCGGCGGCCGCCACCGTCATGACGAAGAATACGATGACCTGGCCCTCGGCGGCCCCCCGGGCCCGGCCGAACGCCACGAAGGCCAGGTTCGCGGCGTTCAGCATGAGCTCGATCGACATGAAGATCACGAGGGGGTTCCGCCGCACGAGGACGCCGATCACGCCGATCGTGAACAGCACCACCGAGAGCGCCGCGTAGTAGCTCGGCGGCACCATCGCGCTACACCGGCCGGCGCTTCGCGAGGGCCAGCGCCCCGACGAGCGCCGCGAGCAACAGCACGGACGTCACCTCGAATGGAACGAGGTAGTCGGTGAAGAGCAGCCGGCCGATCGCCCCCACGCCACCGGGCGCCGGCCGGACGCCCGCCCGGCCGCCTGCCTGGAAGAGGACCAGCGCCATGATGACGGCGCCCATGAGCGCCCCGAACGGGAGCGCCCAGGAGCGCTGCGGCCAGAGGGGATCCGGGCCCGCCTCGGACTTTCCCGGGATGAGCAGCATGATCGCGAAGATGAACAGCACCATGATCGCGCCGGCATAGATGATCACCTGCGCCAGGGCCAGGAACTCGGCCCCGAGCATCAGGTACAGGACGGCCACGCAGAACAGGTTCGCCACGAGGAAGAGCGCCCCGTGCAGCGGGTTCGCCCGGACCACGAGCCCGACGGCGGAGGCGACGGCGCACACGGCGACGATCGTGAACGTCACCCATTCCATGCTAGTCGAGACCCCTCCGGACGAGCTCCACGGGCGGCTGAGACGTGGGCAGGCCGTCCGCGCCCGCGGGCTCGAGCGCCAGCAGCGTCTCTTTCGTGTAGATCATCCCCTCGCGGCTGTACGCCGAGAACTCGAGGATCCCCGTGTCCATCCGGATCGCGTCCTCCGGGCACGCCTCGACGCAGTAGCCGCAGAACACGCACTTGCCGACGTCGATGTCGAAGCGCTCCGGGTACTTCTCGATGTCGGGGTTCGGGTGCTCGGCCGCGACGATGTAGATGCAGTGGGCCGGGCAGACCGTCTCGCACATCATACAGGCCACGCACCGCGGCGAGCCGTCCTCCCGCCGCACGAGGCGGTGGAGGCTCCGGAGCCGCGGGGCCAGCGGTCGCCGCTCCTCGGGCCACTGGTAGGTCACGGCGCCCTTCCGGCCCGTGAGCCACCGGCCCATGTTCACGAAGAAGTGCCGGGCCGTCACGACGAGGCCGATGAGGACCTCGACGACGTAGAAGCGCTGCCGCGGCGACCGCGGCGCCTGCCGGCGGACCGGAACGACCTTGAGCTGGGCCACGTCGCCCTCGCCGCTACAGCAGGAGGACCGCCGCCGTGACGAGGATGTTCAGGACCGAGAGCGGCAAGAGCCCGAGCCAGCCGAGCCGCATCGCCTGGTCGTACCGGAACCGCGGCAGCGTCCAGCGCACCAGCATGAGGAACCAGCACAGGGCCACGACCTTGACGAGGAACGCCCCGACCTGCAGCGCGACCACGACGAGGTGGGGGAGCGCCCAGGCGAGGCCCCCGGGAAAGCGGAACCCGTCGGCGAAGAGCCAGGGCACCTGCCAGCCGCCGAGGAACAGCGCCGTGGTCACGCCGGCGACGACGACCGTCTCGACGAAGTCCGCCATCATGAACATTCCGAACTTCATCCCGCTGTACTCGACGAAGTAGCCGATGATCTCGGACTCCCCCTCGGGGAGGTCGAACGGAATCCGCTTCGTGGACGCGATGCCCGCCGTGAGGAAGAGCAGCAGGCCGAGCGGCTGCGTGACGATGCCCCACTTGGGGAGCCACCCCCAGAGCAGCGTCCCCTGGCCGCGCGCGATCTCCTGGAGGTCCAGCGAGCCGTAGACCATGCAGACACCCATGATCGAGGCCCCGATGGCGACCTCGGCGGAGATCATCAGGGCCGCCGCCCGCTGCGCTCCGAGGAGGGCGAAGTTGTTCGCCGACGACCAGCCCGCGAGCATCACCCCGTAGACGCCCATCGAGAGCATCGCGAAGATGTAGAGGATGCCGGCATTGAGCTGGACCGCCTGGAGCGAGATCTCGCGGCCGCCCACCCGCAGGACGTCGCCGAAGGGGATCGCGGCGAACCCCGCCAGGGCGAAGAAGACCGAGACGACGGGCGCCACGACGAAGAGCGCCCGGTCGGCTCGCGCCGGGATGAAGTCCTCCTTGGTCAGCATCTTGATCGCGTCGGCGATCGGATGGAACAGCCCGATCAGGCGGAGGCCGAAGATCGAGGCGCGGTTGGCCCCGACGCGGTCCTGCATGACCGCCGACTGCTTCCGCTCGACCCAGGTCAGGAGCCCGCCCATGTTCAGGACGAACCCCATGACGAAGCCGACCTTGGCGAGGGCGATCCCGAGGTCGACGAGCACGGCGCTCATGCCCGGCTCGCCGCTCGCGACGCGTCCGCACCCGCGACGAGCGCCCCCTGGTCGCCGAGGCTCCGGTAGCTCAATCCGGCGAAGGCGGGGACACCCGCGGCGAGCTGGCGGAACACCTGCTCCGCCCGGACGAAGGGCCAGTCGTGTCCGAACGCCCGGGCGACGTCGGCCAGGACCTCCCAGTCCGGGCGGGCCTCGCCGAGCGGTGGGACCGCGGCCCAGAACCGCTGCACCCGCCCCTGGAAGTTCGTGAAGGTCCCGTCCCGCTCCACGTACGCCGCACTCGGCAGGACGAGGTGCGCGCGCTCGCTCGTCTGGTTCGCGTTCGTCCCCTGGAAGACGAGGCAGGGGACGCGCTCGAGCGCCGCGCGCACCGTGGCCTCCGGCCACCCCGAGGCCGCGAGGTCGTGGCCGAAGACCCACAGGAGCTGGAGCCGGCCCTCGGCCGCGGCCCGGAGCACCGCCGCGCCGTCGGCCCCCTCGGCGCGCCCGAGGCCGAGCAGCTCCGCCCCGCGCGAGTTCGGGTGCTTGTCGGCGCGGATCAGGAACTCGTCCTGGAACCCCGGCGCGCGCGGCGGCACGCGGAAATCCACGTGGCGCAGCCCCAGGCCGTCCACGAACAGCCGCCGGGCGAGCCAGAGGTCCTCGTTGGCCAGCCGCGGCGACAGGAGCACCCCCGCCCGCTCCGAACCCGACGCCCGGAGCCGATCGGCCAGGATCCCGACGACCTCCGGCCACGCCACCGCCCGCGCCGCGCCGGCTGCCCGCACGGTGGGCACGGCGAGGCGGCTCGGGGCGTCCAGGTCGTGGAGGCCGTACCGGCCCTCGTCGCAGATCCACCACCGGTTGACGTCGGCGTTGTAGCGCGGCTTGAGGCGCGCCACCCGCCGGCCCCCGGCGTGGTGCGTGCGCTTGACGTTCGTGTGGACCTCGATGTTGCACCCGCGGGCGCACCCCGGGCACACGGACTTCGCCCGCTCGAGGTACCAGACGCGCACCTGGAAGCGGAAATCCCGGTCCGTCAGCGCCCCGACCGGGCAGATGTCCACCACGTTGCCCGAGTAGGGGTTGTCGAGCGCCGTCCCCGGGAACAGGCCGATCTCGGCGTGGTCACCCCGGTTGAAGATGCCGAGTTCCCCGGTCTTCGTGACCTCGTCGCAGAAGCGCACGCAGCGCGAGCAGAGGATGCAGCGCTCCGCGTCGAGCATGACGTGCGCCCCGATCGGGACCGCCTTGGGCTTGTGGACCTTGTCGTCGATCATCCGGGGCTCGTAGAGCCCGTGCTGCATGTAGTAGATCTGCAGCCAGCACTCCCCCGCCTGGTCGCACACGGGGCAGTCGAGCGGGTGGTTGACGAGGTGCCACTCCATCACCGACCGGCGGGTCTCGAGCACGCGCGGCGTCTGGGTCTGGACGACCATCCCGTCCGTGGCCACCGTGTTGCAGGCGATCGTCGGCCGCGGCGCTTTTTCCAGGTCCACCATGCAGAGCCGGCAGGCCCCGGCGATCGAGAGCCCGGGGTGGTAGCAGTAGTGGGGGATCTCGATCCCGAGCCGCCGCGCGGCCTCGATGAGGTTGGTCCCCGGCGGGACCTCGACCTCCTTGCCGTCGATTGTGAGCTTCGGCATGGGACTATCCAGCAGGGGGGGGAGTCCCAACCACTCCGGGGGGCGGACTCCCCTTACCCCCCCCACCTGGGTTGAGCCACCCGCGCGCCCGACGCTGGGTCATTGGCGGTTCTCTAGTGGGCCCCGGCCCGGGTCACCGGCCGCCCCGGCCGGACGTCGCAGTCGCCGTGGCGGATGTGGTGGTCGAACTCCGCGCGGAACTTCTCGACGTACGAGATGTACGGGCCGACCGCGCCGTCGTAAAAGGCGCAGATCGTCGTGCCCATCCCGCGCCTGGCGACGTCCACGATCGTGTCGGGGTCCTGGGGCACCCCCTTGCCGGCGAGGATCCGGCCGCAGATCTTGTAGATCCACCCCGTGCACTCGCGGCACGGCGTGCACTGCCCGCACGACTCGTGGGCGTAGAAGCGCGCCACGACATACAGGGCCTCGGGGATGCAGGTCGTCTCGTCCATGACGACGACCCCCGCCGACCCCGCCATCGTCCCCGCGTTCCGGAGCCCGTCCACGTCCATCGAGACGTCGATCTCGTCCGCCCGGAGGATCGCCGCGGACGACCCGCCCGGCACGACCGCCTTGAGCCGGTGCCCCCCCGCGACCCCGCCCGCGTGCTCGTCGATGAGCTCCCGCAGGGTGGCCGAGACCGGCAGCTCGTAGACCCCGGGCCGGGCCACGTGGCCCGACACGGAGAACATCCGGGTCCCGCCCTGGCTCTTGGTGCCGAGGCTCGCGAACCACTCGCCGCCGCGCGCGATGATCGGAGGCAGGCAGGCGAGCGTCTCGACGTTGTTGACGATCGTCGGCTGGCCGAAGGCCCCCTTGACCGCAGGGAACGGGGGCTTGACCCGCGGCCAGCCCTTCTTCCCCTCGAGGGACGAGATGAGCCCCATCTCCTCGCCGCAGATGTAGGCCCCGGCGCCCCGGTGGATCACGATCCGGTGCCGGAACCCCGAGCCGAGGATGTTCTCGCCGAGGAGCCCCGCGGCCTCGGCTTCGCGCACGGCCTCGGAGAAGATCCGCCAGGGCCGGACGTACTCGCCCCGGATGTAGACGAACGAGGTCTCCGCCCCGACCGCGCAGGCCGCGATCAGCATCCCCTCGATCAGGGCGTGGGGGTCCCGCTCGAGGAGGTAGCGGTCCTTGAAGGTCCCCGGCTCCCCCTCGTCGGCGTTGACGACCAGGTAGACGGGGCCGGTCCGCTGCTTGGGGACGAACCCCCACTTGGTGGCGGTCGGGAACCCCGCGCCGCCGAGCCCCCGGAGGTTCGACTTCTTCACCTCCGCCGCGACCGCGTCGGGCCCCATGCCGAAGGCCTTCCGGAGCGCCGCGTAGCCCCCCGCCGCCCGATACGCCGCGAGGGTGTGGCTCTCCGGGCGGTCGAAGTTCCGCGTGAGGACGCGCTCGGCCATTATGGGGTCCACCCCCACCCCGGACCCCTCCCCACCCGCCGGGGGGAGGGGACTGCGCTGCTGCACCGGGGCTGGCCTGCCCCCGACATCAGCGCAACTCCCCGAGGATAGCGTCGAGCGTCTCACGGGTGAGCGGCCCGACGTAATCCTCATCGACCTGCAGCATGGGCGCCAGCTCGCAGGCGCAGAGGCACTCGACGCGGAGGAGCGTCACCCGGCCGTCCGGCGTCGTCTCGCCGGCCGCGATCCCCAGCCGCGCCTCGAGGTGGGCGATCAGGTCCTCGGCGCCCTGGAGCGTGCAGGAGAGGTTGTGGCAGACGGAGACGACGTGGCGCCCGACGGGCTTCTGAAAGAAGAGCGTGTAGAAGGTCACGACCTCGTGGACGTGCGCCGGCGAGAGGTCGAAGAGGCCGGCGACGTAGACCTCGGCCTCGGGCGAGACGTGGCCGAAGCGCTCCTGCGCCATCCGGAGGACCGGCAGGAGGGCCGCGCGCCGGTCGGGGTAGAGCACCTGGAGCTCCCGCACCCGCTGGAGGTCGCGCTCCGAAAACGCGACCGAGCCCGTGCTCATCGGTCCATCTCGCCGCCGATCATGTTGACGGAGCCGAAGGTCGGGACGATGTCCGCCACCATCCCGCCCTCGATCATCCGGTGGAGCGCGGCCACGGGCGGCAGGCACGGCGGCCGGCAGCGTACCCGGTAGGGCCGATCCGTCCCGTCCGAGACGACGTAGAAGCCGAGCTCGCCGTTCGCCCCCTCGACGGGGAAGTAGGCCTCGCCCCTCGGCGGCCGGATGCCGAACCCCTCCATGATGAGCATGAAGTGGTTCATCAGGCCCTCGATCGACCCGTACGTCGTCTCCTTGGGCGGCAGCACGGTCCGCCGGTCCGGCACGTTGACCCGGTCGTGGAGCGGGCGCTCCTGGCCCGCGAGGTTCGGCGAGAGCCGGAGCGGCGTGAGCAGGAGCCCCCCGGTCTTGCCGAGCTTGCCGCGGTCGACGAACTCGGCGGGGGCCACGAGCGGCCGCCCCTCGAAGTCCACGTTCACCGCCCCTCCGGGGATCGCGGCGACCGCCTGCTCGACGATCCGCATGGACTGCTCCATCTCCGCCATGCGGACCAGGTAGCGGTCGTAGTTGTCGCCGGCCTCGCCCACGGGGATCTCGAAGTCCATGCGGTCGTAGACCCAGTAGGGGGTCGCCCGCCGGACGTCGTACGGGACGCCGCACGCCCGGAGCATCGGGCCCGTGATCGCCCAGCCGATCGTCTCCTCCCTCGAGAGCGCGCCGACCCCCTGCATCCGGTCCATGAAGATCCGGTTCCCCGTCAGGAGCTTGTGGACCTCCGCGAGGACCTCGCGCGTCTCCTTGAAGGCCATCCGCACGGCCGCCTCGATCTCCGGAGACAGGTCCGCCTTCACGCCGCCCACGCGCCCGTACGAGATGGTCAGCCGGGCCCCGGTCACCTGCTCGATCGCCTCCCACAGGAACTCGCGGGCCTTGACCATGTAGAGGAACGCCGTGAAGGCGCCCAGCTCCATCGCCGAGGCGCCGATGCAGGTCAGGTGGTCGCAGATCCGCGAGATCTCGCTCATGATCACGCGGATGTACTGGCACCGCTCCGTCACCTCGATCCCCAGGAGCTTCTCGATGCAGGCGGCGTAGCCGAAGTTGTTGATCAGCGGCGAGACGTAGTTCAGCCGGTCGGTGTACGGCATCGCGTTGTTGTAGGGGCCGATCTCGCACTCCTTCTCGAAGGCGCGGTGGAGATAGCCGATCTCGACGTCGGCCCTGACCACCCGCTCCCCGTCCAGCTCGGTGAGGATCCGGACGATCCCGTGCATGGCGGGGTGGGACGGGCCGACGTTGACCAGGAGGTTCTCGGTCCCCTCGGTTCCGCTCGCCGTCCCGGGGGCCGTCCCCTCGCCGAGGAAGAACTCCTGGGTCCGCCGCGTCGTCGAAGCGTCGGCCACGGCGCGCCTCAGTTCACCCTGGGGCGGGAGCGCCCGCTGCCGCTCCCCGGCCCACGCACGTTCCGGCTCACTTCACGCGCCTCAGGTCCGCGGGCCGATCAGCGGCTGCCGCTTGCTCACGGGGTAGTCCTTCCGGAGCGGATGCCCCACGAACTCCTCGTACATGAGCAGCCGCCGGAGATCCGGGTGCCCGTCGAAGCGGATCCCGAACATGTCCCAGACCTCGCGCTCGAACCAGTTCGCGATCGGCCAGAGGGGTACGGCCGTCGGCACCACCGCGTCGTCCTCGTCCACCCGGACCTTGACCCGCAGCCGGTGGTTCTCGGGAACCGAGTAGAGGTGGTAGACGACCTCGAACCGCGGCGCGTCCTCGCGACCGGGGTACTTCAGGTAGTCCACCGCGGTCAGGTCCATCAGCAGGTCGAACCGCAGCGCGGGGTCGTCCCGGCAGAGCCGCAGGAGGTCCGCGAGCGCCGCGCGGTCGACGACGACCGTGTGGTCGCCGCGGTGCGCGTGCGTCTCCCGGACCGCCGGGCCGAACCGCTCGGTCAGGCGCGCGACGATGGCCGGTCCGTCCATGGGGGCAATCGAGGGTGTCGAGGGGACGCGGGAAACCCTAGTACCGCTGCCGCCCGACCGCAATCTTCTCCTGCAGCTTCATGAGCCCGTCCAGCACGCTCTCGGGCCGCGGCGGGCAGCCGGGGATGTAGACGTCCACGGGGACGATGGTGTCGATGCCCTGCACCGTCGCGTAGTTGTCGTAGAAGCCCCCGGTGCAGGTGCAGACGCCGAAGGCGACGACCCACTTCGGCTCGGTCATCTGGTCGTAGATCCGCCGGAGGACGGGCGCCATCTTGTGGCTGATCGTCCCCACGACGAAGAGGACGTCCGCCTGGCGCGGCGAGAAGCGCGGCAGGCCCGCGCCGAACCGGTCGATGTCGTAATGGGAGCACGCCACCGACATGTACTCCATCCCGCAGCAGGCCGTGACGAACGGGTACTGGAAGATCGAGTACTTCCGCGCCCAGCCGATCGCCTCGTCGAGCTTGGTCGTGACGAAGTCGCCGAGCCCTAATCCCATTCCAGACCGCCTTTGCGCCAGACGTAGAGCAGCCCCAGCATCACGATGCCCAGGTAGAAGAGCATCTCGAGGAACCCGAACAGCCCCAGGCTCCGGTAGACGACCGTCCACGGGAAGACGAACATCATCTCGATGTCGAAGATGATGAAGAAGATGGCGGTCATCGAGAACTTGATCGCGAAGCGGCCCTCGGGCAGCGCGATCGGCGCCTTACCGCACTCGAACGCCTCGAGCTTCACCGGGGAGAGCCGCCGGGGTCCGAGCACGGTCGGGAGCCAGGCGAGGAGTCCCGCGACGCCCGCGCAGATCGCGAACACCATCAGGATCGGGACGTACTCCACGGCCCTCAGGCCCCCGCGAGCGCGGCCACGGGATCCGCTCCGGGCGCGCGCGCGACCTCGACCTGCCGCTTCGCGTGATAGGAGGAGCGGACGAGCGGGCCCGCCTCGACATGGCGGAACCCGAGCCGCTCGCCGTACACGCCCAGCTCGCGGAACTCCTCCGGGGGCACGTACCGGGCGACCGGCAGGTGCGCCGGCGACGGGCGGAGGTACTGGCCGAGCGTGAGGAGCTGGACACCGACCTCGAGGAGGTCCGCCATCGTGGCCTCGAGCTCCGCCGTCGTCTCGCCGAGCCCCAACATGATCCCGGATTTCGTCACCGGCCGCGTCGCGTGCCGGCGCGCCCGGTCGAAGAGCTCGAGGCTCCGCGCGTAACGCGCCCCCGGCCGCACCTCGCGGTAGAGCCGGGGCACGGTCTCGATGTTGTGGTTGAGGACGTCCGGCCGCGCCTGGAGCACCGTCTCGAGCGCGCCCGCCGAGCCCTGGAAGTCCGGAATCAGGACTTCGACCCGGCAGCCCGCCGCCGCGCGGCGGATCGCCCGGATCGTGCGCGCGAAGATCTCGGCCCCGCCGTCGGCGAGGTCGTCCCGGTTCACGCTCGTGACGACGACGTGCGCGAGCCCCATGCGCGCGACCGTCTCGGCCACCCGGTCCGGCTCGCCCCAGTCCTCCCACGTCGGCCGGCCGTGCGAGACGGCGCAGAAGCCGCACCGCCGGGTGCAGACGTCCCCGAGGATCATGAAGGTCGCGGTCCGGTCCTCCCAGCACTCGCCGATGTTCGGGCAGCGCGCCTCCTCGCAGACCGTGTGGAGGTTCTGGGCGCGCATCAGCGCCTTGAGCCGCATGTAGTCGGGCCCGCCCGGGGCGCGGACCTTGAGCCAGACCGGCTTGCGCCCCTGGGGCTCCGGCGGGGAATCAGGCTGAATGACCGGAAGTGCGTGTCTCATCCGCAGGCTGCGGCGATCGCGCTCATTATGCCACAGCCGCCGGGGCCGCGACACCGCAACGGGGCTCCGGTCGGGAGCCCCGTTGCGCGATCTCCGCGAGTGGTGCCGAAGGGGGGACTCGAACCCCCACGGGTTACCCCACACGCCCCTCAAACGTGCGCGTCTGCCAATTCCGCCACTTCGGCGCAGGGCGTATGATGCCGCGCGCTCCCGGCCATTGTCAAGCCGCCGGCGAGCGCTCAGCCCTCACGGAGCTTGGGATTGAAGGCCTCCCGCAGGCCCTCGCCGAAGAGGTTGAAGGCCAGGACGAGCACGAAGATCGCCGTGCCAGGGACGAGGGTCAGCCACGGCGCCACGCGGAGGTACTTGCGCCCGTCCGCAATGATGTTTCCCCAGGTCGCGTCCGGGGGCGGGACACCGAAGCCGAGGAAGGACAGCGCCGACTCAGTGAGGATCGCGCCCGCGATGCCGAGCGTCGCCGAGACCAGCACCGGCGCGACCGCGTTGGGCAGCAGGTGCCGGCGGATCGTCCGCGGGCCCGGGACCCCCATGGCCGTCGCGGCCTGGACGAACTCCTGCTCGCGGAGCGAAAGGATCTCCGCCCGGACGAAGCGCGCCGTGCCCTCCCAGTTGGTGAGCCCGATGACGATCATGATGTTCCAGATCGAGGGCTTGAGCACCGCGATCACGGTCAGGATCAAGAAGAACGTCGGGAAGCACAGCATGACGTCGATGAGGCCGGCGATCACGGTGTCTGTCGTGAGCGCGAACGGCCGGCGGAGCAGCATCCCCGCCACCCCGGTGCCCAGCATCAGGACCCCGAGGGCGCCCCACAGCGCAACGTCTGACCGCCCGGCACCGCGCTGAACAGCCACGCCCGTCGCCACGAGGACGGCCAGGCCGCCGCCCCCGACGATCCAGGCCGGAGCCGGCAGGCGCGCCCGGCCGTAGTGGCCGGCGATGCCGCCCAGGATGCAGCCGATGAGGACCGCGATGCCCACCGCCACGAAGCCCACCGACATGGACACGAAGGTCCCCTCGATCATCCGCGCGAAGACGTCCCGTCCCAGCTCGTCCGTGCCGAGGAAATAGATGCCGAGGCTCGGCCGGCTCTCCGCCGGCACGGCCGGGCTCGGCCGCGCCAAGGGCGGCCTGAGCTTGTCCGGGAGCCGGACCTCGCGGGGGTCCAGCACGGGCGACTCCCCCTTCGTGAGGGCCAGGCCGCCGAGCGCGAGCGCGAGAAACGCCACCACCACGGCCATGCCCGCGACGGCCGGCCGGTTCTTGAGGAACACCCGCCAGGCGAGCCGGCCCGGGGACAGGCTCCGGCGCGCGACCCGAGGCAGCGCGGCGAGCCCGGCGGTCTCGACGGCGCCGGCCACAGGGCTACAGGCGGATCCGCGGATCCACGACCATGTACAGGAGGTCGGAGATCAGCGTCCCGATGAGGGTCAGCACGGCGGCGAGGAACCCGAGGGAGACGACGACCGGGTAGTCGCGGTTCAGGATCGCCTCGTAGCCCAGACGACCGATGCCGGGCCAGGCGAAGATCGTCTCGAAGATGACGCTCCCGCCGATCAGCCCCGGCAGCAGCAGGCCGAACATGGTGACGAACGGGAGGAGCGCGTTCGCCAGCGCGTGATCGTAGAGGACCCCATCTTCCGGGAGCCCCTTCGCGCGTGCCGTCCGCACATAGTCCGAGCTCACCACCTCCAGCATCTGCGAGCGGACGTAGCGCGAGAGGACGGCGATGCCGCCGGCCGCGCCGAGGACCGAGGGCAGGACGAGGTGCCACGCCCGATCCATGAGCCAGGGGAGCCACCCGAGACTCCGGCGGCCGAAGGTCTCGAGACCGAAGACGTCGACCTGGAGCCGCTGCACGACGAAGTTGATCGCGAGGTCGGAGAGGTAGAAGCCCGGGATCGAGATGAGGGCGAACACGAGCACGGTCGTGAGCTTGTCGAAGGTCGAGTTCCGCCGAACGGCCGCCGCGATCCCGAGCGGGAACGCGTAGCACCAGACGACGACCGTGCTGACGAGGAAGAGCGGGAGGCTGTTCAACGCGCGCCCCCAGATCTTCGGCAGGACCGGCTGGTTGTCTTTGAACGAGCGGAGCTCTCCGGTGAAGAGCTTCCAGTAGAAGCGCGAGTACTGGACCGGCAGCGGCCGGTCGAGGTCGAACGCCGCGCGGTAGCGCTGGAGCTGCTCGCGGGTGAAGCGCGGGTTCAGCGGGTCGATCTGGCTCGGGCTCCCCGGCGCCAGGTGGATCACGCCGAACGAGATGATGGACACGAAGAAGAGCGTCCAGAGCTTCTTCCAGGCCGTCCGGATCACGAACGTGAGCATCGGGCGTCAGCTCGCCGAGAACTCGATCGGGCGTGGTGTCTTGATCCACTGGTTGAAGTGGAACGTGTACCCGCCCAGCTTGGTGGGGACGATCGGGGCGTAGACCGGCTGCCCGTCGCGGTGCGCGATCAACCGGACGATCTTCCGGTCGAGAAGGGCCGTCCACTTGCCGACGTAGAGGAACGTGTATGGCTGGTCCGCCGCGATCAGCCGGTGGAGCTCGCGCGCCATCGCGACCTGGCTTCCGTGGTCGTACTCCTGGCGGATGCGTACGATGAGGTCGTCCGCTCGAGGGTTCCGGTAACCGACGAAGTTGAGCTGGAAGTCCCCGCTCTGGCTGGAGTGGAAGATCTGGAAGATGTCCGCGTCGAGGCCCATGCTCCAGCCCAGCACCACGGCGTCGAAATCCGCCTTGTTGACCTTCTCCTTGATGAACACCGCCCACTCGAGCGTCAGCGCCTCGACCTGGACGCCGAGTCGCCGCCAGGCGTTCTGAGCGATGGTCATGATCGCCTTGCGCGTCTCGTTGCCGTGGTTGGTGATGAGCGTGAAGGCGAGCGGCCTTCCGTCCTTCTCGAGCCAGCCCGTGGCCGGGTTCTTCCGATACCCGGCCTCTTCCAAGAGCTGGAGAGCGCCCGCCGGGTCGTACGGCAGCGGTTGGACCGTCGGGTCGTAAAAGTCGGTCTGCTTGGGATACGGCCCGGTGGTCCGTTCCGCCTGTCCGTACTGGACGTAGTCGATGATCTCCTGGGTATTGATCGCCATGCCGAGCGCCCGCCGAACGCGCAGGTCCTGGAACGGCGGCCGGCGCATGTTGTAGCCGATGTAGGTGTAGCCCAGCGCGAGGCCGGAGAAGGTGTGGAAGCGTGGGTCGTTCCGGAGCGCCGCCACCTGGTAGGGCTGGGCCGCGTAGTCGTCGGTCGTCCCCGCGTAGAACGTCAGCTCCTCCGTGATGAGGTCCGGCAGGATGCGCAGGAGGTATTCCTCGAACCGTGCCGGGCCCTCCCAGTAGCCGTCGAAGCGCGCGAGCTTGATGTACTCGTCGGTCCGCCACTCGACGAACCGGAATGGCCCGGTGCCGACCGGCGCCCGGTTGAACCGGGCGTCGCGGATCGTGTACTTCTCGGGGTCCCGGCCGAGTGCCCGAGCCTCGCGACGGAGCGCCTCGCGGTTGAGGAGGTGCTCGGGGAGCATCCCCATCCCCCAGCTCTCGAACCCCGGCTGGAAGAGCCGCTTGTAGACGACCCGGACCTGGTACTTCCCGGTCGGCTCGACCGCCTTCACCGGCTCGAAGTCGGGGACCCGCGGCGAGAGGTTCCGCGGGTCCACGATCGTCTCGTAGGTGAACCGGACGTCCCCCGCGTCGAACTCGTGGCCGTCGTGGAAGAGGACACCCTGCCGCAGCTCGAAGACGATCACGGGGTTGTGCTCGGTCACCGGGGCGAGCTCCGCCGCGTGGGCGCGCACCGCCGCCGGCGGCCCCTCGACGTAGCGCGCCGGGTCGAGCCGCCCCGCGTAGCCCCCGAGCACCCGGTCGAGCTTCCGGAAGAGGTCCTGATCCACCGCGCCGAGGGTGAGCTTGAGCCGCGCGGGCCGCCGGACGGTGAGGCTGACCGTTGCCGGCCGCGCGCCCGTCGCGGGCGGCGGCGCGCCGGGATCCGGAACCTGGATCGTCTCGGTCCCCCCGGGGACGACGTCCATCGACTCGACTGGCCCGATCTCCCCGCCCGCGGCCGCGGCCTGGATCCGCGCGCGGAGCGTCGCCGGTTCGCCCGGGGCGCCGTCGCCGAGCCGGACGGCCGGGTCCGCGACGAGATACGCCTCCTCGACGATCCGCCAGGACTCGGCGAGTCGCCCGCGGAACGAGAGATCGGCGTCCCGGTCGATGAGGCCCTCGAAGACCAGGGTGTTGACCGCGCTCGACACCGAGTCGGCTGACAACGCCGGGTTGAGGATCGAGGCGTCGCCGAGGGTCGCGCTGATGTACCGCGTGAGACGCCTGGGGTCGCCGCGGGCCTGATCGTCAAACGTCGGCACCCAGAAGAAGGACTGGGCGAGGAACAGGCTGACGAGCGTCGGGGCGAGGAGGAGGAGACTCTTCTTCGACAGCATCGGGCGGCGGGGCGGCCGGCGCGCCTCCCGCTACTTCGGCGCCGCGGGCGCGGCGGGGGCCGGCTGCGCGGGCGCCGGCGCAGCCGGGGCTGGCGCCGGTGCGCTCGCCGGGACGACCGAGCCCGTACGGGACGACATCAGCCCCAGCGCGAACGACGTGATCATGAAGATGATCGCGACCGCGGTCGTGATCTTCCCGAGGATCGTGGGCGTCCCCATGGAACCGAAGACCGCCTGGCTCCCGCCGCCCCCGAACGCGGAGCCGATGTCGGCTCCTTTGCCGGCCTGGAGCAGCACGATGCCGATGATCGCCAGCGAGACGAGAACGTGGACGACGACGAGGACGATGTACATGATGGCTCCTCAGCGCGCGTGCGCCGCGATCCCCTTGGCCTCGAGGGCGGCGCGGACGATGGCGAGGAAGTCCGGAGCCCTGAGGGACGCGCCCCCTACCAGGCCCCCGTCCACCTCGGCCTCCGCCATCAGCGCGGTGGCGTTGTCGGGTTTGATGCTCCCCCCGTAGAGGATCGGGCACGCGGCGGCGACCGCCGGGTCCGCCAGCTCGGCCAGCCGCCCACGGAGCCGGGCATGGACCTCCGCTGCCTGCGCCGGCGTCGCCGTCTGGCCGGTCCCGATCGCCCACACGGGCTCGTAGGCGATCCAGCAGCGGGCGAGCTCGGCCGGGGCTCGCCCCGCGAAGGCGCCCCGGAGCTGGCGGGCCACGACCGCCTCCGTCGTCCCCGCGGCGCGCTCGGCCGCCGTCTCGCCAACGCAGACGAGCGGCACGAGGCCGTGCGCGAGCGCCGCGCCCACCTTCCGGCCGACCACCTCGTCGGTCTCGCCGAAGTGCTGCCGGCGCTCGGAGTGTCCCAGGATCACGACCCGCGCCCCGGCGTCCCGGGCCTGCCCGGGTGAGACGGCGCCCGTCCAGGCACCGGCCGCCTCCCAGTGGGCGTCCTGCGCGCCGAGCCCGACACTCCCGCCCGCCAGCACCTCCGCGACGGTCGCGAGGGCCGTGTAGGGCGGGCAGAGCACGACGCGCACGCCGGTGAGGCCCCGGCAGCCGTCCCGGACCGCCGTCGCGAGCGCGCGCGCCTCGGCGAGCGTCGCGTGCATCTTCCAGTTGGCGACGACGACGGGCTCGCGTGCCATCACCCTAGCGGTCGTCGAGCGCCGCGACGCCCGGCAGCGTCCGCCCCTCGAGGTACTCGAGGAACGCCCCGCCGCCGGTCGAGAGGTAGCCGATCCGCGTGGCCACGCCCGCCTGCTCCACGGCCGCGACCGTGTCGCCGCCCCCGACCACCGACAGGGCCGGCGCGTCGGCGACGGCTCGGGCGACGGCGAGCGTGCCCGCGGCAAACGGCGCCCGCTCGAACACGCCCAGCGGGCCGTTCCAGACGATGGTCCGGGCGTCCCCCAGCGCCGCCGCGAACGCGGCGACCGTCGCCGGACCGATGTCGAGCCCCATCAGGGCCGCGGGAATGGCCCTGGACGGGACGACCTGGCCTGCGGCGGCCTCGGGCGAGGCCGCCGCGACCGTGTCCACGGGGAGAAGAAACTCGACCCGCCGCGTCGGCGCCGGCTCGAGGAGCCGCGCGGCCGTCGGGACCAGGTCGGCCTCCAGCAGCGAGCGCCCCACCTCGCCCCCGCTCGCCTTGAGGAACGTGAAGGCCATGCCGCCCCCGATCAGCAGGCGGTCCACCCGCGCGAGGAGCGACTCGACCAGCTTGAGCTTGTCCGAGACCTTGGCTCCGCCGAGGATCGCGACGAGGGGGCGCGCCGGTGCTTCGAAGACGCGGCCAAGCGCCTCGAGCTCCCGCTTCATCAGCAGCCCGGCGACGGCCGGCCGCAGGTGGCGCGTGATCCCCTCGGTCGAGGCGTGCGCGCGGTGGGCGGCGGCGAAGGCGTCGTTGACGTAGACGTCGCCGAGCGCGGCGAGCGCCTCGGCGAAGCCGGCGTCGTTGGCCTCCTCCTCGGGATGGAAGCGGAGGTTCTCGAGGAGGAGGACCTCGCCCGGGCGCAGCGCCTCCACCGCGCCCGCCACCGCCGGACCCACGCAGTCGGCAGCGAGCCGAACCTCCGCGCCGAGGAGGTCCCCGAGGCGGCGCGCGACGGGCCGGAGCGAGTAGCGCGGGTCCGGCCCGCCCTTCGGGCGGCCGAGGTGGGAGGCCGCGATCACGCGGGCGCCCGCCCGGCGCGCCAGCTCCAGCGTCGGCAGCACCGCCCGGATCCGCGCATCCTCGGTCACCGTGCCGTCCTTGCCGAGCGGCACGTTGAAATCGACCCGCAGGAAGACGCGCCGCCCGGCGAGGGCGACGTCCTCGATGGTCCGCTTCGCCACGACGCGCGCCCCAGTCAGGCTCGCGGCCGGGGCGCCCCGCACTAGAGCGTCCGGCCCATGAAGCGGACCAGGTCGCGGACCCGGCAGGAGTACCCCCACTCGTTGTCGTACCAGGCGAGCACCTTGACGAGCGACCCGTCGATCAGCGCGGTCGAGGCGCCGTCCACGATGGACGAGTGCGGGTTGCCGTTGAAGTCCACCGACACGAGCGGCTCGTCCGTGTACGCCAGGATCTCCCGGAGCGGCCCGGCCGCGGCCGCGCGGAAGGCGTCGTTCACCGCCTCGACCGAGGCGGGCTTGTCGAGCTCGGCGACCAGATCGACGACCGAGACGTTCGCCGTCGGGACGCGGATCGCGACCCCGTCGAGCTTGCCCTTGAGCGAGGGCAGGACGAGGCCCACCGCCGTCGCCGCGCCCGTCGTCGTCGGGATCATCGAGAGCGCCCCCGCGCGCGCGCGCCGGAGATCCTTGTGGGGGAAGTCGTGGATCGGCTGGTCGTTCGTGTAGCTGTGGACCGTCGAGGCGAAGCCCCGGCGGATGCCGAAGCGGTCCAGCAGCACCTTCGCCACCGTCGCCAGGCAGTTCGTGGTGCACGAGGCGTTCGAGACGACGTGGTGCTTCGCGGGGTCGTAGGCCCCTTCGTTGACGCCGAGCACGACCGTCACGTCCGGGTCCTTGGCGGGCGCCGTGATGACGACCTTCTTCGCCCCGGCCTGGAGGTGCTTGCTCGCCCCGGCCTTGTCCCGGAAGACCCCGGTGGATTCCACGACGACGTCCACGCCGAGCTCCTTCCACGGCAGCGACGCCGGGTCCTTCTGCGCCGTGACGCGCACCGGGCGGCCGTCCACGAAGAAGGCATCCCCCTTGGCGACCACCTCGGCCCTCAGGACCCCGTGGACCGAGTCGTACTTGAGCAGGTGCGCGAGCGTGGCCGCGTCGCTCAGGTCGTTGACGCCGACCACCGTGATCTCCGGGCTCCCCCAGGCCGCGCGGAAAAAGACCCGCCCGATGCGTCCGAAGCCGTTGATGCCGACCTTGAGTGCCATGGGTGCGCTCCTTTGTTCGCGGTGGGAGGTGAGCCCATTATAGGGACCGCGCGCGACGGCCGTCAACGCCCGCGCGCTCAGGTGACGCGCGCGAGAACCAGCACGCCCACGGCCGCGGCGCCGCCCTCGCGGAGGGCGTGCGCCGCGGCGCCGGCGGTGGCGCCCGTCGTCAGCACGTCGTCCACGAGCAGCACGCGGCGGCCCGCGACCGCGTCCGGCCGCGCGACCGCGAAGGCCCCCGCCACGTTCGCGCGGCGCGCCGCCTCGTCCAGCTCGGTCTGCGGCCGCGTGGGGCGCGCGCGGATGAGCACGCGCGGGAGCAGCGGGACCTCCCAGCGCGCGGCGCACGGCGCCGCGAGCAGCTCGGCCTGGTTGAAGCCGCGCTCGGCCAGGCGCGCCGGGTGGAGCGGCACCGGGACGATGGCCTCCACGCCGGCGTCCGCCCGCCCCCCGGGCCCGGCCGGCAGCCGGGCGGGGCCCGCTTCGGCGAGGAGCGCCCCGAGCGGGCGCGCCAGGGCGACCCGCCCGTCGTACTTCAGGGCGTGGATGGCCGCGCGCATCCCGTCCCGGTACGCCGCCACGGCGCGCGCGAAGGCGTAAGGCGGCGGGGCGCGGCGGCACACGGGGCAGGGGAGCCCCGCGACGACGCCCGGCAAGGGCTGCCCGCACACCGCGCAGACGGGCCCCTCCAGCAGCGGGAGCGCGCGCCAGCACGCCGCGCAGAAGGGCCGGTGCGCGGCGTCGTCGCTCCGGGTCTGGCAGACCGGGCAGAGGGCGGGGAACAGGAGATCAAGCAGGGGGTCGAGCCAGCGACGCATCGGCGGCCGCGCCGGCCGGCGCGAGCGTGGACCCGGCGGGCGGGGGGGCTAGCCGGTGGCGGCCTTCTCCTCCTGCTCGACGAGGCGCTGGCAGTCGATGCAGTAGCGGGCGAAGGGGAGCGCCTCCAGGCGCTTCTCCGCGATCGCCTCGCCGCAGCGCTCGCAGGCGCCGAAGCCCCCCTCCTCCAGCTTGCGGAGGGCTTCCATCACTTCCTTGAGGAGCCGGCGATCGCCGTTGCCCAGCTCGAAGAGGAACTCGCGCGTGTAGGCCGTCGTCGCCTGGTCCCCGAGGTCCTTGATCGAGTCGTCTTCCTGCCCCTTGCCGTAGAGCGCCGACCGGCCGACCTCCTCCTCGAGCTGGCGCCGCTTCTCAAGGAGCTTCTTCCGGAAGTGGGCGACCTGCGTCTTCTTCAGCTTCATACGTCCACTCCCTCCTCGCTTGGAGGGCACACGCCCCCCGAATTGAGGGCACACCTTACCACGGGACCTTCCGGGTGTCCACCGCGAAGTTGGCGAGACCGGTCCTACGCCTCGATCGGGAGCTCCGGGGCGTCGCCCCACAGGCGCTCGAGCGAGTAGAAGTCCCGGGTCTCGGGCAGGAAGACGTGCATGACGACGTCGCCGTAGTCGAGGAGCACCCACCCGGACTCGGGCAGGCCCTCGCGGTGAGCGACGTGGAGGCCCTCGCCCTTGAGCGCGCCCTCGATCGCGTCGGCGATCGTCTCGACCTGGGTCGTCGAGGTCCCGCAGCAGATGAGGAAGTAGTCGGCGATCGTCGAGACCGTCTGGACGTCGAGCACCAGCAGGGCCTCCGCCTTCTTGGCGAGCGCGGCGCGCGCGCCCGCCTGAGCCTTGTTCGCGGCGCTGAGCGGCACCCTACCCCGGTTCCGTGTAGAGCCGGTGCTGGCCGATGTACTCGGCCACAGCCAGCGGGACCAGGTAGCGGACGCTCTCCCCCGCCGCCACCCGGCGCCGGATCTCCCGCGCCGAGACGGGGAGCGAGAGCGCTTCCACCAGCGCCACCTCGCCCGGGGCGAGGGTCTCGGGCGCCGCCGGCGGCACCCGGCGCCAGTCGCGCGGCCCCAGGCACGCCAGGACAGCGCGCGGCTGCTCGGCCGCGGGGTCGAAGGCCCCGCCCGCGCGCACGCCGACCGCCAGCGTCGCCCACGCCGCGAGCCGCTCGGGTGTCCGCCAGGTCGGGAGGTCCAGGAAGGTGTCGCTGCCCATCAGGAGGAACAGCCGGGCTCCCGCCCACTCCCCCGCGAGCGCCTCGAGCGTCTCGACGGTGTACGACGGGCCCGGCCGCCGCACCTCGACGTCGGACACGGCGAACGGCGGATGCCCCGCGAGGGCGAGGCTCACCATCGCGTAGCGGTGGAGGGCCGGCGCGATGGCACGCGCCCCCTTGTGCGGGGGCGTGCCCACCGGGACGAAGAGGACCCGGTCCAGCGCCAGGCGCTCGCGGAGCGACTCGGCGAGGACGAGGTGACCGACGTGGATCGGGTTGAACGTGCCGCCGAAGACGCCGATCCTGAGCTCCGCCATCCGACCGGTCAGGCGGGACGCGCCGGCACGCCTACTCGCGCAGTTGCCCCGAGCCGAACACGACGAACTTCGTCGTGGTCAGCTCTTCCACGCCCACGGGGCCCCGGGCGTGGAGCTTCGAGGTCGAGATCCCGAGCTCCGCACCCATGCCGAACTGGTTGCCGTCGCAGAGCCGGGTCGAGGCGTTGACCAGGACGCAGGCCGCGTCCACCTCGGCGAGGAACCGCCGGGCCCGCGCCCAGTCACGCGTGACGATCGCTTCCGCCAGCCCGGAGCCGTGCTCGCGGATGTGGGCGAGCGCGGCCTCGAAGCCCTCCACCACGCGGACGGCCAGGATGAGGTCGAGGTACTCGGTGTCCCAGTCCTCGGCCGTGGCGGCCAGAGCCCAGGGGACGAGCTCCCGCGTCTGCGGGCACCCCCGGAGCTCGACGCCGGCCTCGCGGAAGCGCGCGGCGACCGACGGCAGGAAGGCCGGGGCGACGTCGGCGTGGACGAGCAGCGTCTCCATGGCGTTGCAGACGCTGGGGCGCTGGACCTTCGCGTTCACCGCGATCTCCGCCGCCATCTGGAGATCGGCGTCGGCGTCCACGTAGACGTGGCAGACCCCCTTGTCGTGCTTGAGGACCGGCATCGTCGCCCGCTCGCCGACCATCCGGACGAACGCCTCGCCCCCGCGGGGGACGACGAGGTCCACGTACCGGTCGAGCGTGATGAGGACGTCCACCGCCTCGCGGTCGGGCACGTCGATGAACCCGAGGGCCTCGGCCGGGAGCCCCGCCTTCTCGAGGCCCTTCGCGAGGAGCGCCGCGATCACGGCGTTCGACTCGAGCGCCTCGCGGCCGCCGCGGAGGACGCACGCGTTCCCCGACTTCACGCACAGCGCCGCCGCGTCGGCGGTGACGTTCGGCCGGCTCTCGTAGATGAACCCGATCACGCCCAGGGGGACCCGGACGCGCCCGACCTCCATGCCGTTCGGCCGGCGCCACATCCGAATCGTCTCCCCGACGGGATCGGGGAGGGCGGCGACCTGGCGGATCCCCGCGGCCATCGCCTCGATGCGCGTGTCGGTGAGCGTCAGCCGGTCGAGGAAGGCGCGCGGGTGCCCTTCGGCCCGCGCCCGCTCGAGGTCGGCGCGGTTGGCCTCGAGGACGGCCGGCGCCTTCTCCTCGAGCCCGCGCGCCATCTGGGCGAGAGCCTCGTTCTTCACGCGGGTCGCGGCGATCGCCAGCGCCTGCGCGGCCTCGCGCGCCGCCCGGGCCCGCCCCTCCACCAGCTCGCGGATGCTCGTCGCCATGCAGGTGACCCTAGAGTATCACGCCGCGCCGACGGAGAACCCCCGGCCTCACAGGATCACCAGGTTATCGCGATGGATGATCTCGTCCAGGACGCGGTAGCCGAGCAGCCGCTCGATGTCGCCCGTCTTCGCCCCCCGCAGGATCTGGACCTCGCGCGCGTCGTAGTTGACGATGCCGCGCGCGAACTCCTGGCCGCCGGGGTCGCGGAGCCCCACGGCGTCGCCCGCCGCGAACTCCCCGTCCACCTTTACGATCCCCGAGGGCAGGAGGCTCTTGCCCCCCTCGACGAGCGCCCGGCGGGCTCCCGCGTCCACCTCCAGCATCCCCTGCGGGGGCAGGGCGAAGGCGATCCAGCGCTTGCGCGCGGCCAGCCGGTCCGCCCGCGGCGCGAAGTACGTCCCCAGCGACTCCCCGCGCACCACCGCCTGGACGACGCCGGCGCGCCGGCCGTCCGCGATGATCATCGGGATCCCCGCGGCCATCGCCTTCTGGGCCGCCTGGAGCTTCGTCACCATGCCGCCCGTCCCCCACGCGCCCTCGCCGCCCCCGAGCCGCTCCATCTCCGGGGTGATCGCCTCGACCGTCTCGATCCGCCGCGCGGCGGGGTCGTGGTGCGGGTCCCCGGTGTAGAGGCCGTCGATGTCCGAGAGGAGGACGAGGAGGTCCGCCTCCACGAGATAGGCGACGAGCGCGGCCAGGTTGTCGTTGTCCCCGACCTTGATCTCCTCCACGGCCACTGTGTCGTTCTCGTTGACGATCGGGAGCACGCCGTAGTCGAGGAGCGTGAGCAGCGTGTTGCGCGCGTTGAGGTAGCGGGCGCGGTGGCTGATGTCCTCCTGGGTGAGGAGGACCTGCGCCACCCGCCGGCCGTGCGCGGCGAACGCCTGCTCGTAGTGCCACATGAGGGCCACCTGTCCGGCCGCCGCGGCCGCCTGCTTCTCGGGGATGGAGCGCGGGCGATCGCGCAGGCCGAGCCGCGCCGTCCCCGCCGCGATGGCCCCCGAGGAGACCAGCGTGACCTCCGACCGCTGGGCGACGGCCGCCAGGTCCGCGGCGAGCTGGGCGATCCGGGCGGGATCCGGGCCCCGGCTCGGGTCGGTGATGAGCCCGGTGCCGACCTTGACGACGATCCGCCGGAGCTTCGCCAACCGCCGCTTCACGGGCTCATCCCAGCGCCCCCGCCGGGCGCCGCGCGGGCGCCGCGTCGAGCAGGCGCGCCACCGCGGCGCGCAGCTCGTCGAGCCCCCGGCCGGGCCGCGCGGCGATCGGGAGGAACGGGAGCCCCCGCCGGCGCGCGAGGGCGCGCGCCCGGGCCAGGCGCGGCGCGACGCCGGGCAGATCCACCTTGTTGGCGGCGACGACCTGCGGCCGCCGGGCCAGCTCGGGGGAGTACTTCGCGAGCTCGGCCTGGATGACGCGCCAGTCGGCCGTGGGATCCCGCCCGGTCGTCGGGTCGAGGTCGAGGAGGTGGACCAGGACCCGCGTCCGCTCGACGTGCCGGAGGAAGCGGTGCCCGAGACCCTTGCCCTCGGCCGCCCCCGGGATGAGCCCCGGGATGTCGGCGATGACGAAGCTCCGCCCGTCGTCGAGCCGCACGAGCCCGAGCGTCGGCACGAGGGTCGTGAAGGGATAGTCGGCGATCTTGGGACGCGCCGCCGAGAGTCGCGAGACGAGCGTGGACTTCCCGGCGTTCGGGAAGCCGACGACCCCCACGTCGGCCAGGAGCTTGAGCTCGAGGACGAGCCGGCGCTCCTCGCCCGGGCGCCCGGGCTCCGCGATCCGCGGCGCCCGCCGCGTGGAGGTCGCGAAGGCGGCGTTCCCGCGACCCCCGCGGCCCCCGGCCGCGACGACGAGCCGCTCGGCGTGGCGCGTGAGGTCGCCGAGGGCGAGCCCGGTGTCGCGCTCCCGCACGACGGTCCCGACGGGCACGCGCAGGACGAGGTCCCGCGCGTTCGCCCCGTGCTGGTCGGATCCCCGGCCGTGCTCGCCGCGCCGGGCGGCGTACTGCCGCCGGTAGCGGAAGTCGAGGAGGGTGGTCAGGCCCTCGTCCGCCTCGAGGACGATCGAGCCCCCGCGGCCGCCGTCGCCCCCGTCGGGGCCGCCGCGCGGGACGTACTTCTCCCGCCGGAAGCTCACGCACCCGCGACCGCCGTCCCCGGCCTTGACGAAGACCTCGACCTCGTCGACGAACATGGCGGGCGCGGGGGCATCCCCGCCGGCGGACGCGCTACATCCCTCGGAGGGGGGCTGCGCCCCCCTTTATTTCGGGGGGCCGAACCTCCCCCCAGGAGGGGTTGCGCGGGCAAAGCCCGCGCTCGGAGCGCTCCGGCGAGCGCTGTGCGGACGGGCCAGCCACCATCGTCCTTTTCGGCATCGCGCTACGACGCGGTGAGGACGCTCACGAACCGCCGCCCGCCGCGCGCCTCGAAACGGACCTGGCCGTCCGCCGTGGCGAACAGCGTGAAGTCGCGGCCGAGGCCGACGTTGCGCCCCGCCCGGAAGCGCGTCCCGCGCTGTCGCACGAGGATCGATCCGGCCGGGACCCACTGCCCGGCGAAGCGCTTGACGCCCAGCATCTTCGGCTGGCTGTCGCGACCGTTCCGCGAGCTGCCGACGCCCTTCTTGTGTGCCATGGCTCCGACCCCTAGACCCCGGCCTCGATGCGCGTGATCCGGACAGCCGTGTACGGCTGCCGGTGCCCGCGCCGCCGCCGGTAGTTCTTGCGCCGCCTGAACTTCACGACGACGAGCTTCGGCGCGAGCCCGGTGCGGATCACCTGCCCGACGACGCGGGCCTCGGCGAGCGCCTTCCGCTCCACGACCGGCTCCCCGTCGCCCTTGACATACGCGATCTCGCGGAACTCGACCGTCGCGCCCTGCGGCTGCGGCAGCCGCTCGAGGCGGACGACGTCCCCCTCGCGCACGCGGTACTGCTTGCCTCCCGAGACGATGACGGCCTCCACGACCCCTGCCTCCCTTGGGACTCCCCGCTGTGTGACCGCGCGACGCGAGCTCGAAGCTCAGATTTGACCACGCCGCGCCGGCGATGTCAACGTTTGCGCGTCCGCGACGTCCGCGAGCGGTGCCGGGAACCCGCGACCACGTGCGAGCCTCGTTGACGCGGAGGGGCCGCCTCGGGTACTCGTGGAACGAGTGCGGTCGGTCTCCCCGGCGCGGTCGTCGGCGTCGACGGGACTGAATGGGCCCCCGGACGGGGGCGTCGGACGGACAAGAGGGGACAGATGCGGGAGTACGGCGTCGCGATCGGGCTCTTGACGCTCGCCCTGACCCTGGGCGCCGCGCTCGCGGCCCCCGAGGCCGCCGCCCAGGTGGTCGCGCCCGAGGCGCCCCCGCCGCCCCAGGTCGAGTCCCCCGGCCCGCCCCCGGGCCCGGGCTTCGTCTGGCTCTCCGGCCACTGGACCTGGCAGGACGGGCGCTTCGTCTGGCTCAGGGGTCGCTGGGAGATGCCCCCGGGGCCCGGCCAGGTCTACATCCCCGGCCGATGGCGGAGGACGGACCGCGGCTGGGTCTGGGAGGACGGGCGCTGGCGGAGCAGCCGCTGAATCCTCGGCGGGGGGGCTCCGCCCCCTCCGGGACTCAGAACAGCGGCGCCGCGGCGCGGAGCGCCGCGTCCAGGAGCGGGCCCGGGAAGAGCCCGAGCAGCACGACGGCGAGCGCGCTGATCCCGAGGACGAGCGCCAGCGCGGGCGGCACCGCGACCGGCGCCGTCGTCGTGGGGGCCTCGATGTACATCTGCCTCGCGACCAGGAGGTAGTAGAAGAGCGCCACGACCGTCAGCACCGCCCCGAGCAGCACCAGCCCGTAGAGTCTCGGCCCCGCCTGCACCGCCGCCCAGAAGACGTAGAGCTTCGCCCAGAAGCCCACCACGAACGGGATCCCGCCGAGCGAGAGCAGGAACAGGAGCATCGCGAGCGCCAGGAGCGGCGAGCGCTGCGCCAGCCCGCGCAGGACGGTGACCCCGGTCGAGCCCTCCGTCCGCGCGACGGCCTCGACGACGAGGAAGGCCCCCATGTTCGAGAAGACGTACGCGACGAGGTAGAAGAGCACGACCGCCACGCCGTACGGGGTCACCGCGGCGACGCCGAGGAGCATGTAGCCGATGTGGGCGATCCCCGAGTAGGCGAGCAGGCGCTTCAGGTTCGTCTGGGGCAGCGCCATGAGGTTGCCCGCCACGATCGTGATCCCGGCCAGGAGCGCGGCGTAGGGGGCCCACACCACGCCCCGGTCCCCCGCGCCCTCGACGAAGACGCGGAAGATCACCGCGAAGCCGGCGGCCTTCGGCGCGACGGAGAGCCACGCCACGAAGGGCGTCGAGGCGGCCTCGTAGGTGTCGGGCACCCACATGTGGAACGGCACCGCCGCGATCTTGAACCCGACCCCCGCGAGGACGAGGAGGAAGCCGAGCACGAGCAGCGGCTCCCCGCCCCCGAGCGCCCGCGCGATCACCGGGAGCGCCGTCGTCCCCGTCGCGCCGTAGAGGAAGGAGAGCCCGTAGGCCAGGACAGCGGTCGAGAGGCTCCCCACGAGGAAGAACTTGAGCGCCGCCTCGACCGCCAGCTCCTCCCGCTTGACGAACCCCGCGAGCACGTAGAGCGGGATCGACATCAGCTCGAAGGCGACGAAGAGGAGGACGAGCTCCCGCGCGGAGGCCAGGAGCATCATCCCGAGGAGCGACGCGAGCAGGAGCAGGTGGTACTCGGGCGCCCGGCGCTGGAACGGCGTCTCGGGAAGCGCGAGCCCCCCCACGACGCCGAGGAGCGTCGCCAGGATGAAGACCTGCTTGAAGAACCGCGCCAGGCCGTCCACGACGAACGCGCCGTCCCCGAGGGGCCCGCGCGCGTCGTGGACGACCGCGAGCAGGAGAAGCCCGGCGAGCCCGACCGCCGTCACGGCCCCGATCTCCCGCCGGCGGGCCGGTCCCCACGCGAGCCCGAGCCCGAAGACGACGAGCATCAGCCCGCCGATCGCCAGCTCGAGGGTGAGCAGGATCACCGGGCGACCCTCGGGGACGCAGCCTCACGCTCTCGGGGCGTGGACCCGGGCCGGCTCACGGGAGCACGCCCAGGCGCTCGAGCAGCGCCACCGTCGCGCCGTCGATCCGCCCGATCGCCAGCGCGGGCGCGAGCCCGAAGAGGACGAGCGTCCCCGAGAGGAGGACCAGGCTCACCCACTCCGGGCCCTCGGCGTCTGCGAGCTCGCCGTGCTCGCCCTCGCCGAGCGGCCCCCAGAAGATCTGCTTGGCGACGCGCAGGACGTAGACGGCCGTCAGGAACGTCCCCGCCACCGCCGGGAAGAGCCACCAACGGGAGGCCGACTGCCAGGCCCCGAGGAACGCGAGGATCTCGGCCACGAAGCCGGACAGTCCCGGGAGCCCGAGCGAGGAGAGCGCGCCCAGCGTGAACGCCGCGGCGATCCCGGGCATCCGCCGCCCGAAGCCGTGCATCGCCGCGATCTCGCGCGTGTGGGCCTTCTCGTAGATGAGCCCGACGAGCGCGAAGAAGAGACCCGTCATGATCCCGTGGGCGAACATCTGGAACACGGAGCCGTTCAGCCCGGCCTCGGTCAGGGTCGCCGCGCCGAGCAGGACGATGCCCATGTGGGAGACGGAGGAGTAGGCCACGACGTACTTGAGGTCCGTCTGGGCCATGGCGGAGAGGGCCCCGTAAACGATGTTGATCGCGGCGATCGTCCCGATGAGCCACGCCCACTCGGCCGCCGCCGCCGGCAGGAGCCCCATCGCGATCCGCACGACCCCGTACGCCCCGAGCTTCATCAGCACGCCGGCGTGGAGCATCGAGACCGCGGTCGGGGCCGACGCGTGACCGTCGGGCGACCAGGTGTGGAGCGGCCAGATGCCTGCGAGGATGCCGAAGCCCACGTAAAGCGCGAGGAAGACCCACCGCTGGAGCCCGGCGGGGAAGGCGGCCTGCTGGAGGGCGAGCAGGGAGAAGGAGCCCGCCCCCGCCGCGAAGTAGAGGACGAAGAGGCCGACCAGGATGAACGCCGACCCGAAGAGGAGGTACAGGGTCAGCTTCATCGCCGCGTACTCCTTGCTGCCGAGGCCGACCTCGCGGATGGCCCAGCCGAAGATCCCGCGCGGCTGGACGCGCGCGGACGTCCCCCAGATCCCGATGAGGAGGTACATCGGCAGCACGGCCAGCTCGTAGAAGAGGAAGAAGACGAAGAGGTCGAGCGCGCAGAAGACCCCGAAGACCCCCGTCACGAGGGTGAGGAGCAGGGCGTAGAATTCCTGGTCCCGGACCCGGATGGTCCAGGACGCGAAGACGCCGGCGAAGATGATCAGCGCCGTCAGGAGGATGAGGAGCAGCGAGATCCCATCCGCCCCGAACTCGACCGCGATGCCGAGGGCGGGGACGAGCGGGTACCGCTCGTAGAACTGGAAGCCCCCGCGCTCCGGCTGGTAGGCGAAGTACGCGTAGACCGACAGGGCCAGCGACAGGGTCGCGGCCGCCGCCGCGATGCCGCGGACCGCGGCCGGGCGCCGGCGCGCCGTGAACATGATGAGGAGGGCCGCGACGAACGGGGTCCCGGTGATGAGGGAGAGGACCGGGATCATGGCCACGCCCAGATCAGGAGCAGGAGGAACAGGCCGGCCGTCACCCCGTAGAGGTAGTCCTGGGCGCGGCCGGTCTGCATCCCGCGGAGCTGCCGCCCCGCGCCGAGCGTCCAGGCGCTCGCGACGTTGACCAGGCCGTCCACGAGGTAGCGGTCGATCCAGCCGATCAGCCATGCCCCCCCGAGGAGGACCCCGCGGTAGAGCGCCGCGTACGCCGCATCGAGGCCGTAGCCCCGCTCGGCGGCGCGGGCCCAGGGTCCGAGCGCCCGCCGGAGGGCCGCCGCGGCGACGAGCCCCCGCTGGTAGACCGCCCACGCCGCGACGAGCCCGCCCGCGGCGAGCGCGAGCGAGAGCGGCGCGAGCCAGCGCGGGCCGTGCGGGAGCGCCGCGTCCACGTGCTCCGCGACGAACTGCGGCAGGTTCAGGCGCAGCGTGTCGCCCCCCAGCACGCCGGCCGCGGCGGCGCCGAGGGCGAGGACCCAGAGGGGCCCCGCCATGACGGGCGGCGGATCATGCGGGTGCCCATCCACGGGCCGCCCGCCCCAGAACGTCAGCACCGCGGCGCGCCCCATGTAAAAGGCCGTGAGCCCCACCGTCACGGCGAGCATCGCGAACGGCCCCCACAGGCCCGCCTCCCAGACGGCGGCCAGCACGGCCTCCTTGGAAAAGAAGCCCGACAGCGGCGGGATGCCGGCCAGGGCGAGCGTCCCGACGGCGAACACGATCGCCGTCTTCGGCATGGCGCGCCCGAGCCCCCCCATCTCGCGCATGTCGTTCGTCGCGACCGCGTGGATCACGGCCCCGGCCGCGAGGAAGAGGAGCGCCTTGAAGAAGCCGTGGGTCAGGAGATGGAAGAAGCCCGCGAGTTGGCCGCCCACGGTGCCCGCCCCGAGGGCCGCCATCATGTAGCCGAGCTGCGAGACCGTCGAGTAGGCCAGCACGCGCTTGATGTCGGTCTGGACGAGGGCCAGGGTCGCGGCGAGGAGCGCGGTGAACGCGCCGACCCAGGCGACCACGACGAGGACGCCCGGGGCCGCGACGAAGAGCGGATAGGTGCGCGCCACCAGGTACACGCCCGCCGCGACCATCGTCGCGGCGTGGATGAGCGCGGAGACCGGCGTCGGGCCCTCCATCGCGTCCGGCAGCCAGACGTGGAGCGGGAACTGGGCGCTCTTCCCCACGGCCCCGAGATAGATGAGGGCCATGCAGAGGGCGAGGGTACCCGGCTCCACCGCGCCCTGGCCGACCGCCTGGAAGAGCGGGAGGAAGCCGAAGAGCCCCGTCGCGCCCCAGAGCAGGATGATCCCCAGGAGGAAGCCGACGTCGCCGAGCTTCGTCACCCAGAAGGCCTTGACCGCCGCCCGCGCCGCCGCCGGCCGCTCGTACCAGAAGCCGATCAGGAGGTACGAGCAGAGGCCGACGAGCTCCCAGAAGACGAACATCTGGAGGAAGTTCGGCGCGAAGACGAGCCCCAGCATCGCGAAGGCGAAGAGCGACTGGTAGAGGTAGTAGCGGCCGAGGGCGCCCGGCGTCTCGCCGGTGAGATAGCCCACCGAGTAGAGCTGGACGAGGAACGCCACCAGCGCGACGAGGGTCGCCATCGCGGCGGCGAGCGGGTCCACGAGGACGCCGATCGTCGCGAGCGGGGCCGCGCCGGCCTGGGGGAGCCACGCGATCGTCAGCATGGTCTCGCGAGTCGGCCCGACCCGGAAGGCCTGGGTCCGGGCGACCACCCACCAGAGTCCGGTGACGAGCTGGACGGCCGCGACCAGGGCCACGCCCGCCCCGAGCAGCGAGACGACCGCCGCCAGCCGGCCCGCCCGCCGGAGCGGCGGACAGCAGCCCAGGGCGAGGGCGGCGAGGAACGGCGCCGCGACGATGACTAGCGCCAGCCCGGTTTCGGTCACGGCGGCGTCAGCCCCGGAGCCGCGTCAGGGAATCCGCCTCTGTTCCCCCTGGGGGGGAGCGCCTGCTGCCGCTCCGCCCCCAGACCCCCCCACCAGCCCCGCGGCGCCCCGCTCTCCCTCACGTCCCTCACCCTCTGAGCAGCGTCAGGTGGTCCGCCTCTGTTCCCCCTGGGGGGGGAGCGCCTGCTGCCGCTCCGCCCCCGGACCCCCCCACCAGCCCCGCGCCGCCCCGCTCTCCCTCACGTCCCTCACCCTCTGAGCAGCGTCAGGTGGTCCGCCTCGACCGTCCGGCGGACGCGGAAGATGACGATGACGATCGCGAGCCCGACCGCGACCTCCGCCACCGTGATGGCGATCGTGAACAGGGCGAACACCCAGCCCACGGGGTTCCCGCCGTGCCAGGCGAAGGCGACCAGGTTGATGTTCACCGCGTTCAGCATCAGCTCGATCCCGAGCAGGATGCCGACCGCGTTCCGGCGCGTGAGCACGCCGAAGAGCCCGATGGCGAAGACCGCCGCCGCGAGGAGGAGGTAGCCCTTCAGCACGCCGCCGCGCCTCCCTGGCGCACTGAGCCGGGCCGAGAACCGAGCAGCCCCAACCGGAGGGACGGGACGCCCGCGAGGCCGCAGGCCGAGCGCGTCCCGGCGAGCTGGAAGACGCAAGGAGGAGGCGCCCCGAGGCGTACGACCCGGCCCGCCAGTGGCGGGACCGGGTACCCCGTAAAGGTACGGGGCGCCGACGACCCCACCGGAGGGACGGGACGCCCGCGAGGCCGCAGGCCGAGCGCGTCCCGACGAGCTGGAGGACGCCGGGATGCGACGGTTATCGGCACGGCCCGTTAGTCCTCGGTGCGGGCGAGGTACACGGCCCCCAGCAGCGCCGCCACGAGCAGGACCGCCAGGGCCTCGAAGGGCAACACCCAGTCCACGAGGAGCGCCCGTCCGAGCGCCGCCGTCGTCGGGGCCTGACCCGGGGCCGCCGCGGGGCCGAGCGGGGCGCCGACGACGACCGCCGCGACGCCGAGGAAGACCCCGCCGGCGGCCAGGCCGCCCCAGCCGATCCCCCGGTTCATCTGCCGGATCGTCTGGCCCACGAGCCGCTCCGTCAGCATGATCGCGAAGACGACGATCGTCACCACACCGCCCGCGTAGAGGAGGACCTGGGCGGCCGCGAGGAACTCGGCGTGGAGCAGCAGGAACACGCCGGCCGTCGCGACGAGCGCCGCCGCGAGCCAGAGCACCGAGTGGAAGAGGTTCTTCGCGAGGACGACGCCGAGGCTCGAGCCGAGGAGGACGACGGCGACCGCGGCGAGGCCCACCGCCTCGGCGGTCACTCGGCCGTGTCCCTGGCCGCCGCCTTCTCGCCCCCCCGCGGCGCGGGGGCCTGCATGGCCCGGAGCCCGGTCCCGGTCGCCCAGGAGGGCTGGAACTGGCGGCCCAGGGCGTGGAGACGGTCCTTGTCGAGCAGGAGCTCCCGGCGGTCGGCGACCGCCAGGTCGAAGGTCTTGAGCATGATGATGGCGTCGGTCGGGCAGACCTGGACGCAGAGCTCGCAGAACTCGCAGGCGTAGAGCTCGAGGAAGAAGATCTTCGCGTAGTTCCGCTTCTCGGCCTTCAGCATCTCGACCTTGATGACCTGCGGCGGGCAGATGTACTCGCAGAGCCGGCAGCCGATGCAGTTCTCCTCCCCGGTCTCCGGGTCGTACGTCAGGGCGAGGACGCCGCGGAACCGGTCGGGGTACGGCCGCACGACGTCCGGGTAGTGCACCGTCACCGGCCGGCGGAAGAGGTTCCGGAGCGTCACGACCATCGCGCGGGCGGAGGCCCGCGCCATCGCGAGCGCCGTCCGGCCGACCCCGTTCCCCTCAGACACCGCCGCCCCCGCGCGCGGCCACCACGGCGCCGGCCAGGAGGAGCAAGCCGAGCGTCGCGGGCAGGAAGACCTTCCAGGAGAGCCCGAGGATCTGGTCCACCCGGATCCGGATGAACGACCAGCGGACCCAGATGACGAGGAGGAAGAGCAAGACGGCCTTCCCGACGAACCAGGCCGGGCCGAGCGCGGCCGGCCCCGGCCCCAGCCACCCGCCGAGGAAGAGGAGCGTCCCCAGGCACGCCACGCCGAAGAGGTGCGTGAACTCGGCGAGCTGGATCAGCGCGAACTTCATCCCGGAGTACTCGACCCGGAAGCCCGCCACCAGCTCCGACTCCGCCTCGACGATGTCGAAGGGGATGCGGTTCTCGGAGGCGAGCGCGGTGACCAGGAAGGCGACGAAGGCGAGCTGCCCGAGGCCCGGGTAGGCGACGAACCAGAGGCCCCGCTGGGCATCGACGAGGTCCTGGAGGCGCAGCGAGCCCGCGAGAACCGCGGGGACGAGGGCGACGAGGATGAACGGGACCTCGTAGGAGATGATCTGGTTCACGGCGCGCATGGCCGAGAGCAGCGCGTACTTGTTGTTCGACCCCCACCCGCACATGAAGAGCCCCACGATCTCGAGCGACGAGACCGCGAGGACGAAGACGAGCCCGATCTGGAGGTCCGCCAGGGCCAGGCGCGGCGCGAACGGGATCGCGGCGTACATGAGGAACGCCGGGACCAGGAAGACGATCGGCGCCAGGTTGTAGACCGTCGGGTCGGCCAGCGCGGGGACGATGTCCTCCTTGAGCAGGAGCTTCAGCGCGTCGGCGATCGGCTGGAGCCAGCCGTGGGGGCGGCCGACCCGGTAGGGGCCTACGCGCGACTGGAGCCGCGCCGCGAACTTCCGCTCGAGGAGCGTGAGGTACGCGATGAAGAGGAGCAGGCCGTTGAGGAGGAGGAACGGCGGCCCGACGAGCCAGAGGAGGTCCGTCCCGGTCACAGGACCCCCTCACCCTGGCCCTCTCCCCCCAAGGGGGAGAGGGGAGCCCAAGAACTCCCTCTCCCCGCTGGGGAGAGGGGTGGGGTGAGGGGCGCTGCCGTCACCGGTCGACCTCGCCGAAGACCGGGTCGATCGAGCCCAGGATCGCCACGGCGTCGGCGACCTTGTGCCCCGGCAGGATGTCCCCGGCCACCGCCAGGTTCGAGAACGACGCCCCCCGCCACTTCATCCGGTACGGCTTCGTCGAGCCGTCGGAGACGAGATAGATCCCGACCTCGCCCCGCGGACCCTCGACCCGCGCGTACGCCTCCCCCTTGGGGAGCTTCACCTGCCCGACCGACTTCACGCCCGGGCGCGAGGAGATCGGCCCCGCGGGCAGCCCGTCGAGCACCTGGCGGACGATCCGGATCGACTGCCGGAACTCCTGCATCCGCACCCGGTAGCGCGCGTAGCAGTCCCCGGCCGCCTCCACCGGCACGTCGAACGTGAACTCCTCGTAGGCCGAGTACGGCTCCGCGCGGCGGACATCGTACGCGATCCCGGAGCCCCGGATGAGCGGCCCGGAGACGCCGACCTCCTGGGCGAGCTCCGGCGAGATGACGCCGACCCCCTGCGTCCGCACGAGGAAGATCGTGTTCCCCGCGAGCATCGCCTCGTACTCGTCGAGCCGCCCCTCGACGTCGTCCACCGTCTGCCGACACCGGTCCGCCCAGTCCGCCGGGAGGTCGTAGCGCGTCCCGCCGACCTGGTGGAAGCCGTAGAGGAGCCGGGCCCCCGTGAGCGCCTCGAAGAGGTCGAGGATCCGCTCGCGCTCGCGGAAACAGTAGAGGAAGAGCGTCGCGCCGCCCCCCAGCGCGCCCCCCATGTCCATGCACCAGGTCCCGAGCCAGAGGAGGTGCGAGGCGACCCGCTGGAGCTCGGCGCACAGGACGCGGAGATACTGGGCGCGCTTGGGGACCTCGATCTGCCCGAGCTGCTCGGCGGCCCGCACGTAACAGAGCTCGGCGGTCATCGCCGCGACGTAGTCGGTCTTGGAGGCGATCGACGGGTACTGGACGTAGGTCAGGGTCTCGCCGAGCTTCTCGTGGCAGCGGTGGAGGTAGCCGATGATCGGGTCCACGGCCACGATCGTCTCGCCCTCGAGCGTGAGGATCATCCGGAAGACGCCGTGGGCGGACGGGTGCTGCGGCCCCATGTTCATCACGAGGCGCTCGTTCCCCCCGTAGCCCAGCTCGATGACGGCGCGCGCGTCCGGGTCGGGCACGGCGCGACCTCAGCGGAGCGGCGAGAACGCGGCCGGGATGAGGAGCTTCGACTCCATCGCCAGCATCAGCGGCTGGAGCTTCTTCAGGGTCGCCGCCCACGCCGGATCGGCGTAGGCGGCCTTCCGGACCTCCGCCCGGTGGTTCGCGTCACGGTAGCCCCAGAGGTGGACGACCGTGTTGAGCGGCCCGACCTCGGTGGACCAGACGCCGACGGGGGCCGAGTACTTCTCGCGCGCCGGCATGCCTTCGCGGAAGTGGCCCAGCCACTCGGGGACCTTCCCGGGGTGAAGCCGGTAGCTCCGCAGCTCGTACACGCCCATCCCCGACGCCGGCCGGAGTGGGTACCAGTCGGCCGGGTTGAGGAGCATGTTCTCCTGCGCGACGAGCAGGGCCTGGCTCTGCGGGACGTACTCCTTCTGCCAGCGCTCGTCCTTCGCCAGGCCCGCCCGCGCCTGGGTCCGCGCCGCGACGTCGGCGAACTCCCAGAGGTGCACCGCCTGGTTCAGCGGCCCCAGCTCGGTGCCCCAGTACCCGAGCAGCCGCCCGTAGCGGTCCCCCCGGATGGGGCGGCCGATCGTGCCGGCCTTCTCGAGGTACTCGCCCAGCCGGCCCGCGTGGATCGTGTAGGTGCGCAGCTCGTGAATCATCTCGGCCTCCAGGCCTCAGCGGTACGGGGGGTGCGGCGTGTCCACGGCGTAGTCCTTCCCCATTCGGAGGGGGCCTCGACGGCCCCCTCCGAGACCTCCCCCCGGGAGCGGCGGCAAAGCCGCCGCTCGGAGTGGAACACTTTGGCGTTGGCGCTTTGTCACCGGCTTGCGCCTCGTCTTTACCCAGACGGCCCCCTCAGCGGTACGGAGGGTGCGGCGTGTCCACGGCGTAGTCCTTGCGGAGCGGGTGGCCCTCCCAGTCCTGCGGCAGGAGGAGCCGCCGGAGGTCGGGATGCCCCTCGAAGCGGACGCCGAAGAGGTCGTAGCACTCGCGCTCCATCCAGAGGGCCCCGCGGTAGAGACCGGTGAGGCTCGGGCACACGGCCTCGCGGCCGATCCGCGTCTTCAGCGTGAGCCCGAGCCCGCTCTCGAGGTTCTCGACCCGGCAGACCACCTCGAACCCCTCCGCCTTCCAGTCCACGGCCGTGAGGTGCGAGAAGTACCGGCAGCCGAGCGTCTCCTTCGCGGCGTGCGCGCACGCGACCCAGCGCTCGACCGGCACGCCGGCGACGAGATGCCGGAGATCCAGCGGGCGCTTCGGGTCCTCGCCGGTCGGCTCGACCCCGAGCGCCTCCCGGATGCGGGCCAGCGTCTCGTCCAGCGTCGCGGGGGTGGTCATTCGAGACCCCCCTCACCCCCGCCCCCTCCCACCCTTCGGGGGGAGGGGAGTGCGGTTCTGCGAGCGCTGGCCAGCAAGCCCGGGCGTCGCGCTGCTCTCATGCGGGACCCCCCGCACCCCCGGCCCCGACTGATCGGGTCGCCGGGACGGCTCGGGCGTGCGCCCTCGCGACGTCCCGCCCCTCCGGTCCCCTTCGGGGGGAGGGGAGTGCGGTTCTGCGAGCGCTGGCCAGCAAGCCCGGGCGTCGCGCTGCTCTCATGCGGGACCCCCCGCACCCCCGGCCCCGACTGATCGGGTCGCCGGGACGGCTCGGGCGTGCGCCCTCGCGACGTCCCGCCCCTCCGGTCCCCTTCGGGGGGAGGGGAGACGCGGATTCGCGCCGGGCGCCAGCCGCGAGGACGTTGACCCAGGGTGTCTCAATCGGGCGCGGGGGCGGGGGCGGCGCGCTGGCCGGTCTTCTGGAACCCGGCGACCTGCTCCTGGAGCTTGAGGATGCCGAACATCAGCGACTCCGGGGTCGGCGGGCAGCCGGGGACGTAGACGTCCACCGGGACCACCCGGTCCACGCCCTTGACGACGTGGTAGCCGTGGCGGAACGGCCCCCCGGAGTTCGCGCAGGAGCCCATCGAGATGCACCACTTCGGGTCCGCCATCTGCTCGTAGATCCGCTTGAGCATCGGCGCCATCTTGATCGTCACGGTGCCCGAGACGATCATGAGGTCCGCGTGACGCGGCGACGCCCACGGCACCATCCCGAACCGCTCGACGTCGAAGCGCGAGGCGAACGTCGCCATCATCTCGATCGCGCAGCACGCGAGCCCGAAGGTCACCGGCCACAGCGACGACTTCCGCGCCCAGTTGAAGACCTTCTCCGTGGAGGTCACCATGAGCCACCCGCCCGGGAACTGCTCGAGCCGGTCGGCGAGGCCGGCGAACGCCCGCGAGGCCTGGTCCCCGTCGATCCGGTCCTGGCGGTACTTCACCCACTCCTGGAGGTCCCGGAACTCCTCCCACTCCGGCGCCGGGATCTTGGGGACGGGCGGGGTTATCTCCACGCCAGCACCCCCTCGCGATAGGCGTAGAGCCAGCCGAGGAGCAGGATCCCGAGGAAGCCGACCATGGGCACGAACGCCGTCCAGCCGAGCGTCCGGAGGACGAGCGCCCACGGAAACAGGAACACGGCCAGCGCGTCGAAGACGATGAAGACGAGCGCCACCAGGTAGAAGCCGATCGGAAACTGGATCCAGGCGGGCCCGATCGGCTCCGGCCCGCACTCGTAGTTCTGGAGCTTGACGGGGTCCGGACGCGCGGGCCGGAGGAAGCCCGCCACCCCCAGGCTCACCACGCCGAACCCCACGATCATCACGAGGAAAATCAGGACGGGAAGGTACTCGACCACGGCGGGCTCATTATACCAGCCGACCCAGGCCCGGGGGAGGCGCCCGACCGGCGTCGCGACGCGGGATTCGCTATACTCGGGCGCGCCGGAACCTTTCGCCCGGCGACGCGGTTCTGCCTAGCGAGCGGCCGCCGAGCGCGGCCGCACCCACTCACAGCAGAGGAGGACGCCGGTGAAGACGCTCTCAGTCGTGTTCGCTGTTCTCGTCTCGGTGGCGCTCGTGGCCGGGTCGGCCTACGCCTTCAGCTGCCCGAAGCTCGCGAAGGACGCCAGCGATGCCATCGCCAAGGCGGAGCCGATGGCCGGGTCGGGCGACGACCGGCAGAAGGCCCGCAACGCCGGAATGATCGTCGTCGCCAAGGACCTCGTCAAGGGGGCCGAGGCCGACCACGGGGCGGGCAAGCACGGGGACGCGGAGGCCCGGGCGAAGGCCGCCAAGTGGCTCGCCGAGCAGGTGAAGTAGCCGTCTGAAGCACCCTCCGAACTCGACGCCGCCCCGGGGCGCCCCGCGGGCGGCGTCGCCGTTTTCGGCGCCGCGTCAGCGGAGCACGACGTCGGCCCGCGCGACGACGGCCGGCGGGAGGGCGACGCCGAGGGCCCGTGCCGTCCTCGCGTTCACGACGAGCTGGTAGCGCGCGGGGTGCTCGACCGGGATCCGGGCCGGCCGGGCGCCCCGCAGGATCCGATCCACGAGCGCCGCGATGCGCCGCCAGAGCTGCCCCGGGTGCGGGCCATAGGCGAGGAGGCAGCCCGCCTCCGCGAACTCCCGTGACGTCGCCAGGACGGGGAGCCGGTGCCGGATGCCCAGCTCGGCGAGCCGCTTCGCTCGTGAGGGAGAGCCCCGTCACGTTCCCGCCGGGGCGCTCGAGGCTCGCGACCAGGCCGCGCGCGACCGGGGTCGCTCCCCGCGAGCATGACGATGGGGAGCGTCGAGCTGTCCCGCCGCGCCGCCTCCGGCCGCCTGGAGGTTCGTCGCGAGGATCACGTCCACCTCGAGCCCGACCAGCTCCGCCGCCAGCTCGCGCAGCCGCTCCGCCTGCCAGTCCGCGTAGCGGCGCTCGAACCGGGCGCTCCGGCCCTCGACCCACCCGAGCTCCCGCAGCCCCTGCTCGAACGGCGACGGCCCGGCCGGGCGGGAGCCGGGCAGGAGCACGCCCACGCGGGCGATCTGGCGCCGAGCGCTCGCGGCGGACTGTTGGCTCGCCACGGCGCGGGGGCGGGCCAGGGCCCCGACGAGCGCGAGGAGGAACACCCGGCGCCCGACGATCACCACATCGCCTCCCGCACCCCGATGTTGACGACTGAGTCGTCATTTGGCATCCTAGACGACGAATATGGCGACCACAACCGAGGCCCAGGGTCCCCCTGTTATCGAGCGGCTCCCGGATCTCCCGGGGTGGCTGGCAAAGCGGTCACACTTCCTCTTCGGGCCGCGCCTGACCGGGAAGACCTTCCTGATCCGCCGTGTGCTGCCAGAGGCGCGCGTGTACGACCTCCTGGACAGCTCCGTGTACCTGGCGCTCAGCCAGCGTCCCGCGCGGCTCGGAGAAGAGCTGTCGCCGCGGGACCGGGTCGTGGTGATCGACGAGGTGCAGCGGCTCCCGGACCTGCTCAACGAGGTCCATCGCCTGATCGAGCAGCGGGGCACCCGCTTCCTGCTCACCGGCTCCAGCGCGCGGAAGCTGCGGCGCGGCGGCGTGAACCTGCTGGGAGGGCGGGCCCGCACCCGCTACCTGCACCCGCTGACCGCTCGCGAGCTGGGCGCGCGCTTCGACCTCCACCGCGCCATCGAGCGCGGCCTGCTGCCGGCGATCTATTTCTCGGAGGACCCGAAGGCGGACCTGGACGCCTACACCGGCACGTACCTACAGCAGGAGATCGTCGCCGAAGGCGCCACGCGCAACGTCCCCGCCTTCAGTCGGTTCCTGCGGGTGGCGGCGCTCTGCAATGCGACCGCGGTCAACTTCACCAACGTGGCCGGCGACGCCCAGGTGCCGCGCACCACGGTGTACGAATACTTCGAGATTCTCAAGGACACGCTGTTGCTGCACGAGGTGCCGGCGTGGCGCCTGTCGCGCAAGCGGAAGCCGCTCGTTTCCTCGAAGTACTATTTTTTCGATGTCGGGGTCGCATCGGCGCTCCAGGGCCGCCTGGTGAGACCTCGCACGCCCGAGTTCGGCCCCGCCTTCGAGACCTGGCTCCTTCACGAGCTCGTCGCTCATCGTGACTACGTCGCCGGCGAGCCGGTCAGCTACTGGCGCTCGACGTCCGGCTTCGAGGTCGACTTCATCCTGGGCGATCACACGGCGATCGAGGTCAAGGCCAAGGACAACGTGTCGCCCCGGGATCTCCGGTCGCTGCGTGCTCTTGCCGAGGAGCAGAAGCTGAAGCGCTATCTCTGCGTCAGCCTGGAACCGCGCTCCCGGCGAGTCGAGGGCATCGTGATCCTGCCTGTCCGGCAGTTTCTCGATGCGCTCTGGGATGGGAAGCTTTCCGCCTGACGGGCCATCCGCGTCGAATGAGGATGGCGGCAGATGGGGACCGCCAGTCGGAACGCCGGTAGAAACCCCACGACCAAGACGCCATCCCGATCACGCGGCTCCAGCACGTCCGGCGGTGCTCGGGCCGAGGCTACGCGAGCACGGCGACCTTCGCCCGCCGCGATCCCTGGTCCGGCGAGGAGGTGACGGGGAAAGCGGGCCGTCCGCAGGCCCGGCCGCTCCACCTGAGGAGCATCTGCGTAGAACAGGGAGCGCGAGGTGCGGAGCTCCCGGCAGGCCGCGGTGACGTTGGTCAGCCTGCCAAATGGAGGTCGCGTTCCCTCTCGGCGAGGTTGGCCAGCGTCCGGCGTGCTCCTAGCACCTCCCGTCTCGGTCCACGCCGGGAACTCGAGACCCTTGCAAACTTGATCGTACTCGAATAATCATTCAGGTATGGCAGATACCTCCTTCCGCCTCAGCTACCGGGAATGCCGCGCACGGCTCAGGGCCCGCCTCGGCGAGGCTCCCCCCGGACGCATCCAGCTCCTGGCCGGTCCGCGCCAGGTGGGGAAGACGACCTTGCTCCTGGCGCTCGCCGGCGAACTCGGACCGGCCGCCATCTACGCCGCCTGTGACAGCCCCGAGGCCAGCCTGCCGGGGTTCTGGGACCGCCTCTGGCATCAGGCCGAGGCGACCGCGGTCGAGCATGGCCGTGCGATCGTCCTCCTCGACGAAGCCCACCTGCTCCCAAACTGGGCCGGCCGCCTCAAGGGCGAGTGGGACCGCCTCCATCGCCGGCGCCTGGCGGTGCACATCGTCGCCACCGGTTCCTCCGCTCTCCGGCTCGGGGCGGGCTCGCGCGAGAGCTTGGCCGGGCGGTTCGAGCGGCTCATCTTGACCCATTGGTCCGCCGCGTCCGTCGCCGACGCGTTCGGGTTCGCGCCGCGGGAGGCTGTGGAGTTGGTGGTTCGCCTCGGGTCGTACCCGGGGGCCCTGCCCCTTCGGAACGAGCCTGCCCGCTGGACGGCCTACGTGCGGGACGCGATCGTGGAACCGGCCATCGGACGGGACCTCCTGGCGCTCGGCCCGATCCGCAAGCCGGCCCTCCTCCGGCAGGTCTTCGGAGTGTGCGTGGCGTCTCCCGCTCAGGTGGTCTCGCTTCAGAAAATCCAAGGCCAGCTCGCAGAGCGCGGCGCGCTGGAGACGATCGCCCAGTACCTGGCCCTCCTGGAAGAGGCCTTCCTGGTGGCCGCATTACCGAAGCACGCCCGGCGAGCGCTTCGGCGTCGCGCCGCGCCTCCCAAGCTGGTGGTCCTGAACCAGGCGCTCCTCGCGGCCAGCGATCCTCAAGGTGCGCCGGACCCGGCCCGGGACCCTGCTCGCTTCGGCGCCTGGGTCGAGAATGCCTGCCTGGCACACGCCTGGAACGCCGGTCAGCGCCTGTCCTACTGGCGCGAGGAGCCTCTGGAGGTCGACGGGGTCCTCGATGGGAATTGGGGCCGCTGGGCGCTTGAGATCAAGACCGGCGCGGTCGGTGCAACCGACCTGCGTGGCCTCCTCGAGTTCAACCGACGCTTCCCGGAGTACCGACCGCTCCTGGTATGTGACCCCCCAGGACGGCTGGCGGCCGAGCGAGCCGGCATCGCGTCCGTCAGTTGGCAAGACTTCCTGTTGTCAGGACCGCCCGGCCGCCAATGATCATCAGGCGAGGCTGACGCTGTCAGCATTGCACCGCAAGATAAAGGCAGGGGCCGTGCGGGGTCCAAGTGTCTGGATCCACAGGCGACCGGACGGCCCCCACGTGCACACCATCGGGCTCGAAATGCTAAGCGTTTGGGCCGCCTCGGGGCCGACGTCCAAAGGGCGAGGACGCGGCTTCGCCCGAGGCCCTCCCCGTTCTCGAGTCCGCCCTGACCGAGACGGAGGGCCGGATCAGCCGCCTTGTAGACGCCCTCTAGGACATCCCGCGCGTGCTGGAGGGCGCAGAGCCGGAGAGGCGCCGGGCGGTCGTCCGGGCCTTCCTGGAGGGGATCCGGGTCGAGAAAGCCACGCGGCAGGCGATCCTGCGCTGGTACCGCCTGCCGCGTGTATCCCTCAAGTTGGTGGAGCTGAGGGGATTTGAACCCCTGACCCCGAGACTGCCAGCCTCGTGCTCTCCCAGCTGAGCTACAGCCCCGCGACGGCTGACGTTACCCCGCGCTTCGCGGGATTGTCAAGTTGTGCAGGCGGATTGGGGCCGCCTTGACCCCCTCCCGACCGCGCCCTAGACTGGCCCCGCGCGCCGGGATGGCGGAACTGGGAGACGCGCCAGACTCAAAATCTGGTGGGCGGCAACGCCCGTGAGGGTTCGACTCCCTCTCCCGGCACCAAGAACCCGGACCCGGAGCGGTGCCGGCCCGCGGCGCGGCGGCCGGTTACAATAGGCGGCGATGCTCCAGCCCGGCCAGCGCGTGAAGGTCGACCTCTCGAACCTCACGATTCAGGGCGTCCAGTTCAGCGAGAACGTGCGGGAAGCCCTCGGCACCGTCGTTCAGCAGACCTCCGCGGACCCGCCGCGCTACCTCGTCGAGCTACTCTTCAGCTTCAAGGGCGTCAAGCGCGTCGAGGTGCCCGAGGACCGGATCCACCCGATGTAGCGCGCGGGGCCACGGCGCCCCGCGAGTCAGCCCGGCGCCGCCAGGGTCCGAGCTCCGAGCGCGCGCGCGCACACTCGGTGGCGTGCGCGCAGACGACGGCCGTGGCGGGCGCCGGCGACCGTCCGGAGCTCCGAGCCCGGGATGAGCGCGCGGGTCTCCCGGGCCATCGCGAGCGGCACGAAGGGGCTCGACTCCGGGATGAGCGAGCCGCCCGCGCGGTGCACCATCGGCGTCGCGATTCCCTCCTGCCGCAGCCCGGCACCCCCCGGATGGCAGGACGGACGCCAGTTGGAAAGTCTGAAACGCCAACGGGTTAGCGGGAGCCGAAAGGCCGGGCGGTGGGTGGGCCCCCGTCGGGGGTGGCGGGAACGCCGCCAGCGCGGGCGCGCGACCCGATGCTCCGGCCGAATGCCCACCGCACAGGCACTGCTCCGAGATCTGCCCGCGGCTTAGGCAACCCGCCTCCGGCTGCGTGGTGGCCCCGGGGCCAACCACGCGAATCTTCGAGGGTGCGCCGGACGCTTCCCCGGGCATCCCCGTTGCACGCCGAGTGGGTCGCCAACCAGCCGGGGAGGTCTCGCCATGCGCAAGATCGAGGCGATCATCAAGCCCTTCAAGCTGGACGACGTCAAGGAAGCCCTCACCGAGATCGGGGTGATCGGCATGACGGTCTCGGAGGTGCGCGGCTTCGGGCGGCAGAAGGGCCACACCGAGCTCTACCGCGGCGCCGAGTACACGGTGGACTTCCTGCCGAAGATCAAGGTGGAGGTCGTCGTCCCCGACGCGCTCGCCGAGCAGGTCGTCGAGGTCATCACGAGCGCCGCAAAGACCGGGAACATCGGGGACGGCAAGATCTTCGTGTACCCCGTCGAGAGCGCGATCCGGATCCGAACGGGGGAGCGCGACGAGAGCGCGCTCTAGGGAAGAGGGAGGACGGGCCGTGGCACGCATGCGAGTCCTGAGCGCGTTCCTCTTCGCGCTGCTCCTCCTGGGGAGCGGCGCCGTCGGGTGGGCCCAGCAGGCCCCGGCCCAGGCCCCGGGGGCGGCTGCACCGGCGCCCGCGGCGCCGGCGACCCCGGTCGCAGCGGCGCCGGCACCGAAGATCGACTCCGGCGACACCGCCTGGCTCCTGACCTCCTCGGCCCTGGTCCTCATGATGACCGCGCCGGGCCTCGCGCTCTTCTACGGCGGCATGGTGCGCCAGAAGAACGCGCTGGCGACGATCATGCAGAGCTTCGTTATCCTGGCGCTCATCTCGGTCCAGTGGGTCCTCTGGGGCTACAGCCTGGCCTTCGGGCCGGACAAGGGCGGCGTGATCGGCGGGCTCGAGTGGGTCGGGCTACAGGGCGTCGGGCTCGAGCCGAACGCCGACTACGCGGCCACGGTGCCCCACCAGGCCTTCATGATCTACCAGGCGATGTTCGCCGTGATCACGCCGGCCCTCATCACGGGGGCCTTCGCCGAGCGGATGAAGTTCTCGACGTTCCTCGTCTTCATCGTCGTCTGGGCGACGGTGATCTACGACCCCCTCGCCCACTGGGTCTGGGGCGTGGGCGGCTGGATGCGCAAGCTGGGGGCGCTCGACTTCGCCGGGGGCACCGTGGTCCACATCTCCTCGGGGATCTCGGCGCTGGCGGCCGCGCTCATGATGGGACCGCGGCGGGGGTACGGGGCCCAGCCGATGCCGCCCCACAACCTGCCGCTGACCGTGCTCGGGGCCGCGCTCCTCTGGGTGGGGTGGTTCGGCTTCAACGCGGGGAGCGCGCTCACCTCCGGCGCCCTCGCCACCAGCGCCTTCGTCGTGACCAACACCGCCACGGCCGCGGCGGCGCTCGCCTGGATGCTGACCGAGTGGGCCTCCCGCGGGAAGCCGACGGTCCTCGGGGCCGCGTCGGGTGCGGTGGCGGGCCTCGTCGCGATCACGCCCGCGTCGGGCTTCGTCGCGCCGATGCCGGCGATCGTGATCGGGGCCGGGGCCGGCATCTTCTGCTACATGGCCTGCATGGCGAAGTCCAGGCTCGGCTACGACGACAGCCTCGACGTCGTCGGGGTGCACGGGATCGGCGGGACGTGGGGCGCCCTCGCCACGGGCCTGTTCGCCTCGAAGGCCATCAACGAGGCGGGGGCCGACGGTCTCTTCTACGGGAACCCCGACCAGCTCCGCATCCAGCTCATCGCCGTGGTGGGGACCTGGGCCTTCGCGTTCTTCGGAAGCCTGATCATCCTGAAGTTCCTCGACCTCGTCATGGGCCTCCGGGTGACCGACGAGGACGAGGTCATGGGGCTCGACCTCAGCATGCACTCGGAAAACGCGTACGCGTTCGTCATGCCCGGCTACGGTGGGTTCGGCACCACGGAGCGCGCGCTCCCCATGGAGCGGCCCGTCGCCGCGCCGGAGCCCAAGCGCGAGGCCCGGCCCGCCTCGCACCGCGTCCCGCCGGTGGCCGGCGGCCCGTCCCGTCGGCCGCCCGGGCCCAAGGGCACCGCCACCATGGCGCCGCCCGAGGCGTCCCGCGGCGAGCCGCGGTGGGAGGCGCCGATGATCCGGGAGAAGCCGTTCCGGATCGTGGTCCGGAACGTCGAGGGCCGGGCCCTCAGGCAGTGGTGGGAGGCGCTCTGCCGGGCCGACCCCGCGAGTCGGCCGGCCGAGTTCCGCGACATCTACCCCCACGTGACGCTGTTCGCCGACAACGTCATCAGCTTCCGGCGGGGGGACCCGACCGTCTTCAAGTCGCGCGTGGAGCACCTCCTCCGCACCTCGGGGGTCGTGGACCCCGAGGTCGCGGTCGAGGCGTGAGGAGACACGAGCCATGACCGCCTTCATCATCCTGGCCGTCATCGTCGTCGTGGGCGGGGCGATCCTCGCCCGGTTCTACGTCAAGACGCCCGCCAACATGGCCTTCATCCGGACCGGCCTCGGCGGCAAGCACGTCGTCATCGACGGGGGCGCCCTGGTGTGGCCCGGCGTGCAGTGGATCCAGTGGATCTCGCTGGAGACGTTCAAGCTCCAGGTGTTCAAGGCGCACAAGGAGGCCTTCATCACGAAGGACCGGATGCGCGTGGACATCGGGGCGGAGTTCTACGTCAAGATCGAGCCGACGGCCGACGCGATCGAGCGGGCCTCGCGGAGCCTCGGCGACCGGTCCTTCTCGGCGGACGGGATCCAGGCGCTGGTCGAGGAGAAGCTCGTCTCGGCGCTCCGGTCCATCACGGCCCAGCTCGAGTTGATCCAGATGCACGAGAACCGCCGCGGCTTCGCCCTGGCGGTGATGGAGCCCCTCCGGGAGGCCCTGGTTCCGAACGGGCTCGTCCTCGAGGACCTGTCGATCTTCCACCTCGACCAGACCGACCGGGCGTATCTCGATCCCGGGAACATCTTCGACGCCGAGGGGCTCCGGCAGATCGCCGCGCAGACCTCGGAGCGGAGCCGGCAGCGGAACGAGATCGAGCGCAACACGGAGGTCGCGATCAAGCGGAAGGACGTCGAGGCGGTCAAGCTCAAGCTCGCGCTGGACCAGGAGCGGGAGCTCGCCGAGGCCGAGCAGACGAAGGCCGTGGAGACGCACCGGGCGCAGCGGCGCGCGGAGACCGAGCAGTTCAAGTTCGAGCAGGAGCGGGCCATCCGCGAGGCCGAGATCGCCAAGGAACGGTCCGTCAAGGAGCTGGAGATCGCCGAGGCGCGGGCGATCCGCGAGGCGGAGATCCGGCGCGAGACCCACCTCCTCCAGGAGACGCTGACCCAGGAGCGCACCGAGATCGAGAAGGAGCGGGCGCTCGAGTCCGCCCGCCGGGAGAAGGAGATCGCGGTCCTCATCAAGGAGCGCGAGCGGATCGAGGAGGAGAAGCGGCGCCTCCAGGCCGAGAGCCTGCGGGAGGAGGCGGCCCAGGCGGTCCAGACCGTGGGCCAGAAGGCCCAGGCCGACCGCGTCCGCGAGATCGCGCTGATCGAGGCGCTCCGCGACCTCGAGATCGCCCACCGGAAGGCGGAAGCCACCGAGCGCCTCGCGCAGGCCAAGCTCAAGGAGGGCGAGGCCGAGGCCAGCGTGCGGCAGAAGTACCGCCAGGCCGAGAACGCCCTCGACGCGAAGATCATCCACCGCGACGTCCTGCTCTCCCTGATCGAGCGCTCGCCGGCGATCGTCAAGGAGCTGATGGCCCCGGCCCAGCGGATCGAGAGCATCAAGGTGCTGGACATCCACGGGCTCGGCGGGGGCGACGGGGAAGACGGCGGGAGCGGCTACGCGGGCATCGTCAACACGGTCATCCGGGCGGGCGCGGCCCTGCCGCTGCTCCGGGAGCTCCTCGAGTCGGCCGGGCGGGGCGGCGACGTCGCCGCGGCGCTCCGGCGCGCGGCCGAGGCGATCCCCGGGCTCCGGGAGGCCGTCGGGCGGGAGGGCGGCGAGAAACCGGGCGCCTAAACGCGACGGGGTCCGCCCCCCCATTCGGCCCGCGGTGCGGCGGGCCCTACCGGGTCAAGCGGAACCACGCCCTCGACTCGGTCACGACCTCCACGCCGACGAACTCGGCGATTGCCTTCGCGACCGAGGCCAGGTCGCCCCGCCAGGAGCGGTCCACTCGGATTCGCGTCCCGTCCTGCAACGCCAGCGAGAGGACCGCCTCCTGCCCACCCCGGAGCACGACCCCGCCGACCTGGCTCACCGGGCAGATGACCCGACCGTTCCGCACCACGCGGTCGGTGGCCCGATAGAACATGAAGACGTCCCCTGCCAGGGCCACCGCCAGCAGGTCAAACAGGGTCGGCCCCGCGGCGACGACCGGGAACAGCGCGAAGACGAGCAGGCCGACCTGCTCGACCGCGGGGCCACCCGCCGAGTACCTCGAGAACAGGGCGAAGTACCAGACGCCGAGGAACCCCGCGCCCAGCAGGAATTCGAGGAGGCGCGGCAGCCGGTTCTTCATGACCACGAGCCGGTCGCGCTCGACCGAGACACCGACCCGCCCGAACAGCGCGCCGAGCGTGCCCTGCTCCGGGACGGCTGCCTGCTCCGCGACCGCCGGAGCCAGACGGACGCCGCACCTTCGACACGAGACCGGATTGAGCGGCAAGCTGTCCACCCCACCCGGGAGCTCACCGCACGCGGGGCAGCGGTAGGTCAGGAGGGCGAAGACGAGGCCAGCCCCGAAGAGGAACAGCCCGGCGAAGACGAGCATGAAGGTGTCAATGCCGAAGACCGTGCCCCACGGGCGGCCGACGCGCTGGCCGCTCGCGACCAGGCTGACGAGACCCAGCGTCAGAATGCCCGCGAGCGCCGGGACGAGACCGAACCACACACACCGCCGGCGACGCCGCTGGAATCGCGCGAGGACCTCGGCCTCACCGAGCTCGCGGAGGCGCGCCTGGCTGTCTCGCCGATTCTCGGCGGGCGGACGCCAGAAACGGCGGTAGAGGGTGTAGCCCATCACGAACAGCCACACCAGGACGAAGCCCGCCGTCTCGAGACTCATCCGGCGTCCTCCCCAACCAGCGCGTGCGACGAGTGGGGCGATCCTAGCCCGAGTTTACCGAGTTAGCGAGGCGCTTTTCAGCGCCTCGCTCGTGTCGTAGCCTGCTGGGCCGCCATCGACGCGGGTGTTGTGT